>ERZ857969.4194-NODE-4194-length-13011-cov-3.720130_pt1 | contig 13011 bp, 2 predicted proteins | sample MGYA00519864_ERZ857969 | MGnify/ENA primary metagenome ERZ857969 (study PRJEB31778, sample SAMEA3449382) | human gut metagenome | biome: human gut; feature: human-associated habitat; material: faeces | place: United Kingdom | collected 2010/2012 ... | reverse complement strand
GGAAAAATAGTATTAGCAGATACATTCTATGCAGTAAATCCATATCAAGATTTTGGTATAATTGAAAGACCAAGACAACAATTTGAAACAAATAAGAGAATTTCAAATATTAAAGTAACATTAGCAAATGGTCAAGTTTTAATAAATGGAAATCCATATAAAACAATACCAGATGCAGAATTATATGATAGTTGGAACGAAATAGAAAAAACAGCAGATAATGCTTTACCATATGTAAAAGCATTACCAAGCAGTGTACTTGCAGAAATCGATAATGAATTATTACAAGGAGCTACATTAGAAGTTGAATATACAGTAAGTATAAAGAATGATTCAGAATTAGATTATGAATATACAACAAATTCAGATTATTATTACTATGGAACAAAACTTCCAGGCCAAGAATTGAAGAGAGTAATCAAGAAAGTAGTAGACTACATGGATGATAACTTAGTATATGATGAAAACAACAATAGTGCGGCTGGATGGAACAAAGTTACAGCAGACCAATTATCAGCTTGGCAAGAAGGTGATATAACTAAAAAATTAGTTTCAGATGAAGTTAAAGCAGATATTAATAAAGGTTATACAATATCAATAACAGATCAATTCGCAAGAAATGAGTTAAAAGCAGGAGAAGCTACAAGTATAAAAATTTATGGAAGTAAATTATTAGCAAGTAACGAAAATGGTATTGGAGCAAGTAACCATGTTGAAATAGTAGAAACAGCAAGAAAAATATATGGAGCAACACCAGGTAACTATGACCCTAAAACAGCAACACCGAATAAACCATATGAATCAGATGATGATATGACAAGAGTAAATATTACACCACCAACCGGTTTGACAGATAACAGAACATTTATTATATCATTAGCAGCAATTGTATTAGTAGTCGTAGTAGGAGAAATATACTTTATCAAGAAAAAAGTATTGAAATAAGCCAAAAAACTCACATAGTTTAGCTATGTGAGTTTTTTTGTAGTGGTTGCACACGTGAGAACGCTTTTTTTTCGTGCAATTTTGCACATAAAAAAAGCGTTCTCACGTGTGCAACCGGGCTGAAAATGTGCTAGTCCCTAGGCAAAAATGGAAAAAACATTATTTTGGGGCACAAAAAGTTACCAAAATGTAATAAAAAAGACATATTTCGCCATGAAGTGAAGAGCCGTAAAGACCTAGAAAAAATAGGAAATTTAAGTCTTTTTGGGGATATTGACTTAAAGTATAGAACGAATTATTATTTAATTAATATATTGTAAGAAATATTGGGGGAAGTTATATGAGAAAAAAATTGTGCATCATTTTTATGCTAATTGTTTTGTTATTAAATAGTTCTTTGAGCATCGTAATTGCAAAAGCAGTTGATGCTATTAAAGAAAATATAAATAAAGACAAAACAAAAGTAGTAGCAGAATTCAATTTAACTAAATATGAAAATTTTGATACGACAACAAAAGACAGTGATACTGGTAGCAAAGGCGTACTAGCACAATTTAATTTTAAAACAGGAGTCGAATTTGCAGAAGGAGAAGAATATCAACCAATTAAGAAAACAAGTATCAATGTTGATTTGCCATGGATAGGCGATTATAAACCTGAAAGAGTTGAAGTTATAACAAAATCAACTAAAGCAACAAATGGCGGCAAAACAGCAAAATATGAGTATCATTCAAGCACAGGAATTCTTGAAATAATAGCTGAAAATGAAGACTATGCGGAAAAGGTAGCAGATGCAAGAGATGAATATGAAATTATTTGTATTTACAAAAGTGATTGCTATGTAGCAGATGATGAAGCTAGAAATTTAAGAATAAGAGCTAATGTTCAAGAAACATTTAAAGATAAGGATGAGACTAAATTAGTAACAAATGTTGACCAGGAGTTTGACGTTAAAGAAAAAGTTAGTGGAGTTGTGTCAGTAGAACATCAGACAGATGATATATATGATGGATATATTAAAGCAAATGAACGTAATCCAGAAAATAAATATGAAACAACATTCAAAGAGACAGCAAAAATAATGGTTAGCAATAAAGATATTGCACAAAAAATAGAAGTAAAAGAAACTTCAAAAGATGTTGTATATACAGACTCTACAATAGATAAAGCACAAGTACAAGAAATACTAGGAGAGAATGGAAGTATTGATGTACTTGATACAGAAGGAAAAATTTTAATAACAATAAATAAAGATACAGAAGCAGATGAAAATGGAAAAATAAAAGTAACATATACAGATAGACCAGAAATATTTTTCTTACGTTTAAATAATGTGGAAAAAGAAGGAATTATTGAAGTTGAGAATTCAAGAATTATATTACCAACAGCTATAATAGAAAATAATGCCATAATAACAGACGTTTCTGTAAATGGAATAAATACAATAAAGACAAAAAATGTAGATACAGAGAAAAAAGAAAATTCAGCAAAAGAAATAGAAGAAGATTTTATTAAATATGAGTATAATGACAAAATTACTACAGAAATAAAACAAGCTATTTCAACAATTGAAACAAAGCTTAGCAATGACAGTTGGGTTAATAACACTACTAATGATGTTGTTATAACAGAAACTTTAAAAACAGATGGACCTCAAAATAGCTTATTTAAAAATCCTATTATAAATATTGAAATGCCAGCAGAAGTAAGCAAAATAGAAATTCAATCAATTGATATTTTATACGATAATGAAATTTTTAAAATTGTTTCAAAATCAATAAAAACAAGTGAAAGAGGAAATAAAATGGTTAGCATACAAATGGAGGGATGCCAGACCGTTTATAATGAATCTAAAACAATTGGAGGAACAAGTGTAAGAGTTTCATTAAAAATAAAATTACAAAAAAATATGGATAATAGGATAGGAAGTGTTAGAAATAAATATTCAAATGAAATAACAAACACAATAGAAACAAAAGATATAGATGTAACTTTGAATAATAAAATTGTAGATGTAATACCAACAATTTATTCTATACAAAGAAATTCAACAGGAACAGTAAAATATGACCAAGATAATAAAAAAGTAGTATTTAATCAAAATGCAGTTGTAACAGAAATATCTGAAACTTTAGGAGATATCCCAGTAGATAATAATGGAATATTATATGAACGTCAAATATTTCAACAAAGGATAAAAACCACAAATACTTCTAATGTGAAAAAAACGGTATCTGTTATAATTAATATTCCGGATGAATATACATATGTAATAAAAACAGATGATGATGGAACAATATATCATCCGGAAAAAGATTATTATGATCTTAGTGTGAGATATGAATATGTAGAAAAAAATGACAAACAAATAACATTAGATTTTGAATTAGAACCAGGGGAAACCAAAACAGATTTTATTGAATTAAAAGTAAACGACTTGGGGGCAAAGAATATTCAGAAAACAGCAAATATTAGTTATATGTCAAAAGTAGATGGAGCAGAATCAAAGGAGTTTAGTATACAAAATATAGTAAAAAGCACAAAAGTAGTTGTTGAATTAAAACCTGCAATAGGAAATACAAGAAGAGAATGGGTTTTTGCGGCAACAGTAATGAACTTTTCAGATGAGGATATAGAAAATGTTAAATTTGCTTTTGAAGCCTCTGATTTTTTTGATATAAAAAATGTAATGATTAATGATGAAGAAAATACATTAAATAATGTAAGTGGAAATAGCTGGACATACAATATTGACAAATTAAGTAAAAATAGTGGACAATACTTTGTCATTACAGGAAAAATTGAGAATTTTGATGAGAGTAATGGATGTGTGTATGAGCTTAAAGGTATGTCAACAGTATATGGTAATAATGTAGAAACCTATGTTTCAAATGAGGTAAGAGTAAAAGGGTATGTCGAAATAATAGATTTGGATATGACAGCAGATAAAAATGAATTAAAAATGGATGAAGAAATAACATACACTGTAAATATAAAGAATGTAGGAAAAACATGGGGGTATTTTGCAACATATACTGATTTTAATATAAAAGATGTAATACCAAGAGAGCTACAGCCTATAAGTATTAGCTACAATAATTATGATGTAAATATTGAAACGATACAGGATGATAACGGTTCTGATAGAGAAATTCCAAGGTTGACAGAAGTTAATAAAACAGAAGATATATCGACATTAATAATTCCAGAAGGATATGATGAAGAAGATGCACCGAATGTAGATGTACAAATGGCTATACCTCAAGGGAAAGCAATAACGATGAAAATTAAAGCTAAAGCGAAAATGCTTACAGAAACAAAAGAAGTGACTAATACAATAACTGCAGAAGGCTATTGGATAAGAAAAAAACAGGCAAGTGTAAATACCAAAATTTATAAATATGATTACGAAGAACCAGATCCAGATCCGACACCAGAACCACAACCGGTAAATGTAACTGATGTAAAATTAAATGTAAATACATTGAAAATAAAAGTTAATGAAAAAGCTCAATTAACTGCAATAATAGAGCCACAAAATGCGGATAATAAAAACATGATTTGGTCTTCAAGTAATTCTAGAATTGTTGATGTTAATAATAGTGGAATGGTAACAGGATTGGCAGAAGGAACTTCAACGATAACAGTAACAACAGAAGATGGAGGAAAAACAGCAAGATGTGAAGTTATAGTAACGGAGAATTCACAAGTGGACCCAACACCTGATCCTGAACCGGGAGATGATATAAGAGTAACAGGAATAAAATTAGATACAAATTCAATAAAGTTGGATGTTGGTGAAAAGAAAAAATTAACAGCAATAATAGAACCAGACAATGCAAAGAATAAAAATATAACATGGTCAACAATGGATTCAGATATAGCAATTGTTGACAATGATGGAAATGTAACAGGGATTGCCAAAGGGACTACAACAATAATGGTAACTACAGAAGATGGAGGCAAAGTTGCTACATGTGAAGTTACAGTAAATGATACACAAGTTATTAATCCTGATAATCCTAAAACAGATGATTCAGATAATTCTAGTAATACAGAAAAAAATAAAATTTCAATATCTGGTATTGCATGGATTGATGAAAATGAAGATGGAAAGAGAATGACAGATGAAAAAGCTTATAGTGATATGACAGTAATGTTATATGATTATAAAAAAGATAAATTTGTAAGAGAAAATAATGAAATATTAAAAACAAAAACAAATGCACAAGGTGAATACAGATTTGAAAATATTGAAAAAGGACAATATATAGTTTTGTTCTTATATGATACAGAGAACTATTCATTAACAATTTATCAGAAAGAAGGAGTAATAGAAACAAAGAATTCAGATGCTGTAACAAAAAATATAGCTATAAATGGAGAAAAAATGACAGCAGGATTAACAAATATATTAACAGCAAATGGAGATTTAGAGAACATAGACATTGGATTAGTAGAGAATAAGACATTTGACTTAGAGTTACAAAAATATGTAAGCCAAATAACAGTGCAGACAAAAGATGGAAAAACAAAAACATATGACTATGATAACAAGCAATTTGCAAAAATTGAAATTAATTCTAAGAAACTAAGTGGAGCAACAGTTATAATAAAATATAAAATAGTAGTAGCAAATAAAGGTGAAATTACTGGTAAGGCAGCACAAATAATTGATAAGTTACCAGAAGGAATGCAGTTTAAATCAGAACTTAATAATAGTTGGTATGAGAATAATGGTAATTTATATACGAATAGTTTGTCTAAAGAGGAGATAAATATAGGAGAAAGCAAAGAAATTGAATTAGTTTTAACTAAAAATTTATCTGGAAGCAGTGTAGGAACTGTTTTAAATGTAGCTACAATTGGAATAAGTAGTAATGATAAAGCAGTAGAAGATGAAAATGTTACAAATAATACCTCACAAGCTCAAGTAATAATAGCTATTTCAACAGGATTAGTTAAAAAAATAGGATTAACAATTAGTATTCTTATTGTACTTATAGGTTTAGCAATATTAATATGGAAGAATAGAAAAATATTAAAAAGTGTAATGTTTATAGTTATATTATTTATTTGTGTATTTGGAAATATGCAACAAGCATTTGGAGCAACACCGGGAGCAAATAAGCCAGCTAGTAAAATATTTAAAATTAGAGGTGTTGATACTGATGTTGAATATAGTCATGACGATGTAAATCATATATATATATATGGAACAACAGCTGAACGGTAAATATAATCCAGATGATTCACCTATACATTTTGAATGCCAAAATCATGAACTTGCATTCTGTGATTATTTTTGGCATGAAACTTCTTATAAAACTACAAAGGTTGAAGAAGTACCTGTCAAAGAAGGAAATTGGGTAAATCCTCAATTAAAAGTTACCAATCAAACTGATATGAGCAAGATAAGAATTTATAGTATTGATGATACTAGTAATAAAATTGGTCCAATAAAAGTAAAATCTGATAATAAAAGTGCCAAATGTGAGAAAATAGAAGTTGAATATATAGATAAAAATAATACAAAACAGACAAGTGTATGTAGTGCTATAAATTTTGATTGGGAAAAAGAATTTTATATAAAAGTACCTGTCGGAGCAATTAAAATTTTAAAAATTAATATTAATTTTACAGTCAAAGATAAAAGTAGTAGAAGTGTAACCAAGAAATATTGGGATATATATACTGTGTATAAAGGGAATCAAACAACATATAGAAATGATTGGCCATATATTTTTGATTCCAAAAGATGCACAACATGTGATCATAAAAAGTGTACAAGTAAAGCAGAATGTGATAAAAACGGTTGTAAATGTTATAAGGACAAATGTGATACTATAAGAACAACAATTAAAGATGGAGAAACTTCATTTACCAATATTCCTATGCAAAATATGGGACATCCATATACAAAAATAGTAACTGAAACACAAGACGTTACAGTAAATGCCAATATTACAATAAATGGTCCATGGGAGTTGCAAGGAGACTTAGAAATAGATAAGAAAGATGTAGATAGTAAAAGTTCTTTGAATGGAGCTGAATTTGTTTTACAAAAAAATGCAAGTACATATTTACAATTAAAAAATTCTAAAGGGAATATTGTAAACAATATTGAAATTGTACAAGATATAGTATTTAGCAGTAGCACAAAATTGAAAGTAAACGGCGAAGACTATACAGCAAATTATATAAAAGTAAAGAGTAATGCTACCAAACTTATAATGAAGAAAGATGGAAAAATAGTAATAAAAAATATAAGATATGGAAAATACAGATTTTATGAAGTAGATAATCGAAATTATGGATATACAAAAATGGTAAATTCAAATGTTATGGAAATAATGGCTTCAAAGAAAATAACAGAGACACATACAAATGAAAAACAAGTGGGGGAAGTATATATAAATAAAAAAGATTATGATAATAAAGATAAAAAATTAGAAAATGTAGAGTTTGTATTGAAGGATTCAAACAAAGGACAGTATTTGAAAGTGAAAGCTACAGGAAGTGATGTTTTGGAAGATGAAAATGAATGGGCAAAAAGTATTAAAGGAAGTGCAACCATAAAGGATACATCTAATAAAAATAATGATTCAACATTATCTTATACATCAAGTATTATAGAGGCAACAAAATTTGTTACAGATACTAATGGAGAAATCGCGATAAAGAATTTGTTAATAAGTACAGATGGAACAAAACAAACAACATATATACTAGAAGAATATAATAATACAAATTATGCGTATCAAACTAAAGCATCAAATCAAACATTCTCTATAAATAGAAATGATAAAAAGTCAATAGAAATAACAAACGAAAAACAAGTAGGAAACTTAAAAATTTACAAAAAAGATTTTGATGATTCAAATAAAAATATAAAAAATGCAACATTCGTATTAAAAACATCGAGTGGATATGTAAAAGTAAAAGCAACAGGAAACTCAGTAACAAATGATAAAACAACAGGGTATGCAACAAAAATAGTAGGAAGTGCAACTATAAATGATAGTGCAAACAATACTGATGATAAAGTTGCTGTATTTAATGAATCAAAGGAAAATGCGACAAAATTTGTTACAGATGCAAATGGAATAATAGAAATAAAAAATCTATTAATGAGTAACAATGGAAAAGATGCAATAACATATACAATAGAAGAAATTTCTAATACAAATTACGCATATACAAAATTAGCAGATTTTAAAGATGTAACGATAGAAAGAACAAAAACAAAAGAAATTACAATAAAAAACATGAAACAAACAGGAGATTTAGAAATTTCTAAAATCGATTATGATAATCAAAAAATATTGCTAAAAAATGTAGAATTTGCCATAAAATCATCATATGGAAAAGGATATATAAAAATAAGAGCAACAGGAGATTCAATTACTAAAGATAAAGATGGATATGCAACAAAAGTAGTAGGAAGTGCAAAAATAAATGATACAACAGAAGACGATGTAACTCCATCAATAAAATATGTGGCAAATGCAAATGATGCAACAAAATTTGTTACAGATAGTTCTGGAAAAATAAGCATAAAGAATTTGATAAGCACAGTCGATGGAACAACAAATATAACGTATACAATAGAAGAACTTTCAAATGACAATTATGGTTATACCAAAAAGGTAAACAATTTAACAACGACAGTTGAAAGACTAGATGTAAGAAAAGTTATTTTAAGAAACGAAAAACAAGTAGGAAATATAAGCATAAAGAAAGTTGATGATCGAGTAGAAAACAAGAAACTAGGCGGAGTAGAATTTGTACTAAAATCATCATATAAAAAAGACACATACATAAAAGTAAAAGGAACATGTACAAATAGTACGAAAGATAAAAATGGATATTTAACAAGTGCAACAGGAAATGTAGTAATAAATGATACGGCAGAAAATAGTAAAACACCATCAATAGAATATGTTACAAAGATGGAATATGCAACAAAATTTGTAACTGATGCTAATGGACAATTAGCTATCCAAAATTTGTTGATGAGTACAAATGGTACAGATAAAATAACATACAAATTCATAGAAACGAAGAATCCAAACTATGGATATTTAGCATATGAAAATGGTGTTGTAGAAATGAACCATGGTGTCACATTTATAGGAGATTCAAAATCAACAATAAATAAAGATGGAGAGTTTACGATACCAAGGAAAGGTACAATGAACTACACAATTAAAAACCATCAGGACTACATAAGAATAGAAGGATATGTATGGGAAGAAATAACAAATTCAGAAAATAATGCTATAAACAACCTATATGATGATGGAAGAGACTCATTAGTAAAAGGACTAAATGTATATTTATACAAAGATAATAAATTAATTGCAAAAAGGCAAACAAATAAAGACGGATGGTATGAATTTGGAACAAGGAAGCAGAATGGAAAGGCGTATACAAATAAAGATTTCTTAACAGAAGAAAATGGAAATTTAAAGATAGATGATTTAAGTAAATATCGTATAGAAATTGAGTATGACGGATTAAGATTTAAAACAGTATCTGCGATAATAGATTATATGAATGATAATTATCCAAATACATCGAAAATAACAGAAGTACCTAGCGGAAGAAACGATAAAAAGGATAGAGAAGATGTAAATGAAAGTTTTACAACAGTATCTAATAATATGGCAAGAAATAGCAAGAATCAAAAATCATATGATTTAAGTTATACTTTTGCAGACCATGTTTCAACATACAAAGATAAATGGGGATATGAATATACAGATAACAATACAAAAGTAAAAGTAACTCAAGCAGCAAATTCTGAATATGCAATAATTGCTTCAACAAAACAATCAGGATTCAAAATAGAAGAAGCTTGGGAAAAGAGATTCAAAGGCTTAGAAGCAATAAAAAGTGTAAATATGGGACTTCAAAGAAGAAATCAAGCAGATTTAGCAGTAAGTTCTGACTTAACAGAAATGAACATCGCAGTAAATAATGGCCAAAATGTTTATAATAATACATATACATATGCAAAGAGAACAAGTGAAGAAAATACAGATAATTTCGGTGTAGAAGTAAAATTTGGAACAGGAATAGGAAGTTATAGTAGCAGAGGATTGAACATATATACAAGAAGAATATATGAATCAGACTTAGCACTAGAAAATCTAAAACCAGGTTCAATGCAAATATATGTAACATATAAAATAAGAGTTATAAACCAATCTACAATATTAAATGCAAAAGTAAAAGAACTGGCAGACTATTATGATGAAAGATATGAAATTGCAGATTCGTGGGAAACTAATGACAAGGGATATAAAAGAACTATAACATGGGGAAAAAGCAGATATGGAAGTACAGAAGGAGCTAGTGGTTATAAAGCTACTTATACATCAGCATTTATAAATAGAGAAATATTGCCAGGTGGATATGTAGATGTGTACATCAAGTTTAAACTAAATAATGATGCAGTAAAAGCATTAATACAAAAACAAACAACATTAAATAATGTTTCAGAAATAAATGCATTCTCAACGGTAATGGGTGGAAAAACTTATGCAGCAATTGACGTTGATTCAAATCCAGGAAGTGCAAATATAAAACTACAAAATGATGGAAAATCAACATCAACAAAATTAAACGGAAGAAATTACGAAATAGAAAATAAAACATTAGATATGACAACATTTGAAGATGATACAGATTCAGCGCCATCATTAGTATTAGGAATTGAAGATACAAATCCAACAAGAGGATTATCAGGAACAGTATTTGAGGATAGTAATAAAAAAGGAAGTAAGACTAATACTAATGAAGAAAGAATCGGCGATGGTATATTCAAGAATGGAGAAAACAAGGTTGCAAATGCAAAAGTAGAATTACTAGATGAAAATGGAACAGCGATAAAATTGTATGAACTTTCTGTAACAAATGGTGTTATTAAAACTCAAACAAAAGAAGCGGTTACACATACAGACGCAAATGGCGAATATAAATTCCTAGGAGTTATACCAGGAAGATATTTAATAAGATATACTTATGATGAAAATACAACGATTAATGGAAAGAAGATTGATGTTAGGGATTATAAATCAACAATAATATCTTCTGACATTATAAAAAATGCGTTAAGAATGGGAAATACAGATGAACGAAGAGGAAATTATAATTGGATATTAAGTTATGATCAATTACCACAAAATGGAAAGGAGGATACAAAGAGCAAGAGCAAAGATTTAGCAGGACTAATAAGATATTCTAGTGCTGTTGATGATTTGAGTATGAGAGCTCAACAAGAACAAAATGGTATAAACTATGGCAGTATAGAAAGTGGTGATAATAGTATGGTTGCTGATTCTGCTTATTTTGATGTAGGCGTTGAGTACAGCAATGTAACAGAAAATGATGGATTCAATCAAAGAGTATCATTTACAGACTATACAGATGAATATAAAATTGAAAATGGAAAAATAGTAGTAATCAAAAATGGAAAAATTGTAGTAGCAGATACATTTTATGCAGTAAATCCATACCAAGACTTTGGTATAATAGAAAGACCAAGACAAAGTTATACAATTAATAAAAGAATATCAAATGTAAAAGTGGTATTATCAAATGGTCAAGTATTGATAAGTGGAAATCCATACATACAAATAGCAGATAAAGATTTATATCAAAGGTGGAATGAAATAGAAAAAACAGCAACAGGAGAGAATGCTATGAAATATGTAAAAGCATTACCTAGCAGAGTTGTATTAGAAATAGATAATGAGCTTATACAAGGAGCTACATTAGAATTAGAGTATACAATAAGTGTTAAAAATGATTCAGAATTGGATTATGAATATAGTGTTGATTCAGATTATTACTATTATGGAACCCAATTACCAGGGCAAGAATTAAAAACAGTTGTAAGTAAAGTTGTTGATTATATGGATGATAATTTAGTATATACTGATAATCTAAATTCTTCAATTGGATGGAATAAAGTTTCGGCAAATCAATTATCAGCTTGGGAAGAAAATGGTATAACTAAAAAATTAATAGCTGATAATGTAAGTAAAGACATAAAGAGTGGTTATACAATTGCAATTACAGATCAATTTTCAAAATTGGATTTAACACCTGGAAAGGTAGGCTCTGTCACAATTTGTGGAAGTAAGTTGCTTGCAAGTAACGAAAAAGGTATTAAAACTGATAACCACGTTGAGATTCTTGAAACAACTAGAAAAAATGAAAAATCTATTCCAGGAAATTATGACCCTAAAACTGGAAAAGAAAATGAGAAGGATAATGATATGACAAGTATAACAATTACTCCACCAACTGGTTTATTAAATAACAAAGTATTTATTGTTTCAGCTTCTTCAATAATCTTAGTTGCTTTAGCTAGTGGAATATATTTTATCAAGAAAAGAATTTTAGAATAATATATTAATTGAATTCAGAGGACTCAATCGAGTCCTCTTATTATGTGAATAATTTTAGAATTTTAGAATAAAATAAATAAGGTATTGACTATGATACTAAAAAGTATTATAATTAATATACAAAAAGATGATTTTGATAATTTTTCATTTGTGTAGATTCACAAAAAATCCCTAGAGTGCAAGTCTAGGGATTATTTTTTGTCTAATCATCAAATTCTTTTAATATATTAAGAATAATGATTAATGCAAGTAATTTAAGAAATTTTTTCATTTGTACAAATTCACCACCTCTCTACCTTTAAGCGAAAGGCTTTTTAATTATAAAGTAATTTACTCTAATTGTCTAGAGGTTTTTATAAAATAAAAAATACCAATGTCGTAAAGATATTGATATTCCTAAGATTGGTGCACCATCTCGGAATCGAACCGAGGACCGCCAGATTAAGAGTCTGTTGCTCTACCAGCTGAGCTAATGGTGCATAAGATATTAAATTATATTAGCAACACTAACTTGTAGTGCTTATAACAAAATTATTATAATACCAAAAATCTCAAATGTCAAGATATACTTGAAAAAATTGCTAAAATATGTGTATGTTAGTCAATGATGTGAAACAAATTAATATATTATTCTCGTAATATATTG
>ERZ857969.4193-NODE-4193-length-13014-cov-7.192376_pt1 | contig 13014 bp, 13 predicted proteins | sample MGYA00519864_ERZ857969 | MGnify/ENA primary metagenome ERZ857969 (study PRJEB31778, sample SAMEA3449382) | human gut metagenome | biome: human gut; feature: human-associated habitat; material: faeces | place: United Kingdom | collected 2010/2012 ... | reverse complement strand
TCTGTCTGTCTGTCTGTCTGTCTGTCTGTCTGTCTGTCTGTCTGTCTGTCTGTCTCATTGTTGCATAAATCATCTGATTTGTCAACCCCTCACCATGTGTTTCTTTATAAAATTATAGCACAATTTTTAGAAAAAATCAAGTCCTTTTTGTGCATAATGTGTATCACAACAGATGCAGATTCGTAAAATAGTCAGGAAAACCTGCTATAGTATTGCATGAGCTTTTCGTTGCAGATCGTTATGATCTCATCTTTTTCTTCTTGGGTAAGCGTTTTCCAAACTGTTGGTTCAACTTCAATTATTCCAAGAGTTTTTGTGTGTCGCATCATCTGCATATCCTCAAAACGCTTGAATGGATTCGCGAGAATATTTCGCTGGGCTTCCTTATCGGTGTAACCGCCCTTGGTAAAAATACTGTTCGGCTTTTCAACGACAAGTCCCGCTGAACGGCGCTGCTCATAGAAATCCCTGAAATATGCTGAAATATCATCAAGTCTGACTTTGCCCCTGCTATCGGCCTTTGCAAGGACAGCTTTAAGAAGCACCGGCTTGTATGAGTAGCTCATATCCATCTGCCTTACCATGTCCATGAACAGCAGCTTTCGGTTCTCATCATTTATGAGCCGCCAGCCGTATTGTCTGGCGGTGGCTTCAAGTGTTTCCTCCTTGAAGTACCTGAATACACGATGCTCGCTCATTGGAACGATGAGATCAGGAATGATCATGCCCTCGCGAATGTATCGCTCGACTGTTTCCGACTGAACATCTACACGGCGGATAAATTCCATCTGGGATATCATTCCGGCGGCTTCCTCCTGCCAGTTGAAAATATCGACCGCTTCGTAGTCAGTGGCACTGACAGGGTAATCAACTATTGCTTCCGGCTTTTCACCTTTGGAGTATAATTCAGAGTCAGCGGCTTTTTGCTGCCTGGTTCCAAGAACCATTTTACCGGGTTGATAGTCTTTAAGCCTGAATAATCGGTGCAGTGAATACGGCATATTATACTGACTTGCATTATCCACAAAATCAAACACCATAAGGCACTCCTTACCGTCTGCAAGGCGCATTCCGCGGCCGAGCTGCTGTGTATAAAGAACCTTTGACATAGTAGGACGCGCCATGAAAAGCACCTCGGTTTCCGGGCAGTCCCAGCCTTCATTTAATAGGTCGCAAGCGCACAGAGCCTTTATTTCACCTTTTGAGAATCTGGCGAGGATCTCTTTTCGGTCAGCAGGCTTCATGCTGCCTGATACTGCATATGCAATGCCTCCGCGTTCTCTTATCATAGCGGCAATCTGTTCAGCGTGTCTGACGCTGGCGCAGAAGATAACTGTGCGTTTTTTGCTGACATATTCCATATAAGTATCCACTATCAGCGTGTTGCGTTCAGGAACGTATATTTTGCTTTCAAGGTCGCGGATATTGTATTGCACACTGTTGAAACGTACCTTAGTGAGGTCGATGTTGGTATGTATTCTTATACATCGCACGGGGACAAGTTCTCCGATTTTAACAGCGGTCTGGATATCCAGCTTGTGGGCAGTATTGCGAAAAATCTCAAGTATGTCCTTATCGTCTGCACGTTCCGGTGTTGCGGTAAGTCCGAGGGTAAATTCCGGCTTGAAATATGAGAGGACCTTTTGATATGTTTCTGCAGAAGCATGGTGTGCTTCGTCAATAATGATATAACCGAAGTCGGTATCCCGGAATTGTTCAAGATTAAGCGCAATGCTCTGTATGCTTCCGCAGACAACGAATGAATCTGGCTGTTTGATATTCTCATAATATCGCCCGATGTCAGCTTCGTTCCATAATTCTTTGAAAGTGTGGTATGCCTGCTCAACAAGTTCGTGGGTATGCGCAATGAAAAGAGTACGCTTTCCGAAGCGCTTCGCGTCTGAGACTGCGGTAACTGTCTTGCCTGTGCCAGTTGCATGGAATAAAAGCGCGATGGACTGCTTTTCATCACGCATTTTCTGAAGTGCGTCGAGCGCCTGCTTCTGATGGGCTTTAAGTTCAAGCTTTCCGTCGCAGTCTATTGCTTTTCCACGCTGGGCGGGAAGATAGTCGGCAACCTCCCGAAAAGAAGGATTAGTTCCGAGGAATACTCGCAGTTCATCGCGGACATTGTCAGGTTGATTCTGAAGCTGCCTGACCGCCCAGCGGTATACGTCCCAGCCAAGGTATATCATGCTGTTTTGCTTCAAAAGATCGTCACAGAATTTGTTTTCAGCTATTATATTTTTATTGTGTGACGCTTCATCGTCAACTTCAATAGCGATTTTATGCAATCCGTTCTCAATAAAAAAATCAGCAAAGCGATCGTTATTGTATATATCATAAAAATGGTACTGCGTGCATAGCATTCCGGCTTTTTCTGCACCGAAAGTATCAGCAAATATATCGATAAAAAGATTCTCAGCAGCGCTTCCGGAAGCCGCATGGTAATTGTGGTCAGCCATTTTTATCCTCCACATTTTCAAGGTATATCCTGTTTGCGAAAGAACCCCGTTTTTCAGCCTTTGCTTTTCTGCAGGATTCAAGTTCTGAGGTAGAATAACCTCTTGCGTCACATATTGCGTATATGACTTCAAGAATATCTGCAAGTTCTTCAAGTGATTTATCTGCCAGATACTCTGCACATTCTTCGCTTAATTTACGGTCAAGTTCGGTGAGGTACTCGTTTTCAGATAATGTATGGAAAGCCGGCGTTTTTCCGGATTTTTGAATAATATCAGGAATATTATCACGAACTAATTTGTTATAAAGAATCATATGGAACCTCCATTTATTGTATTATATCATATCTCTTATCAAAATTCAATATCTATTTATTGACATATTGTGGGTTTTGCGATAATTAAGATATCAAAAAAGGGTCATTTGAATGACTGAACTGGATAAACTAAAAAGAGCGGAACAATACATCTGCAAAATGGCGGAAGAGATCAATTCTGTAACCAGCGAAACAGCAGCAGAGAATATGTTCAGCAACGAGAATAACTAGGTTCTTTTACTTTGTGATTATAGGTATTTGCCTTCTATACAATGGGTTATAATTGATAATCTTGATGCTATTATAAACTTTGCCAATAGTGGTGAGTACAAGATACAACGATTGAGAAATGCTGAATGAGAAGAGTAAAAGGAGATATTCTTTGATGTTATAATATTGGCATATTTTACAGAACAGATTGTAAAAAGCCAACAATTGAATGACATATTATCTTCATGTAGCTGCGTAAGCTATCCGAATAATTTTCGGCACACAGAAATTTCCCCGAAGCGTAAATGCTTCGGGGATTTTTTGTGTCCGGGAAAGGAGAAAAGTATGTTCAACAACCAGCGTTATGTCACAAAGGGCATAACAAGCACCGTGCCGCTCGTGACGCAGATAATTCTCTGGGACTGTATCGACAGCATGAAAATCGAGCGCAAAGACTATCTGCAAGTTTTCAAACTCGTTGCAAACGGCAGCAATCAGCAGGTAACTCACACCCAGGAAGAACCGCCCTACGAGCGCATTTTCACATTTCCAAGCGATTACCCCATCACAGCAAAAATCTTCGTCATAGACGACGAAACCCACACCACTATGCTTTTGGCAGAAGAATATTAAGGAGAAACCACCATGACACCTAACGAAACCACACGCCCCGTTTGCAGCTGCTGCGGAGCAATAATCGAAACCGATGACTACTACGAATTTGACGGCAGCATACTCTGCGATGACTGCTACCACACCGAAACCGTCGAGTGCTCTCACTGCGGCGACAGAATCTGGACGGACGACAACGCAGGCTCGGACAGCACGCCGCTCTGCAACACCTGCTACGACGATTACTACACGACCTGCGAATGCTGCGGCAGAATCATTCATCGGGACTACGCCAACTACGATGATGAAGACGATTACGCCTATTGCGATAGGTGCTATGAGGAACGCCAGAACAGTTCTATTCACGAGTACAATTACAAGCCCGACCCCATCTTTTATGGTGACTCGAAGCGCTATTTTGGCGTGGAACTTGAAATCGACGAGGGCGGCAAGAACAGCGACAACGCTGATACGCTTCTGGGTATCGGCAACAGGGTTGCGGAGCATATCTACATTAAGTCCGACGGAAGCCTTTCAGACGGCATGGAGATAGTAACTCACCCCATGTCCCTGAAATACCACAAGGACAAAATGCCTTGGGCAGAGATAATGAAATCCGCTATCCACATGGATTATCGCAGTCACAAAACAAGCACCTGTGGACTTCACGTTCATGTAAACAGAACAGCTTTCGGCAGTACCCGGGAAGCACAGGACGAGTGCATTTCCCGGGTGCTTTATTTTGTGGAGCACCATTGGCTAGAACTGCTGAAATTCAGCCGAAGAACAGAGTACCAGATGAACCGCTGGGCAGCGAGATACGGCTACAAGAACAGTCCGAAAGAGATTCTTGAGGACGCAAAGAAAGGCTGTAACGGTCGCTATGCTTGTGTAAACATCACGAACTACCACACCATTGAATTTCGTATGTTCAGGGGAACGCTCAAGTATAATACGCTTATTGCAACTCTAGAACTCGTGGACAAAATCTGCGAGCTTGCAACAGATCTGACGGACACAGAACTGAAATCTGTAAGTTGGTCTGATTTCGTAGGTTCGCTGGACGACAGCACTGAATCAGAGCTGATAACCTATCTCAAAGAGCGCCAGCTCTACATAAACACACCGATTACCAGTGAGGAGGACGATTAATATGTGTGCAATTTTCGGCTTGATAGATTACAACCATACCCTTAATGCGAAGCAGCGTGAAAAACTGCTTCGTGTGCTTTCCGAGGAATGCGAGGAGCGAGGAACCGATGCTACTGGTTACGCATTCAATCACAACGGAAAACTTACAATTTATAAGCGCCCGTTCGCCGCTCACAAAGTGCATCTGCGCCTGCACGATGATTCCAATGTCATAATGGGACATACCAGAATGGCTACCCAGGGAAACAAGCTCGACAACCGCAACAACCACCCGTTCCCCGGTTCGATAAGCGGAACTCATTTTGCGCTTGCGCACAACGGCGTACTTCACAATGATGTCAGACTTCGCAAGCAGATGTCGCTTCCGAGCACGCCAGTCAAGACGGATAGCTACATAGCCGTGCAGTTTCTTGAACAGCAGAAATCCCTCGACATTCAGTCCATCAGCGAAATGGCAGAGCTTGTCGAGGGTTCTTTTGTGTTTACGGTTCTGGACGAAAATAACAACATGTACTTCGTTAAGGGAGACAATCCGTTAGCGCTGTACCATTACGATACCTGCGGACTGTATGTCTATGCCAGTACTGAAGCGATACTCGACCGTGCACTGACGAGATTAGGAATCCTCAGCATTGAACATCAGCAAATCGACACAACTTGCGGCGACATTCTGAAAATTGACAGTTCCGGAGCAATGGAGCGCGGTCTGTTCGATACCACAAATCTGATGATGTACGATTACCGCTATTTCCGCCGGGATTGGTGGAACATTCCAGAGCCGTCTACAAGTGAACCGCAGGACGTAAAGCAGTTAAAAGACTTCGCAAGTTCCATTGGTGTAGCTCGTGATGATATAGACCTGCTTCTGAGTTACGGTTATTTCGTGGAGGAAATCGAAGAAATGCTCTATCAGCCGGGCGCAATCGAGGAGGCATTGTGTGAAATTCTCAACGAGTGCGCATACAACTACTGTGGTGAGTTCTGATGAAGAATTTCGTATTCGGATACGCACGAGTTTCAACGGAACAGCAGAACCTTGACCGCCAGCTTGATATGCTCCAGAAATATGGAGTGGATTTCATCTACAACGAAAAGATGACAGGCACCAAGCGTAATCGTCCGGAACTCGAAAAACTCCTAGAACGCCTGACCGAGGGAGACACGGTAGTCGTGGAATCTCTCTCCAGGCTCGGCAGAAGCACCAAGGATCTGATATGGCTCATGGAGACTTTCAACTCGAAAGGCGTGAATCTTGTGTCCCTTAAAGAATCTATCGACACCACAACTAGCACAGGGAAATTGCTGTTCACGCTGATGTCTGCACTGGCGCAGTTCGAACGTGATGTTCTGGCTGACAGAACAAGAGAGGGATTAGCCGCCGCTCGGGCAAGAGGCAGAAAGGGCGGACGTCCACTGGCAGACCGAGAAGCCGTCAAAAAAGCAATAAAGCTTTACCATACAGATCAGTATTCAGTAAAGGAAATCACCGAGCTGACAGGAGTAAAAGCGTCTACCCTCTACAAAAATCTTCGTTCTTTACAAAACGGTGGTTAATCGCATATAGTTTTTCGCAGGAGTATTCGCACAATTTAAGCCTCGGAATTTCAGAGATTCCGGGGCTTATTTTTTTATGTGAAAAACGTTCGTTTTTCGGGTAAGCCAGCCTGACTTTACCGCAATGTGTAAGTGGACATAATGAAATCAAAATATCACTGATTATAAATACCACTGGCTGATCTTAAAAAGTCCGGCATTTGCCTTGTTTTCGATTATATATTATTCTTTTGACATTATAAGGAAAGAGGTGATTTTTAATGTCAGAAAAACTAGCGATAACAATTACCGTGCTTGTCCTGTCTACCCTGCTGGGCATAGCTAAGGTGGTCGTGGAGGAAAAGCTGATTGAGATCTCAAGCAAAGACAAAGATCAGCTCGACAGCAATGATATCCTGTAAGAAACCGGAGCTTCCTTTTTGAGGGAAGCTCCCCTTTTACACAGCAAGAACAGAAAGGAATGATCAAATGTCAAAGGTTATGGTATCAACAGAAAATCTCGCTTATGCGGACTGGCTGAAATACCGCAGGCGTGGAATCGGCGGTTCAGACGCCGCTGCTGTATGCGGGATCAGCCGATACAAGTCACCATTCGAGCTGTGGCTTGACAAGACCGGACAGCTTACGGAGCAGGAAGCGGGCGAACCGGCTTACTGGGGTACTCAGCTCGAACCTGTTGTAAGAAACGAATTTCAGAAGCGAAGCGGAATAGAGGTCAAGTCGTTGAAGCAAATGCTGCAAAGCGAGAAACACCCATTCATGCTTGCTGATCTTGATGGTATCTGTGATCACCCGGAATTAGGCTCCTGTGTATTTGAAGCGAAAACAGCGTCAGCATACAAATCAAGCGAATGGGAAAACTCTATCCCCGATGAATATATGCTGCAAATTCAGCATTACATGGCTGTCACAGATTTCAAGGGGACTTTTATTGCCGTTCTCATCGGTGGCAATTCGTTTAAGTGGAAATTTGTAGAACGTGACGAGGAGCTGATCTCAATACTCATAAAACTTGAAGCAGATTTCTGGGAGCACGTTAAGAATGGCACTCCCCCGCCGATCGACAGGTCGGAGGCTACTGCAAAATTCCTGGCAGATAAGTTCGCCGAATGTAATTCGGGCACGTCAGTTGAGCTGCCGGATTCAGCTTCAGAGCTTATCGCACAGTACGAAAAGACGACTGAACAGATTGAAGCTCTCAACGAGCAGAAACGGCTTGCTGAAAACAAGCTGAAAGAAATGCTCGGTAGTAACGAATGCGGAACGATCGGACGAAATATCGTCCTATGGAAGCCAGTCACACAGGAACGTCTGGATTCTAAATCGCTGAAATCTGAACAGCCCGACATTTACAAAAAATACGCATCAAAAACTACATACCGTCGATTCACAATAAAAACGGCAAATACAAGGGAGAACTAAACGATGAACGCTACACTGAAAAATCGCATGGCAGCAAAAGCAACAGCTTTTGATAACGGGAGCCCTGCATTATCCGAAAACACCCCCACGTTCGCGACAGAGTACGCCGCTCTCGATGACAGCGCTCTGGAGGTTATCAGGGAGAATCTCAAAAATCAGCCGATGTCGTTACAGCTTTTTGACATCGTGAAGTCGCCATCGGGCGGTACTACTGTATTCACCGTTCCGGGAATTTCCGGCGATGAGGTCGAGAAATCGCTGACCGGGATAATCCTGGATTACACAATGCCCCGTGCATACTGGGATACCCCAGAACCGGCCGAGGGTACTTCCCCGGTCTGCTGGAGCTCCGACAGTCTTGTATCCCATGACGGGAAGGCTTGCTGCGAATGTTCCTACAACGATTTCTGGTCAAGGGACGGAGAGAGTAACGCCAAAGCCTGCAAGGAATCGGTCATTCTTTTCCTGCTTCGCCCGGGGAGCATTATACCGCTCGTGGTGAGAGTCCCCGCTTCAAGCAAGAGGAGCTTCCAGAGGTATATAACACTGCTCATCGGAAGAATGCTGCGTATCTCAGGAGTTGTTACCAGAATCACGCTGGAGAAGAAAACAAGCAGAAACGGTCAGCCATATGCGGTTTATAACTTTGAGGCAGTTGACGGGCTGGAAGCGGAAGATGCGGAGAAAGTCAGGAAGTATGCAAAAAAGTTCATGTCGGTGATGGGTTCAGATAATGAAGTTCCTGATAAGGCTGTTATTAAATAGTACCAATCAGATCAGTTTATAATACGGATACCCCTTGTACGTTCAAGGGGTATTCCACCCGCTGACTTATCAGTGGGAAAGCCGGTTCTCTTTTTTTCTCCGTTCCTGATTGGGAAATTGCATGATTTTTTATTATAAATATGCAATTATTTTTTGAAGTTTATTCCTAACTATATGAATAACAAATTTCATCAAACGGAGGGAACTATTATGAAAACAATTATTGCAAGTCTTGACAAAGAAAGCTTTGATCAGAAGCCCTGCGGAACTGAAATTGCCAAGACCAGCTCCAGAATAGCCCACAGCGAAATCGCTCTTGATTCAGCAAGCAGCATACGTTCTTTCGTCCAGAGCATTTCTTCTAAAGGGCAGACTTTCTGTCCTGCGACATTCAAGGACGGCAGGCGCTGCAAGGATAATTTTCAGCAACAGCAATTATTCGCCCTGGATTTTGACAACAAGGACGAGAGCAATTTTGTCAGCTTTGATGATATTAAAAAGCGAGCCGAGGAATATGATCTGCCTATCCTGTTTGCTTATGAAACTTTCTCCAGCACTAAGCATGATAAATTCCGCGTTGTGTTCCTGAATGATGTTCCTATAACGGACAGACCTGTTGCAGAGGCCATGCAGTACGCTTTGTCGGAGATATTCCCTGAGGCTGATACTTCCTGCTGCAATGACGTTTCAAAAATGTACTTTGGTGGTAACCATTCTGATAGCATTTATTATGATGATTCATTACCTCAGGTAAATTTAGATACTCTGTTTCGCAGTATGACTTATAGGTTATTGAGAACCAAAGGCAGTAAACATTATAAGGAGAAGATAAAGAGATTTGCCAATAAAACAGGTATCTCTCTTAACAATAATGGCTTATTGGATATAACTATAACAGATGAGCCTTTTGGCAAGTCTCATCTGACCGAAGAAAACTCTGGTGCAACAACTTCACTGAATACAAAAAACAGGGGAAACTCGCAAATGCCTATTATATATAATTATGTAAAAGATGATGGCGAGACTCCCCCACTTTTCTATCGAATTAAATTTAGTGATAATAGTGATGGCACCAGTAGTTCTTCTGTCAGCAGGATGTCGTCAGAAAATCCTGCTGCTAATCATAAATTATATAGGTCAAATGTCATCAATGAGCTGGTTAATTGTAAATTATACAGGGATTTTATCAGTGGTAGCAGAAAATTGTCTCATGATGAAATATTTCATATTCTGAATAATATGATCAATGTAGAAACAGGGATTTCTAAATTTACAGATATTATCAGCGGATTTCCTGAGCTATACGGAAACAAAATTGAGAGGTGGAAAGAACATGCTGATTACAACAAAAAGCAGGGTTACTATCCGTCCAGATGTTCCAAGTATTGCCCGTATTGCAAAGAATGTGAACATGGAAGCAGTATCATAGTCACAGTACATAAAGGATTCCGTCCCATGGACCGGATCGCACAGGAGGAACACTACTTCCCTCTGAGCGTAGTCGAAAGTGATACTTACAACGCGATCTACAGCGCATTTACAGCAAGTGATGACAAGATTCACGTTATCAAGGCGCAGACTGCCATCGGAAAAAGCACCAGCTTTCTGAAAATCATTGAGGAGAACCCGGACTGCAATTTTCTTATCGCAGTTCCTACCAATCTTTTGAAAGATGAAATGCTTAACAAAGCCCGACGAATGGGTATTCCGATTGAAGTTACTCCATCGCTTGAACCCATTATGGACGAGATTCCGATTAATCTGCAAAGAAAGATAAATCGTCTTTACGCAAGCGGCCTATCCGGAAAGGTGCGTAAAGTGATACAAAAGGCACTGCAAAGCGAAGATATCCCCGTTCTTGCTGAGTACATGAAAGAAAAAAACAGGCTCCGGAGGTATAAAGGCAGCCTTATAACTACTCACCGCTATCTCCTTTCAATGGACGATACCCGTCTGGATAATTTTGACTGCGTCATAGTTGACGAGGACATCATATTCAAAAGCGTCATATCTAATCAGGGGGAAATAACAGTATCCGAACTGAAACGGCTCAGAGATACCATTTCCGATAACCAGGTCAGGGCTAAGATAAGCTATATTCTTGACCGCGCTAAGGTTCAGTCATGTATATTCAGCAAAGGATTCAAATGGGAATATAAAGACGGCATTCTCAGAATGCTGCAAGTGGACATTCCTGCTTTCTGCTCAGCCGAATTTTTTACTATCGCAGAGCAGATATTGATCCCAGCATTTCAGAGGACACAGTATCATTCATTAAGCCTGTACATTTGTCTGAAAGAAAGCACATAATCGTATCAGCGACTGCTGATGAGGAGATTTACGGCACTTTTTTCGGCAAGGACAGAGTATGCTTCTATGAGTGCAAGCAGGCGCAATATAAAGGTCAGCTTCTCCAGTATTATAAGCGCTCTATGAGCAGAAGCTGTATTGAAAGTAACCCCAATATCGTGACTGGCTTACATCAAAAATTCTGCATTGATGATGAACACGTTATTACTTTTAAGAAAGAAAACATTGGTTCCCTGCATTTTGGGAATACCGAAGGAAGTAACTCACTTGAGGGCGAGGACATTCTGGTCGTTGGCACTCCATACCACGCTGATTTTTTGTACAAGCATGTGGCATTTTCTCTTGGTATTGATTTTGATGAGGACGAGCGGCGGAAACTCAGCTTATAGAACATAATGGTTACCGCACACAGTTCACCACGTTCCGAAATGAAGGGCTTCGGGGAATACAATTCTGGATGCTGGAAAGCGAGCTTGAGCAGGCAGTCGGTAGAGCTCGTCTGCTAAGACGGGATTGCAGGGTACATTTGTTCTCCAACTTCCCGATTCGACAGGCAATAATGATGGGGGATTTTAAATATTGATTTTCAGAATACCACTGAATTTCAGCGGTACGTCCGGGAAGACGACAAATCCGACTAATTGCCTATTAAAAGCAGAATGCATATAACATATTTGTAAAATAAATCTGCAAAAGGAGAGTGATCATTTGAGTACAAACATCATATTTGAGCTTTCAATACATCTGGACAGCCGTATATTTTCAGAAATATTCCGCCATGCGTCAGATGAGCTGAAGCAAATGAGTGACAGCGACAACGGGTTTATTGATACCTCGAAAATCTCCAAAGGAATGTTAGTCAGATATCGGGATAGTGCGTACAAAAAGAAAATCACGCTTATAATAGACGCTATCAAGATGATCGGGCAATCTGAAATGGACTCCGAAAAGCTGAAACGGAAGCTCAGCGAGCGTATAGCTAAATACTTCGACCAAAGGTTTACAATTGAGGACTTTATACTCTCGCGGGTGGCGATAATTACAGATATTGATGTTGGAGGCAGAGATGTGGTCACGTCATACATTGGGGTACTAAAACGAATAAGGCAGGTAAAAGGCTATTCGCCTACTTATTATAATATGATACCTGACAGTATTGGCCTTTGCCTGAAAGGAAACAGCAATGGCGTTGAATTCATGATATACGATCTGGAACGCTGCCTTTCTGAAATCAGTGCGAACTCAGTAGAATACCGAGGAACTCTGAGAGCAGAGGTGCATATAACCAAACAGAAGGCTATTGCGCATCTCACAGGTTCATCTAATACCGCGTTGCAGCTCAGCCGTATGGTGGAAAATGCGAGTGGTGTTTTTCTGAAGGTTTTCTCACGCATAGTCCCATGCGGTGACTATTACAAAAAGAATCAAGCCTGCGAGCTGGTACGTCAGAAAGTCAAGGATAAAAGACTAAGCAGGCTTATGCTTAAATTGATTGATCTTATACCGGAGAAAAAATCCCTGCTCCTTGCTCAGAAAGCTTTGAACAGCCGTAAGGTATATGATGTAATGGAAGGGTTTGCTAAAATCGGGGTTTCTCCGGTGACTATTAGTAAAAGGTGCAGCACGATTAATTTGCCTAATTATACAATTTAGTTATTGACAGTTTCATCAAGTGACATGGAAAGCAGAGTGGCGATAATCTCGCCACTCTATAATCTGCTCAGATCAGAATTAACATTTCAAATCCATGGGAGAAAAAACAATGAGAGGGTCTGAATAATAAACTGTGTAAACGCGAATAAACCCGAAAAACGTACCAAAACTAAAAATGCAACAAAACAGGGCAACACTGGAGAGCAATCCTGGCAGCTGCGCAAATATCCTGTTTGCGACTGTTTCTGGAGCTATTTGCGGCTATGGGATCTTTCTCATAGCCACGATGTTCATCCATTTCTGCCTCAAGCATCTGCTCTATCGTCCCGGTAAACAGCTTTTTCAGTTTTGACTTAATGTTTCTGGTGGCTCAGACATACAAGTTGGTCTGACATTCTGCCATAAGCAACTCCACCAGTCCATCTCTCGCTCGTCTAATCCGTGTGTCCTTTTCATGTGCTTATACCTCACTTCCTGTGGGTATTTTTATTGATAATATATTTAGGTAACCTCTAAAAACCCACAAAAATTAAGGCAAATAGAGGCATTTAGCATAA
>ERZ857969.4182-NODE-4182-length-13042-cov-7.799877_pt1 | contig 13042 bp, 9 predicted proteins | sample MGYA00519864_ERZ857969 | MGnify/ENA primary metagenome ERZ857969 (study PRJEB31778, sample SAMEA3449382) | human gut metagenome | biome: human gut; feature: human-associated habitat; material: faeces | place: United Kingdom | collected 2010/2012 ... | reverse complement strand
TATGGAACGGATGAAGCTCCGCCATTTTCAGATAGACGATTTTTCCCTCTTCCACAGGACGGGGCGGGACTTCCGGTGTGGGCGGCAGGTGGATCTCCGGGGGCGGGGCCTCCGCCTCCTTGACCGGGGCGGCCTTACCCTTTGGAACCTTTACACCGGGCCCGGCACCCCCGGAGCCCGTTTCTTTGCCCTTATCCTTTTTCCCACCTCTGGACACTTTGTCCAGAACACCGGGGGCCGGGGACTTGCCAAGGGCCGCCTTGTCAACCTTAGACGGGAGGCCCTTGCGGGTGCCCGGCCCCTTTTCCGGCTTGTCGGGCTCCGTCTTATCCTTTGCCTTTTTCGGACGGCCCCGGCGCTTCTGTGCTTTTTCCTCCTCCTTGATTTCATCCAGGGATTTTTCCCAAGGGGGCTTTTCCTCGTTCCCGAACAAGTCGCGGAACGCCTCATCCCCATGTTGAGGGGAGCCCTCCTCGACAGCCGGGGCCTCCGCTGTTTTTTCCCCGGTGGCCCGCGCCGCCGTCAGATCGATGACCTTTCCAGACGGGGCGGCGGGTGTATCTTCTTCATGGAGTACCTCCGGGCCGGGATGTTCCGGCGCGGGCTGTTCTGGTGTGGGAGAGCCGCCCGGCTCGGCAGGGCCGGGGGACTCCGGGGCCTGCTGTTCCTCCAGGCCCGTTTTCAGTTTGTCATCCGCCATTAACAAAACCTCCTTTTTGTGAAATGAAAAAAGGCCAGACCACACGGCCCGGCCAGCTTAAAATATTTCCCCCCCTTTCCTTTTTCAAAATATATAATCGGCACCACTCCTTTCTCAGTCCGGGCCATAAAAAAACGTCGCTTTTCACAAAGAAACAGCGACGTTTTCGTGTAGGTTGGCTCGGTTTTTGTTGTGTTTTATGATTATACCCTTGTATAAAAACCTAACCCATTGCGAATATAAAACTGGATACGCCGCAGACGCAGTGCGTTTTCCGCGTCACTGCCTCCTGGCACAGGAAACTCCGCCTCCGCTACCAGAGGCCGTCCCTGCTGCTCCAGCCGCGAAAGCATATCACTGCCCAGCCCTTCATTACGACGAGCGCGTGTGGTTCCCAGATAGTCCAGCAGTACCAGTGGTATTGTCGCATTTTTCCACAGGGCGGCGTAACTCAGCAGCTCATCTTCGTCAAACAGTCCCCATACCTCGTAACGTCCTTCCTCCAGCAGACGGAGAATATCGGGCAGAGGCTTGCGTTCCTGCGGGACAAAAGCCTCGGATAGCTGGTCGTGATACCAGCGGGGGTATTCCTTTGCGGTTAACAGGCGAAAATTCATAGACGTTCCTCCTTCAACAGTCGCTGTATATCCTCCGGCAGAGGGGCGGTGACATCGATGACCGCGCCGGTGAGGGGATGCATCATCCGCAGGTGATAGCTGTGCAGCGCCGGGCGGGCGATCAGGGCCCGGTCCTCTGTACCGTAGAGCCAGTCACCGGTCAGCGGGTGGCCGATGGCGGCCATGTGGACCCGCAGCTGATGCGTGCGTCCGGTGGTAGGCGTCAGGCGCAGCAGCGCACGGCCCTGAGAGGCCGCCAGCACCTCATAGTGGGTGTGGGCGGGTTGACCCAGGGGGCCGGCCTGCCGCTTCAGCAGCGAGCTCTCAGCGCGTCCTATGGGCAGATCAATGTCACCCTCTGCCGGGGAGGGGATGCCCTCACACACAGCCCGGTACTCCCGCCGGAAATCGTCCGTGTGCAGCATGGCCATACATCGGGCATGGATGAAGCCGGTCTTTGCCACGGCCATAACGCCGGTAGTGCCGCGGTCCAGCCGGTTCACCGCATGGAAGCTCTCACTATGCAGATAGTGTGCCGCGGCGCCGGCAATGGTGGCTGTTTCCTCTGTCAGCGCCGCCGGATGCACGGCAATGCCGGCGGGCTTGTTGATAAGCAGCAGGTCCTCATCCTCGTACAGCATATCCAGAGGGAAGTCCACCGGCCGGATGTGGGGGTGTTCTCCCGGCAGATCGGATACGTCCGCCGCCAGCACATCTCCGGGGCACGGCACGAAGCGTACGGTGACGGGCGCACCATTGACGGTGATGGCCTGCCGGAATTTCAACCGACTGAGAAAGCTGCCGGAGATGCCCCACAGGCCATGCAGCAGCTGCTTCACGGTCTGGTTGGCCTCCGCGGCGGTGACGGTATGGGTCAGAACACGCATAGACGGCACCTCCTGTTGCTCTTGAATGAAATTAGTATAGCAGAATTTATGGGAATATGGTATACTAACTTCACAAAACGTGAAAGCGAGGGCTTTTTATGGCATCCAAGGTATACTTCGCCGACTTGCGGGCCGACGTGCATGAAAATCTCCAGCAGAAGCTGACCCGCCTGATGAAGACCGCCGGTATGGGCGATATCGACTTTCGGGATAAGTTCGTGGCCATCAAGCTGCACTTCGGCGAGCCGGGGAACCTGGCGTTCCTGCGCCCCAACTGGGCGCGGACCGTGGCGGATTTTGTGAAGGAAAGGGGCGGTAAGCCGTTCCTCACCGACTGCAACACCCTGTACGTGGGCGGGCGCAAGAACGCCCTGGATCACATGGACAGCGCCATGCTCAACGGCTTCAACCCCATGACCACCGGCTGCCAGATCATCATCGGCGACGGGCTGAAGGGCAGCGATGAGGTGGAGGTTCCCGTGGTCGGCGGCGAGTATGTGAAGAACGCCAAGATCGGCCGCGCCGTTATGGACGCCGATGTGTTTATCTCTCTGACTCATTTTAAGGGACATGAAGAGGCCGGCTTCGGCGGCTGCCTGAAAAATATCGGCATGGGCTGCGGCAGCCGTGCCGGCAAGATGGAACAGCACAATGCCGGCAAGCCCCATGTGGCACAGAAGCACTGCATCGGCTGCGGCCAGTGCCGGAAGATATGCGCCCACGGCGCGCCCATCATCGAAAACGGCAAGGCCCATATCGACCACGACAAATGCGTGGGCTGCGGCCGTTGTATCGCAGTCTGTCCCAAGGACGCAGTGCGGATCGACTGGGACGAGAGCACCACCAATCTGAACTGCAAGATCGCCGAATACACCAAGGCGGTGGTGGACGGCCGCCCCTGCTTCCACATCTCGCTGGTCATCGACGTGTCCCCCAACTGCGATTGCCGTCCGGAGAACGACATGGCCATCGTGCCCAACGTGGGCATGTTTGCCTCCTTCGACCCGGTGGCGCTGGACATGGCCTGTGTGGACGCGGTGAACGCCCAGACGCCCCTGCGGGGCTCCGCCGCCGATGACGCGCACGCCAAGGCCCATGTGCATGACCACTTTCAGCGCCTGCACCCGGACACCAACTGGCGCAGCTGTCTGGAGCACGGCGAGAAGATCGGCATCGGCACCCGGGAGTATGAGTTGATCAAGATATAAAAAGCGGAAAGCCACCCGTCAGGGTGGCTTTCCTTATGTATTTATTCCGCATCATCTGCGGACGTTTCCTCTGAGGCGTCCTCGTCCTCCGGGTCGTCGATGTGGGCGAACCACTCCCGGTAGCGGTGCATATCCTTGGCGAACAGCTGCCCGTTGCTGGGCGGTGTGTAGGTGATGGCGTTGGCCCCGGCGGCAATGGTAGACAGGATCGTCTCCTCCGTGGGACCGCCGGTGGCGATAACGGGCAGCTCCGGATAGCGGGCCCGTATCTCTGCCACAATGGCGGGCGTCCTGTCCGCACCAGAGACGTTCACAAAATCGATGCCCGCCGCCAGCTTGCTCTCTAGGTCCACTTTTTCCGACACCACCGTATAGACCACCGGGACCTCCACGGTGGCCTTGATAGCCCGGATGGTATCGTCGTCAATGAACGTGTTGCACACCACGCCGAAGGCTCCCTGGTGCTCAGCAAAAGCGGCGATGTGGGCCGAACGCTGGCCCTTGGTCAGACCGCCGCCTACGCCAACGAACACCGGCACATCGGACACGCCGATAATGGCCTGGGTAATGCCTGCCTGGGGCGTAAAGGGATATACGGCGATGACCGCATCGGCGTTGATATTCTTAATGATGGCCACGTCGGTGCTGAATACAAGCGACTTGATACGCCGGCCGAATACGCGGATGCCGCTGCATTTGCTGATACAGTGGGGCACGGTCAATGCGTGCTTACGCAGGGTGCCTTCGTAAGTGGGAACGTACTTCTTCACATTGCCTTCCTTTCCAGTGGGTTGATTTTTCCTTATTGAAAACATTATAGCAGAAAAAGCAACTCATGTAAATAAAAATGGGCGCATTTTTAACAGTTCGTTAACATTGACTATCGCGGAGAAAAGTGCCGGATAACGACGCTCCGGGACGAAACAGCGGGCCATCCGTCGGATGGCCCGCTGCGCTTATACGTTTGCCAGATAGTCCCGGCACTTGTTGTTGGCTTCCCGGGCCACCAGTTCCTCATCCACAGTGACAAGATGCCCCTGCCGCACGGTGACGCGTCCCTGCACCACGGTGTAGTCCACCGGCCCCCGGACACCCACAGTACCCAGCACAGAGCCGGCGTCCTGGTCGCAGCCTACCAGCTCCAGCCGGCGGCTGTCGATCATGAACAGATCGGCGCACTTGCCCACGGACAGCTGCCCGATGTCGTCCCGGCCCAGCAGCCGCGCACTGCCCCGGGTGGCCATTTTGAGGATGTCATAGCCGGTGGGAGCCTGACGGCTGGCGTGCAGCCGGTGCAGCAAGAAGGCTACCCGCAGTTCCTCCAGCAGGCTTGAGCCGTCGTTGCTGGCGCTGCCGTCCACCGCCAGTCCTACCGGCACACCCAGGGCCAGCATTTCCGGGATGCGGGCCACGCCGCTGGCGAGCTTCATGTTGCTGATGGGGCAGTGCGCCACGCCGGTGCCTGTCCGGGCCAGCAGCCGCAGCTCCTCGTCGTTGAAGTGTATGCCGTGGGCAAACCACACATCGCCGCCCAGCCAGCCCAGCCGCGCCATGTATTCCAAAGGCCGGATGCCCTCACGCTGCAGCATGAAGTTCTCCTCGTCCTTCGTCTCGCACAGGTGGGTGTGCAGCCGAACGTGGTATTGTCGGGCCAGGATAGCGCTCTGACGCAGCAGCTCCGCCGACACGGAGAAAGGAGAGCAGGGGGCCAGTGCCACACGGCACATGGCGCCGTAGCTGTCATCGTGGTATTTCTCGATACAGCGGACGCTGTCTGCCATGATCTCGTCTACCGTCTGCACCACGCTATCCGGCGGCAGGCCGCCGTCCTTGACGCTCAGGTCCATGCTGCCCCGGCTCATGTAGAGGCGAATGCCCAGCTCCCGTGCGGCGCTGCGCTGTGCGCCCAGCAGGTCACCGCTATGGGCGGGGAACACATAGTGGTGGTCAAAGCAGGTGGTGCAGCCATGCTTCATCAGTTCGCCCATGCCGGTCAGGCTGGACAGGCGAATTACATCCTCATCCAGGTTTTTCCAGATCTCATACAGGGTCTTCAGCCAGTCAAACAGCTCCATGTTCTGCACCTGCGGCAGATTGCGGGAGAACACCTGGTACAGGTGGTGGTGGGTGTTGACCAGACCGGGGTAGCACAGCATATGGCTGCCGTCGATGACCTCGTCGGCGGTGACGTCCAGCGCCGTGCCGATGGACTTGATAAAGCCATCCTCACAGTAAAGGTCCGCGTTATGCAGTACGCGGTCTTCGTCGTCGCAGGTGACCAGCTGGTGAATGTTCTTAATGAGCAGGGTGGACACGGTAATTCCTCCTTATGGTGATAGATGGGTAGGAAAAAAGAGCAGGCCGCAAAGCGGCCTACTCTTTTCATTATCAGGTCAGCGTTCCTCGCGGAAGTAGGAGAGACCGAGGGACGCAGGGGGCTGATCCTCCCGCTTTTTACGCAGGGACACGATGATCAGCACGATCAGAGTGATGACGTAGGGCAGCATCTTGTACAGCTCCTTGACAGCCATCTGTGCGCCGGTGGGCAGATAGATGTTCAGAATGTACAGACCACCAAACAGGATGGAGGCCAGAATACTGACATTGGGACGCCAGATGGTGAAGATGACCAGCGCGATGGCCAGCCAGCCGCGGTCACCGAAGGCGTTGTTGGACCACACGCCGTTGGCGTAGTCCATGACGTAGTACAGTCCGCCCAGGCCCGCGATCATGGAGCCGATGCAGGTGGCCAGGTACTTGTACTTGGTCACGTTGATGCCGGCGGCGTCGGCGGTAGAGGCGCTCTCGCCCACGGCGCGCAGGTGCAGGCCGGGACGGGTGTGGTTCAGGAAGTAGGACGCGCCCAGGGCGATGATGATGGCCACATAGGCCAAAAAGCCGTAGGACAGGAACAGCTCTCCGAACCAGCCGGTGCTGTCGGCGCCGGGCAGGGTGGTCTTGAAGTACAGACTGGTGTTGGCCAGGGCGATGGAGGGAACCTCGCTGTTGGTCAGCTTGATGAGGGAGCCACCGAAGAAGTTGCCTACGCCCACGCCGAAGGTGGTCATAGCCAGACCGGTGACGTTCTGGTTGGCGCGCAGGGTGACGGTCAGGAAGCAGTAGAGCAGACCCATCAGCAGGGAGCCCAGCAGGGAGCACAGAATGGGGATCATGATGGCCAGAAAGCCGTTCAGCTGACCGCCGGCGGCTTGCTCATAGAAGAACGAGCCGATAACGCCGCTGATGCCGCCCACGTACATGATGCCGGGAATACCCAGGTTCAGGTTACCGGACTTCTCCGTGAGGATCTCGCCGGTGCTGCCGAACAGCAGGGGGATACCCTGCATGACCGCGCGGGGGAAGAAGGATACAAAGTCGAAGCCCATCCGTTACGCCTCCTTTTTGCTGCTCTTGCGCAGAGTGACCTTGTAGGTGATGAAGAACTCGGTAGCAATGATGAAGAACAGAATGATACCGGTCAGAATATCCGCGAAGGACTGGTTCAGGCTGAAGGCGGTGGAGATCTCGCCGGCACCGCGATCCATGGTCACCAGCAGCAGGGAGGCGGCGATCATGATGAAGGGGTTGAACTTGGACATCCAGGACACCATGACGGCGGTAAAGCCGCGGCTGTCCACGATGGTGGTGGTCAGGGTGTGGCTGATGCCGGCGGTCAGGATATATCCCATCAGGCCGCAGATAGCGCCGGAGAGCACCATGGTGCGGATGATCACACGATCCACCTTGATGCCGGCGTAGCTGGCGGTGCGCTGGCTCTCGCCCACCACGGCGATCTCGTAGCCGTGCTTGCTGTAGGTAAGGTACACGTACATCATGCCGGTCAGCAGAGCCACCACCAGAATGGGGAGCAGCTGTGCCTGTCCGCCGATGCGGGGCAGCCAGCCGGCCTCGGAAGCCTGGTTGATAATGCCGATCTTACCGGCGCCCTTGGGCACCTCCCAGATAATGATAAAGTAGGAGGCCAGCTGCATGGCGATGTAGTTCATCATCAGGGTGAACAGCGTCTCGTTGGTGTTCCATCTGGCCTTGAAGAAGGCGGGCAGGAAGCCCCATACGGCGCCGGCCAGCAGCGCGGCCGCCAGAGAGATGACGATCAGCAGGAAATTGGAGACCTTGCCGCCCAGCAGGATCATGCAGGTGGTGGTGGCCAGGCAGCCGATCAGGGTCTGCCCCTCGGCGCCGATGTTCCAGAAGCGCATCTTGAATGCGGGCGTTACCGCTAAGGAGATACCCAGCAAGACGGCAACATTCTGCCCGGTGACCCAGATTTTACGGGAGGTGCCGAAGGCACCCTTGAGGATCGTGCCATAGACGGCGATGGGATCCTGACCGGTCAGCAGGGTGGTGATCAGTCCGCAGAACACCAGTGCCAGCAGCAGGATACCGCCGCGGATCAGCAGTGCCTTGGGCAGAGGCAGCGCATCGCGCTTGGAAATATGAAAGAGCGAACCTTTTTTATTCATCTGCCTTGCCTCCTTCCACGCGGGTCATCAGCGCGCCCACTTCCAGCTTGTTGGTTTTGCGGCCGTCCACCACGCCGGAGACCTGACCGCCGCACAGCACCACGATGCGGTCACACAGCTCCAGCAGCACGTCCAGGTCCTCGCCTACATACACGACGGCGACGCCCTTCATTTTCTGCTCGGTCAGCAGGTTGTAGATGGTGTAAGATGTATTGATGTCCAGACCACGGACAGCGTAGGCGGTCATCAGCACGGAGGGCTGCTGGGCGATCTCGCGGCCCACCAGGACCTTCTGCACGTTACCGCCGGACATACGGCGTACCGGGAAATTCGTGCTGGGGGTGACGACCTCCAGTTCCTGCCAGATGCGCTGTGCCAGCGCCTCAGGATTTTTGCGGTCCAGGAAAATGCTGGCACCCTTGCGCCAGGAGCGGAGCATCATGTTGCCGGTCATGCCCATGGAGCCTACCAGACCCATGCCCAGACGATCCTCGGGGACAAAGCTCATGGCCACGCCGCTCTTGCGGATGTCCATGGGATCCATGCCCACCAGATTTTTCTCCTCGTTGGTCTCCGGGGAGATATAGGTCACGGTGCCGGAGCTGACGGGATACAGGCCCGCGATGGACTCCAGCAGTTCACGCTGGCCGGAACCGGCGATACCCGCTACGCCCAGCACCTCGCCGGCGTTAACAGTAAAGCTCACGTTGTCCAAACGCTTGACGCCCAGCTCGTCGAACACGGTCAGCCCCTCGATCTTCAGCCGGGGCTCCACATTCACGGGGGTGGGGCGGTTGATATTCAACGACACGCTGTGGCCCACCATCATATCGGTCAGGGACTGCTGGTCGGCGTCCTTGGTCAGCACGTCGCCTATGTACTCGCCCTTGCGGAGCACGGCCACCCGGTCGGACACGTCCAGCACCTCGTGGAGCTTGTGGGTGATGATGATGAGGGACTTGCCGTCGGCCTTCATGTTGCGCATGACGGCGAACAGCTTGTCCGTCTCCTGCGGGGTCAGCACGGCGGTGGGCTCGTCCAGGATCAGAATATCGGCACCGCGGTACAGCACCTTGACGATCTCCACGGTCTGCTTTTGGGAAACAGACATATCATAGATCTTCATGTCCGGGTCGATATCGAAGCCGTACTTATCACAGATGTCCTTGACCTTTTGACGTGCATTGTTCAGGTCAAGCTTGCCCTCCAGGCCGAGGATGATATTCTCGGTGGCGGTGAACAGGTCGACCAGCTTGAAGTGCTGGTGGATCATGCCGATACCCAGATCGAAGGCATCCTTGGGAGATGCGATGGTCACAGGCTTGTCGTGGACGTAGATCTGCCCCTCGTCGGGGAAATAGATGCCGGAGAGCATATTCATCAGCGTGGTCTTGCCGCTGCCGTTCTCGCCCAGCAGGGACAGGATCTCGCCTTCGTACAGTTCAAGGTTTACATCTTTGTTTGCGATGACCTTGCTGCCGAACCGCTTGGTGATGTTCTCCATTCTGATCGCGCATTTCTTTTCCAAGGCTGTCATCCTTTCTTTCGGCGCAGATGGCTGCAACACCTCGAATACGCCGGGGATAAATTCCATACGACTTATTCTACCATACATGTTGAGCGTTGTAAATCAAAATCAGCAAAAAATTTGTCAGGTATATACAAAGAATGTGAGGTTACACAAGAAAGAGTCATTCTCTTTGTGTAAATCGTCAAAGCCGCGTGTAGGAGGGAAAAAGCAAGAGGTGGGCTGCCTGTGCAGCCCACCTCGTTGTGGTGCAATATGCTGTTGGAAAACCTGGCTATTAGCCGCCGTAGTTGACATCCAGACGGTTGATGCCGTCGATCTCCAGATCGAAGTAAGGAGCGGAACGCTTCTCGGACTCAGCGAAGTAACCGTCATGCACGACCTCGGTGTCGGGGGTGTTATCGCTGTCGGCGTTGACGTCAGCCTGGTAGGAGGTCAGAGTCTCACCCTTCACAGTGAAGGTGGAGCAATCGAACACGTGAATCTCGCCCTTCTCCAGCTTCTCGGTAGCAGCGGCAATGGCCTCGGCAGTGCCTTCGGCGGCCACGGTGGTATTCAGGTCAGTCAGGACCACAGAGTTGGTGGCCAGAGTGCCGGTCCAGTCAACATCGATGGCGGTGCCGTCCATGACAGCCTTGATGGCATACTCATAGTAGGGCGCCCAGTTGATGCGGGAGGAGATGATGTAGGTGTTGGGGCAGGCAGCCTGAGTGGAGCCGTTGTAGGAAACGTTGGGAACACCGGCGTTCTCGCAGGCGGTAGGAGCACCCAGAGAGTCGGCGTGCTGGCTGATCAGCTTGCAGCCGCCCTGGATCAGCTTCTCGGCGCCTTCCTTCTCCAGAGTCTCATCGTACCAGCTGCCGGTGAAGGTCACATCCATGGTGACGGTGGGGCAGACGGACTTGGCACCCAGATAGAAGGAGGTGTAACCGGAAACCACTTCGGCGTAGGTGAAGGCACCCACATAGCCCATCTTGGCCTCTTCAGCCTTGATGTCGCCGGCCTCAATCATCGCGTTCAGCTTCAGACCGGCAGCGATACCGGCCAGATAGCGGCCCTCATAGATGGAGGCGAAGGCGTTGTGGTAGTTGGCCAGACCCTCGGTGTGAGCGCGGGTACCGGTGCTGTGGCAGAACTGCACCTCGGGGTTCGCCTTGGCGACCTCGATCATGTAAGGCTCATGACCGAAGCTGTCGGCAAAGATGATGTTGCAGCCGGCATCCACCAGATCAGCGGCGACCTCGGCGCACTGCTCGGTCTCACCCACGTTGGTCTTGATGAAGTAATCCTCATTCTCGACCAGACCCAGGTTGGCGCAGGCTTCCTTGGCGGCATCGATGAAGTTCTTGTCATAGGTGGAGTTTTCATCATGCAGGGTGATGAAGCCGACCTTGACCTTGGCAGCGGTGGCATCACCGTCGCCGTTGCCCTGAGTGTCGTCCTTCTTCTCACCGCAGGCCACCAGGCTCAGAGCCATGACCAGGGCGAGGAGCATTGCAAGGAACTTTTTCATTCTTGTTTTCCTCCTTAAAATATGTGACGCACGCCTGAAAGTAAGGCAAATTTTGACGTGCGTCTGAACAACGGGCGTCCGGCCCGGTATTCACGCAACTCATAAGAACGTGGGTATTATACAGGATTTCACCGCCGATTTCAACAGAAAATGTGAATTACGGCAAAATTTCTTTGTGACGCACAAAAAATCTTTGTAAATCTTGTGCAGTATGCGGCATTTGATAGAAATTTCCCGTTCCGAAATACCCGTTCCATATGGCAGGGATAAGCGCGTTACTGATGAATACGGGTGCCGGTCTTGCCCTCGATACCGTCCTTGGCCTTTTCGAGCAGGGTGATAAGGGCGGTACGGCCGGCCTTGGACTCGGCGAACTTCACCGCGGCCTGGACCTTGGGCAGCATGGAGCCCTTGGCAAACTGGTTCTCCTCCATGTACTTGTAGGCTTCGGCGGGGGTCAGATCGTCCAGCCCCTTCTGATCGGGCTTGTTGTAGTTGATGGCCACCTTCTCCACGGCAGTCAGGATGATGAGCATATCGGCGTCCAGCAGCTCGGCCAGCAGCTCGCTGCCGAAGTCCTTGTCGATGACGGCAGGGGTGCCGGAGAGCTTGCTGCCCTCGCGGATAACGGGGATGCCGCCGCCGCCCACGGCGATGACCACGTGACCGGCGTCTACCAGCGCCTTGATGCTGGCCTTTTCCACGATGTCAAAGGGCTTGGGGGAGGGAACGACCTGGCGATAGCCGCGGCCGGCGTCCTCTACCATGGTGTAACCCTTCTCGGCGGCGATGCGGTCCGCCGTCTCCTTGTCATAAAAAGCGCCCACGGGCTTGGTGGGGTTCTGGAAGGCGGGGTCGTCCTTGGACACCACGGTCTGGGTCACGATGGTAGCCACGGGCTTGTCCATGCCGCGGCTGGCCAGCTCATTGCCGATGGCCTGCTGCAGGTGATAGCCGATGTAGCCCTCGGACATGGCGCCGCACTCAGGGAAGGGCATATCGGCCTTGATGGCCTTGGCCTCGGCAGCGGTGGACAGGCCCAGATTGATCATACCCACCTGAGGGCCGTTGCCGTGGGCGACCACGACTTCATTGCCTGCAGCGATCAGGTCCACGATGGATTTGGCGGTCTCGGTGACCAGTTGGAGCTGCTCGGCGGCGGTATTGCCCAGTGCGTTGCCGCCCAGCGCGATAACGATTCTCTTAGACATAATGCTCTACCTCACTGTTTTCGTTTTTTCGTCTCCGTGTGCCCGCTCTGAAGCGCAGGGGGAAAGGGCGTTTTCGGGGCGAAGAGGAGACGGTCTCAGATAGTATAACACGGATTGTATACAGTACACAATATCTATCACCCACAACATTTACACAAAAATGCGGCAGGGGACAGAAAATAGCGGGAGGGGGAGCCCCTCCCGCTATCGGGTCGATTATTTAGAACTTCTTGCGGGTGTCCTTGGTCTCGTCCAGCTCCATCAGGGCCTTGACGGGATCCTTCACCTGGGCCATGAAGATCATGGCGGCGATGATATAGGGCTTGTAGGAGGCCTGCTTGTACAGGGGCACGATGTAGCGGTCGAACACGGAGTTGTCTACCTCGCCCTCGGCGCAGCTCAGACCGGTGATGTCGGCGGGCAGGCAATGCAGGTACAGGGCCTTGCCGTCCTTGGTGAGCTTCATCATCTCTTCGGTGCAGGCCCAATCCTTGTGCTGGGCGTTCTGGGCCAGCAGGCGCTTCTCCAGTGCGTCAATGCCTTCCTTGTCGCCGGCGGCGTACAGCTTGGTGCGCTCTTCCATGGCGGCATAGGAAGCCCAGCTCTTAGGATACACGATATCGGCATCCTTGAAGGCCTCGGCCATGCTGTTGGTCTTGTGGAACTTGGAGCCGTACTTCTCGCAGTTCTTGCGGGCGACCTCTTCCACCTCGGGCATCACGTCATAGCCCTCGGGATGGGCCAGGGTCACGTCCATGCCGAAGCGGGTGAACAGGCCGATCACGCCCTGGGGCACGGACAGGGGCTTGCCGTAGGAGGGAGAATAGGCCCAGGTCATAGCGACCTTCTTGCCCTTCAGGTTCTCCACGCCGCCGAAGTAGTGGATGACGTGAA
>ERZ857969.4181-NODE-4181-length-13045-cov-3.614319_pt1 | contig 13045 bp, 23 predicted proteins | sample MGYA00519864_ERZ857969 | MGnify/ENA primary metagenome ERZ857969 (study PRJEB31778, sample SAMEA3449382) | human gut metagenome | biome: human gut; feature: human-associated habitat; material: faeces | place: United Kingdom | collected 2010/2012 ... | reverse complement strand
TCACCGTTTCCCTGAAGAATACGATACAGACGTTTTTTGCCTTTTGGGATCTCTGCTTTTCCGCGTTCGATCTTAAACAGCGAATCCTCAGCCATGATCGCGAGCTCAGATCCCTGATACTCCCACATTATCTTCTCCCAGTGCTGATCTGCCTGCCGGATATGCTCTGCCGCTTTTTGATAGCAGGACATCCCGAGTGGAGAACCGATCTGAATATTATTGACATCAGGCATTCTGAAATACGCGAACAGGGGATGTTCAACATCCTGTATGACCATATTTTCTGTATAGTCGCTCCAAGAACCGACATCTTCGAGTCTGCATTCTGTTCCGAGTGAGTGGATATCACGGCTCGAAAACGCACGATTCTGAACAGTGTAAACATTTGTATCAGTATCAAGATTATGATATTCAAGCCGAGTGTAGAATGTTTTACCCGAGGTGAATCTTTCGGCAAAAACCGCTGCTGTCATTTCACCGTCAGGGCTGAAAGCAACAGGGAAGAACCGGTCAGCAGTTATGGTTTCAACATTTATTTTCCTGCCTAATAAATACGGTTTGAACACAACGCCGCCAAGAGCGCAGGCAAGTTCGGTTTTTGTTCTGATATTAGTCATAAACCGTGAATACTGTTCCTGAAGATACGCAGCGCGCTCCGTGCCCGTTATCCACGACTTGCCGTTGTTTGTAATGAATTTTGCTGTTTTGGAGGCTATTCCCGACGCAAGTTCAAGACTTACGGTATCTTCGATCAGCCAGTATGATTCGTTAGTATACAATTCGATCCAACTGCGAAGTGCTTCATCCATTTTCGTTGAAACAGGAATGGATATTCCCATAGCCTTTTCAATTTGTGCCTTGGGTATCAAATAAATCATCTCCTATATCTCTTAAAATGGTGTTTCTGAGAACTGTGTTGACAAGATATCTCGTATCGTCCATAGCATGATCGTTTTCCTTTAGCACTGTATCCGTGCGTGCTTTTTCGTCCCAGCGGTAAAGGTGTATTTCTTTAAGGAATCCCTTGCAGCTTCTGTCAACGAGGATCCTTCCCGCCTTGATCAGGGTCGAAGTTCGTCGGATACCGCCGAGAACGTCATTGTTTGCCTTGCGGACATTAAATCTTCCGTGGCGCTTTACACATTCGATAAAGCTTGCGGCTGATGGATCAATGATGACCTGTTGGATATCACGATCGCCTGCAAGGCGCTCAAGTTCTGCGTAATGTTCTTCATCGGTTCTTGACACGCCTTTTTTTCGTGCCTCATAGTAATATTCGGCAACTCGCACAGCTTTTTCGTCTGTAACACACCACAATCCCATGGAACAGGGATTCAATGTTCCGTAGTCCATACTGATATACCATTCATACCAGTCAGGTTCATCAAATTTGTCAATGATGTATTTGTCGTCCCATTGTGTGTATACTATACCATCAGCAACCGCCCACTTGCCTTCGATATATCTTTCCCTGAAAACTCTGGTGTAAAGGCTTTCATATCTTGCTTTGACCTTGGGGTCAAGCGAATAATTATCATCCATAGTAAAATGAAGATATGCGGCATTTTTTCTGTCAAGCTGTTTTATCCATTCAAGAAAGAACCAGTGTTCAGGTGAATCGGGATTGCAATTGAACCAGAAACGTGATCCCATGACTGAACATCTTGCAAGTGCCTGCTCCACGAATGATTTCGGCATAAGCGCAACTTCGTCGAACATTACGCCTGCAAGCGTCATGCCCTGGATCAGCATATATGATGCTTCGTCCTTGCCGCCAAAGAAGTAATAACGGTTTGTGTGCCCGTTTAATGTTACATCAAAACAACTTCGGCTGAGTTTCAGTTCGATTTTGGCAACGCCTTCAAGCCATTGCTGCATAGGAAGTATGACATTTCGCTGGATCGATCCTGCCGTTTTTCCGCACACGGCAAATGTCTGACCATTAAACTGCGTACATGACCACAGCATAAATCCTATGGTCATCGAAAGTGATTTGCCTGAACGTACTGAACCGTCACAGATTATTGCGTCACAGTTCTGCGTTTCGGGCAATTTCCACCACAGCATTGATCTGACCTGTTTCGGGGAGAATCTGTTATAGATCATTTGCACTTTCTCCTATCATCTCAAGCAGATTGGTAATTCGGCTGTTATCTGTTTCAACCTGCTCGCCGGCTTCGGCTGCATTCATGATCTTAGTGATCTCAGTCTCAGCAGCGATCAGCTCGGCATTGTCCTTCAGGAACCGGTACAGTTCCATGTGCCGTTTGCGGAATTCCTCTGCTAGCTTCTTCCGCTGCTTAGGTTCGCTTGTATTCAAATAGTCTTTAATGAATGTTTTTAGGTCAGTATAATCAGACTTTTTGACAGCATCTTTACTGTCCTCGTACTTGCTCAGCCCCTCGATCAGGGTGCTGATACTTTTTTTCTTGATGCTGTTCATGCTGCCTCCTTTCTCGGGGTATAAAAAATAAGGGCATAAACGCCCTTATTTGCCGCCGTAGGTTTTGTGGGGTAATTTGTCACCCGAATTTATTTAAACGGTCACGCGCGCCGTTAAACGTATTTTAAACGGTAATTTTTAGGGCGTGCTCCGCCATTCGGATTTTAAGATGTAAAATCCGTTTTTCGGGTATACACATTTGCACATCAGCCGGGACGAATCAACCGTACTGATGTTGGCAAACTGTTTTTTAGATCGATGTTACAGGCAGCGTGATCGTGTGCGGCTTGCCCAGCAAGGTGACGCGCACCTTTGCGCGCCGCTGCCGTAGACTGCAACTGACGATACTGTCCATGTACTGCCGCAGGACGCCTGACAGGATCATCATATCGCCCTCGGATGTGATATATATCTTCGATGCCGCGATAGGCTTTCCGCCGTTGCGGAGCAGGTTGATATATGCCTGTTCATGTTCCTGAAGCGGTTCAGGATTTCCAAATCCAAGAAACCGCACAACGCCGGGGACGGATTTTATCTTGTAGTAATCATCATCTGTCAGTTCGCATTCAACGAAAATGTACTGTGTGAACAGCAGTTTCACTTTCGTGTGCCATGAACCGCCGTATCTGATCAGCATTTCTGATGACGGACAGGCTACCCTGTACCCATGGTTAGCAATTGCCTGTGCCGCCGCTTCTTCGCAGCCGGGTCTGACCTGAAGTACATACATCTCCATTTTCATCACCCTGCCTTTGCTTTTTCTTTCAGGAACTTCTTTACTTCCTTGAACAACTCGGGTCGCTCCGATGCCATAGCCTCGAAAATTAATGACTGGAACTGTTCTGCGCCATTTTCAAGAATATCCTTATTTTTGATATCGACCTTCCTCTTATACGCCGCTGCGCGTGTCAGCGCAATCGCGTGCTTTGACAGCGTATCGAAATCCAGATCCTTTAGCTGATCCTCATTCATCTGGCTGACCGCGTCAAGCATCTGACCGCTCAACAGGCGGAGGATTCCCTCCGTTACATCCAGATCAGGATACTTTTCAGTTTCTTCCATGATCGCACGGAAGTTCTGCTGGCTCAGACGCAGCGCGTCCAAGGTGCTCATCAGATTCTTTGCGTACCTGCCGACAGCGGCAATGGATACGCTCATTCCGTTCTGTTTGATATAATCGACAATTTCGCGGTAAAGAGCACCTGTTTTTATCATCTCATCAACAGTTTCCTTTACCGCCGGATCAAGCTGGTCTATTTTTGAATGTTTTCTATTGCCCATACTCAGACCTCAATACATTCGTCAATTTTGGCACAGGCAATGATCTTGATGCCCTCCGCTGATACCTTTGCTTCGATCTCATCAAAATCCGAATCCGCCAGCGTGGTGGGCTGTTTAGACCGTATGCTGCGCATTTTTATGTATCCGCATTCCGACAGGTAGTTCACGGAATCCCTCAGTTCAGATTCTGCTATGGTCGGTTCAAGTGCGTACCGAAGTTCCGAAAGTGACACATACTGTGTGCGGAGCAGGTTGATTCCCTTCAGGACTACTCCGTTATTGCGGAAGAACTTCTTCTGCCTTATTCTTTCCGTCATTTCTTTTGCTTCCAATTTTACCCCTCCTACTTACTGCAATAATTATCGATTTTACTTTCCAGTCTGGTCATCACCCGGATAAAATCTTCATTTTTGGTCGTATGCTCTTTGATATAGTCGATGTTGTCCGTCAGCTTCTGCATAGTTGCCTTGATCTCAGCAACTTCTGCTTTCGTGGCGTACTTTTCGGATAGCAGGTACTGTGCCTCGCGGCTGTCCTTGACATCGGTTTCCAGTTTGTCTATTTTATCCATTGTGCGTTTCAGGAAGTAGCTGATGATTCCGATCGCGATCGTTATTCCTGTCGTTATAATGAAATAAATCAGATTTCCTGTCATGTAGTATCACCCCTAACCCCTAAAAGAAAAAGTAGTATAACTCGGGTTTCTGCCCTCATTATACTACTTATCCGACACACATGGAAATAGTGATTTTATTTTTTTGGCTGTGTTTTTTAATCATCAAAACTTAGCTGTCCTTCCAGTGCCTTGCCGCGGAGCTGCTGCCGTTTTTCTTTCACTATCTCTCTTATTGTCATTTCTGAAATTCCGTACTCACGGGATAACTCCTTGTAGTTGCTGCCGTCGAACCTTTCGTTCAGCTCCTTGTCTCTCAGGTCTCGCAGAACGGAATCGACCTGCTGGATATATAGCTGATTGCCGCCATAGTGGTGGATCAGTTTTTTATACGCGTCAAGTCCTATAATGTCCGCAAGTTCGCGCTGATCCGGACGGAGCTGCTCAGTGCTGGAAAGTTTATCGATATCCATTATTCGCACCTGCCTTTGCTACTTTGCGTTCTGCCGATCTGACATATCGTTTCAGTTGTTCGATCAGTTTCGTGCCATCGTCAAAATTTATCCAACGGAACGGATCAACTCTGGATGCTGTAATTCCCAGCACCTTTTCGATCGCGCCGATAAGTCGCTCAACCTCCGGAACTTCTTTAGGCTCGATCTCGTCCAGACGGTAGATCAGCGACCACGCCTTTTTCTGCTGAGCAGCGGTCATCATTCCCGGGACGTCTTTTTTCCTGCTGCGCTTTTTCGTCACATTCGGTGCTGCTGATCTCAGCCGGTTCTGCAGCTCACGATGAACCGCATTAGCCTCAGCCGCGGACAGTTCGCTGACGTGTTCTTTACCCGTTAATCCGTAGACCAGTTGATGAAACGCATCTTCCTTGCTGCCGCGTTCCAGCAGCCCAAGCGCAGCCGCCATTGCGTACAGTTTTTTTGTTGTCGCTGCCATAATATCACTCCTTTAACCTGTAATTTTTGCCGCGATCCTTGGCTATTATGTATTTGTTGCCTCGTGCCGCCTGAATGATCCGACCTCCCAGCGCTTCATCGATGTCCAAGATCCGGTTAAGATCCATTTCTGTGGAAATTACTGTCATGCGGTTAGTTCGTACACGATAGTCGATCAGCTCGAATGCCAGTTTGATGTCTGCGTCATTAATGTTATTCTGTTTGAACAGGTCATCGATGTACAGGACATCGGTTTTCTTGAAATCGTCCATCATTTGTGTATAGTCCTGATCATTGACCGCGCCTTTCAGGATGACGGACATTTCGCGCCATACGAAATATCGTGCAGATCTGCCGCGTTTTATCATCGTTCCGACGATCGCCGTACACAGATGTGTTTTGCCGCAGCCGCTCTGACCGCCTATGAAAAAACTGCCGCTGTCCTGTTCGGCAAACTTCTGTGCCGCGTTTTTCAATGTCTCCTGCCATTTTTCAGTGCATTTAAAATTTTTGAACGTACAGCGTCGGAGCAGCTCCTCCAGACCGCTGTCCTTTATCCTCTTTAGTGTATCACGGGTTTTGAGGCACCTGCACTCAGCAAGCACCTCATTCTCGTCAACTATTTTTTCAATATAGCCTTTGTTTTTGCATATCGGGCAGTCATAACCTTTGAGCGAACCGCTTTTTTTATTATAGCTGTCAGCTTTCATTTGTAAAAATTCAGCATATGACAGCTCCGTATTGATCTCCGGTATCGGTATGTTCTTCGGCAGCTCCACACTGTTCCTCCTCCCAGTCACGCCGGTTCAGCCATGTCTGAGCCAACGGTATATATTTTGTGTTGATGTGCTTCCAGTCCTTTGCCTTTGCTTGTCGGTTCAGTTCCGACATAATATCCTGCAGGAGCTCGGGTGTGACTTTCAGCTTTCCAAATGTTTTCTGTGCTTTGGGCTTGCCTTCCTTTCTCGGGTATGCCTTCCAGAATACATCGAAAAGCGGATCATTCGTCGCTGCCGTTGTTCTCATCTTTGTCCTCCTTCACATCCACCTTAACTCCGGCTTCTTCCAATGTTTTTACGACTGCAAGCCGTGTCAGGATAGCCAGAAAATCCAGCGAATCGTGCTCCTCACCCGTGTAATTATTAAAAACTATCTGGATCGCCTTGAACAGAGCAAAGAACAGGTCGTTTCCTTCTTCCTTTAGGTTTTCTGTGTCAATTTTCGGGATCGGCGAACGTTCTTCCTCGTCCTTGAACAGATCTACTATAGCAGTAGCGACTGCTACTGCTATATATGCTTCATTTTTACTCATAATTATTCTCCTTATATCAGTTTCACGGCTTCGTCAGCGTGTTTCCACTTAAACTCATCCTGAGTAACAGCCTTACATTTCTTGCACCTGTCATTGTTGTCGGTATCATTTACACATATAGAACAAAATGATACATTTTTTAAATCTTCAACTGCCGTTTTCAGCAGGCTTTTAAGTCTGGAATTCTGCTCTTCAAGTTCCGAAACTTTGTGTTCTAACGCCGCTGTGTATAAATAATCACCCATTGTTTTCCTCCTCGATACGCTGTAGTTGGCGGTGAAGTTTTGCATTGATGATTTTGTCGACCGCGTATTCGCCTATAAAGTATCGCATCTGTTCAGCCATAATCAAAACGTCAGCGATCTCTTCCTTGAAATTTTCAAACGCGCCATCCTTACCTGACAGATACTTATGATGTTATATACGTTGGTAGATATGCTTGTTGGGGCGTATTTGACCTCTGTGTATGTTAACTTGGTCTTTTCCTTTACGCCGAAATAGTTGGATATTGCCTCGAATATTCGCTGTGGATCAGCAGGATATTTACCACTTTTTATCTGCGATAGCGCTGTGCCGGATATGCCCAGAAGCTTACCGACTTCATTCTGACTAATGCCTTTTTCCCGTTTCAGATCCTCGACCTTTTCGAGAAGTTCCTGTTGTTCAGGTGTATACATACTGATCATCCCTTTCTTTTAGCTGCATTTTCGCGCATAGTTACAAGGTCTATTACTACTCCTGTACTTTCTGCGCCTACAGCACGTTTTTCGTTTATATTTTCTTCGCCTGCCATAATGGGAATTATGTTAGACGGCATCTGAATTCTGAATTTCTCATCCTTGTTTCTGCGTGCCTTCTTGATCGACATATCAATCATTGTAATACGCTGCTCCGCACTCAGATTAGCCGTTATGCCCTTCGCTTGTTCATGAATGAATTTAGCAGACATTTTAATGCGCTCCTGACCGTCGGCTATATTTTCCTGAATGTCGTCAAGGTAATCAACCATCAGAGCGTCGGCAAGCTGCCATTCAAACATGAATCTTTCTGTTGCAGCATCGTAAATTCGTACCGTTCGGAGATCCGCAGGATCATATCGCACATAAACCTCGTGTTTAAGATTCATGATAGTCTGCTCAGGATGCATATACCAGATCTGCTCACCTCGGAAGGTGATCTGTACACCATTTCTCTTGATTTGCTGCTTTCGTGTGGAGCGCATAAGCATAAGGTTAAGATCGCTTTCGGAGGCTTTCCTTACAGATGTGATCGTGCTGTTCCATACGTCAATCCTTGATTTCCCCTTGAATTGCGGTTCTGATCCGCCGTATTCCTGACAGTTGAACTCACCGTCTATCCATACGTCAAGTGCCTCTCTTACTTCGTAATCGCAAGGGATCTCACCATTCTTGATACGGCGTTTCAGACTTTCCGGACGTTCGAGGATAGTTCCTCCGCAGAATCCTTCCCACAATTTTGAAAACTGATTCTTAACTGTGCAAAATGTTCTTTCGATCGGCTTTGCCCTTGCATTCCTTACGATTGCATTCCGCATTTCAATTCCAAGTCTTTTGAATATTGTTGTAGGATTGGATTTATTGGCGTCCGAAGCTCTCGTTCTGTGACCTTTTCCGCCCACATCGAAATTAAGGAACTCACGTCCGTTATCAACATAAATGCACTTTGGAATGCCGAATCGCATGATTCCATGCCGCAGGGCAAGTACTGTAGACTGCGATGTCGGTGAATCTGTAATGTTCCATCCGGTAAGAACTCCGGATTTGGCGTCAAGAAATGCCGTAAGATATAGGCGGTGCTTGGTTTTTCCGTCAAGAGAAATAATATCAAATGTATGATTATCCGCGATCCAGCAGTCGTTTGCCTCAAGCTTGTCGTACATTCGCATTATGTATGGCACACATCTGTCGCGGAAAGCTTTCTCTCCGTCACGCATAAGCGTTTTCAGTGCATAGTCGATATCCCTGTCAATCTGTCTGCGGAAACTTCTTTCTGTCGGAATTTCCGGCACAAGTTCGGGATAAAATTCTTCCGTCCATGCGATTGTATTACGGTAACACAGGCTTGCCGTTGGTTTATTTTCGTCAAGCCATTCCCAAAGGAACGCGTCCCACACCGGAGCAGGTATTGCTCCGATGCCCTTGTTCCACGCGCCGCGCTTATCGATCAGCCCCTCGATGTTGTTACTGCGGTATGCATTCCATTTTCGGTAGAGAATTCCTGATGATATTCTCACGTCAGGGTGCTCGAGTTGGCATTTTCCTACATAAAGCTTGTCGAACTCGACCTTACTTCCCTGATAGGTGTTTCTCATGCCCTGCCATTCTTTGACGATATCCGTCCAGAGCATTACCTCTTCGCGCTCGTCGGCTGACAGTTCCTCGAATGAACGCTGCCTTGCTGTCTTTCGCACCTTGACTTCCGACTTTTCTTCCTTTGCCTCGGGCAAAAGACCGGCTTCTGTTCGTTTCTGTTTGTACCATTTGGCTTGCAGCGGCTCAGGGAATGCTGAAACAGGTATCATGTAGCAAGGTTGTTTGTTTTGCGGATGAATCCTTACTTCGGCTTGAACCGCCCCGTCCTTGCACAATTTTTTTACATATTGCACAGAACAATTTTTTAATTCAGCTGCTTCTTTCACAGTCAAGTAGTCCAAATCAGCACCTCCTCGAAAAAAACTTGACAAATTTTGTCTATTCTGATATACTATTCTCAGAGCTTGAACAGATGTTCCTTGATATTGATTCAAGGAATGCTTCCGTTTCGGTCAGTAGAGAAAGAATGGTAGACACATTCCTTCTGACCTGTTCAGGCTCTATTTTTATGCCCTCCAGCGTCGTGAGCTCGCAAAGCAGTTCTGCCTGCTGTGTCGATAGCAGCAGCATTTTTGCCCTGTACTGCATGATCGTCATACTTATCACCTCGTTTCTGTTTTCAAGTTTCCCGGTCTGCCATCATCAGTGCCGGGAGACCGTCCCCGGCAGACAGCGGAACTTGTCCGCTGTTTCGGCTCATACTTCAACGCAGGTCTCAATGTACTCGCTGCGCTCGATCGCTACCTCGGCTATGGCTGCGGCTGCCGTTCTCGCTCTGACAACGACCTGCCTGATCTCGCCGTAGTTGTTGCTTATTCGCACTATATATGATTTCATATGTACCTCCTATTCTTCGATAAATACATCGCACGCTCCGAGCAGGTCGATGATGTCGCGCGTGTATCCTACGATGCCCTCATATTCCAGCCATGTGTCCAGTATTTCAGTGGTATCATAGACTTTTTTTATTTCTTCAAACGACTTAAAACCGCCGTTATATGTCTCGTTAAATGCCTCAAGAATCTTGTCTTCCATGGGATTACCTCCTCACCAACCTCGTGTAACTTCAAGCAGGGTCTCTGCGACTAACGGCAGCGTCGAAGATTCAGCGTCGTTAGTCGCATTGCCTTCCGCTACTTCTTTTAGTAAGTTCATCAGCTTGCCTGTCTTTCATTAACACCGAGCAGTTCGTCCGTGCTCATTCGCAGTGCCTTGGCGAGCACTACTATAACAGGGGACGATGGAACATATCTGCCGTTTTCCAATCTTGAAATACCCGGCTGGGATATGTTTGTCATTTCCGCAAGTTCGGTCTGACTGAGACCAAGCTCCTCGCGGCGCTTCTTAATTTTGTTTCCGAGTGTCATAATATCAGTCCTTTCTATTGTAAAAAAATGTTATTTGATGTATAATAAATACATGAGGAAGGGGGGTGTTTAATTATGAAGCAATGTACAGCTTTGGAAGCTGCAAAACGCTTAGAAGCTCTTCAAATACATAAAGTAATAGGAGCTGGTAAGAACTGTTTGCCTAAACTGATTCAGATACGACAACAGCCAAAGAAATTCCAAATGACTGATGCTGATAAAGAAAAAACACATCGGTTTGCCGAGCTTATCAGCTTGTCTTTAAATGTCCCTTACGAAGTAGAAAGTTTGCTTATTATATCTGAAATTGAGGTAATAGCAGATTTATTTTCTTGCGTAAAAAAATCAATTAAACTTCTTAAGGAACTTGGCGAAACCGTTATCAAATGTGAAGAATGCGATAATGACTTTTATAATCAATTAGCAGTATTTTGTCTTAATCAGACGTGAGCCAGGAATGAAGCCAAAGAAGCGGTACTAACACACTTTCAGTTCCGCTTTCATTATTGAATATATTAACGCTAAGAATGCCATCAAGTATTTCTTTCGGAATTTCAATAAGGTCAAATTCTTCTGAATAAAATTTTATTTCATCATTTGTTAAACGCTGTACCTGTTCTGTTGCACACGGAGCAGGTGTTTTTTTATGCTTTCTTACCTTAACTTTCATGTCAGCTTACCTCCTCTCAAAACAACGATAACTGCATATCATCTTCAACAAGAATGAAATGTGTCTTTTTGTAGTTGCACAGTGTAACGTATGAGATATACAGTCCTGTCTGCTCCTGAATGTATTTTGAAACTTCTTTAGATGTATACTTGCCGGAGCAAAGCATATTATCGACCTGTTTTCTGATCTCCGCAGGGAGCAGGTCGATTTTATATCTGACTTTCGGCTTACAGATGATAGCCACTCTCTTTTCAGAAGTATGCTGAGCTGTTATCAGCGGCATCAGAGCTTTTACAGTCTCGCTTACGGCAGTTGTTACAGCTTTTGTGATAACCTCTTCGATATTCACACTGCCGTAGCCGCCTGTACGCCTTATCTCAGGGAGCACCTCGTCAAATACCCAGTGCTCAAATTTCTTTGCCGCAGGGAGCTTGGAACGAACAATGAGCCGATAAAGATTTCCCTCGTTGATAAACTTCATTTCCTGTGTTCTGCCGAGGCTGTCGATGACTGGGCGTTTTACCCACCCATCTTCATCACAATGCTGTTTTATAGCCTTGAATGGGTCTGCATAGCCTAAAATCTTAGCACACTGCGTAGACGGAAAGTACTCTTTACCGTCAATCATCATTACTCCGAGTTCACCAAACTCACTATTTTGAAACACTTTAAGTTCATTCATAAAAAATTCATTTCCTTTCTGTTTACTTTTCAAGATACTTGTGATAGAATTATCATAGGGTTAACTGCGCCCTCGGGTATAACTAACAATTATATTATAATCCTTGAAAAGGGATTTGTCAATATAAAAATTCGGATTTGGGGATTTAAACAAAATGGAGGTGTTTCTATTATGAATATTAGCCAAAATTTAAGCCACATCATTAAGGAGAAAAAAATTACACAAAAGGCTTTATCTAAGCAATTAGGCGTTCCTACATCAACAATAAATAACTGGATTAAATTAAATAGGAGCATTCCATCTGAATTTATAATCCCTATTTGCGAATTTCTTGATATAACACCCTATTTACTTCTAACAGGAGAAAACGTATCGTCTAAATCTGTGCTTGGTCCAGATGAGCAGGAGCTACTTGATATTTATAATAGTTTGTCTCCCAAGAGCCAAGGTCAGGTAAAAGAAAGAGCAATAGTCCTTTTGGAACTTGAAACTCCAGTTACAAAGGAGCCTGAGTCAGAGCAAGAGACTATTTTCATAGAATATTCTACTTTGAAAGTTTCTGCCGGAACAGGTGAACCTCTTATTGACGATACATACCATGATTTCCTCAAAGTCAAGCGCAACGATCTGACAGAAGAGGCTAATTTTGCCGTACAGATATCAGGAAACAGTATGCTGCCCCGGTTCAAGGATAAAGAATGGGTTCTTGTTCGCTCTCAGCCGGATGTAGAAATAGGCGAAATAGGTATTTTTATAATTGACGGTAATGGCTACATCAAGGAAAGAGCAGCAGACCGGCTCGTTTCTATCAACCCGGAATATGATGATATCTTTTTCAAGGAGAATCAGGACATTAAGTGCAAAGGTCTTGTTATCGGCACACTCGAAAGCGATGACTTCGTATAATCAATATATACTAATTGTATAAAAACAGGGGGAGGAACTTGTTCCCACCCCCCTGTTATTTTGTTCCCGGGTTCCCACCCCTATTTTGCAATGAATAGTAGCACTTTCTGAAAGCGAGCGTTTAAAAATGTTCGAGCATTTTTAAACTGTTAAAACGCTATATTTCGTTATTTGCGCCTTTTTTTAAATTTTAAAAGTACTGTTTAAACAATGTTTAAACGCTGATCGCATAAAAAATAACCGCACCGGTTTTGTGGGATTTTCCCTCAAATCGGTGCGGTTTATTTTGACAGTTCACACTTTATTCATAATCAGTTTTTACACATTTTCACACTGGATTAACGGCTATTTTTCGCGCTTTTTCGGATATTTCAAGCCTTTTTTAGGCTTTTCACGCCTTTTCTATATTTTATATTCTGCCTGTCAATCCACAAGTGTTGACACTAAGATAATATGCAGATTTTCGAGCATAAATTTTACGTAGACAA
>ERZ857969.4168-NODE-4168-length-13055-cov-3.753923_pt1 | contig 13055 bp, 15 predicted proteins | sample MGYA00519864_ERZ857969 | MGnify/ENA primary metagenome ERZ857969 (study PRJEB31778, sample SAMEA3449382) | human gut metagenome | biome: human gut; feature: human-associated habitat; material: faeces | place: United Kingdom | collected 2010/2012 ... | reverse complement strand
ATGTATCTATTACAGGTAACTCAACAAACCCTACAAGATTCCAACATCCAGTTGCAGGAACATATAAAAAAGAAAGAATAGAAGCAGGTAAAAAATACTTCTCTGTAGCTTCTGGTGGAGGAACAGGAAGAACATTACACCCAGACAATATGGCAGCAGGACCAGCTTCATATGGTATGACAGATACAATGGGAAGAATGCATTCAGATGCACAATTTGCAGGAAGTTCATCAGTTCCAGCTCACGTAGAAATGATGGGATTAATAGGAATGGGTAACAACCCAATGGTTGGAGCTTCAGTAGCAGTAGCAGTAGCAGTAGAAGAAGCAATGAAATAATTAAATCGAGATTATGGGACGGTTCTTAAAATCACGATTCAAAAAAGCAGTATTTAGTACTGCTTTTTTGCTAGATAATTATTGTGCGCTTAAGAATTTTAGTAAGTACGCTTTTGGATATTGAAAAATAGACTTAAATGTAGTATAGTAATATAACAAAAAAAGTTGAAAGGAGTATACCATATGAAAGAGTTTAGAATTAAACGGTGCAATGAGTATAATGAATATTTCCTTACAGCAGAAGGATATATTCCAAAAGAGCTAGAGGAAGATTTAGAGGAACTATTAGAAGACTTTGCTTGTGACGAAGAAATTATGATTGAAGAAGCTTTCGAAAAAATAAAAGGACTCAGAAGATTCTATAAAAAGCGTAATGGAATTGTAATGAGATTCTGGCTAGATTATGATTATAACACTTATGAGAACCATTCTGTTAGAGTACTAACAATTGGAATACATTCTAGGAGAAGTATTCTTCAGTTCTGCAAGGAAAAACTTTTAATCTAAAGAGGGGGTGGATATTTAGGTATCCACTTCTTTTTTATTGACTGTAAAGTCCATATAATAAGAGAAAAGATTTTTTAATACATTTGTTATATAAAAGGATATATTTTCAAATAATTGGTAATAATAATTTTAATGGAGGGATAATATGAAAGATTATTTGAAAATAGAACATATTGAAGCACTAGAAGTGCTAGATTCTAGGGGAAATCCAACAGTACAAGTAGAAGTAATAACAGAAGGAGGATTTTGTGGAGTAGCAAAAGTACCATCTGGAGCTTCAACAGGAAGTTTTGAAGCAGTAGAACTTAGGGACAATGATGAAGAAAGATATTTAGGAAAAGGTGTAAAAAGAGCAGTAGAAAATGTAAACAGAGTAATTGCTAAAAAGATAATGGGAATGAATGTGTATGATCAAATAAAAGTAGATAAAAGACTAATTGATATAGATGGAACAGAAAATAAAGAAAAATTAGGAGCAAATGCTATTTTAGGTGTATCCATTGCAGTAGCAAAAGCAGCAGCAAATTCACTAGGAATGACTTTATATAATTATATAGGTGGAGTTAATGCAAAAGAATTACCTATTCCGATGATGAATATTTTAAATGGAGGTAAACATTCAGATAATAATATTAGTATTCAAGAATTTATGATAATGCCAAAATCTGGAAGAGATTTTGCAGAGAATTTAAAAATGGGAGTAGAAACATATCATAGTCTGAAAAAAGTATTAAAAAATAAAGGATATTCGGTTGCTGTAGGTGATGAGGGTGGTTTTGCACCAAATTTAGCCAGTGAAGAAGAAGCTTTAGACGTAATAATTGAAGCAATAGAAAAAGCTGGATATATTCCAGGAAAAGATATATTCATAGCATTAGATGTAGCAAGTACAGAAATGTACGAAGAAGCTAAGAAAATAGGGAAAAATGGATATTTATTTTGGAAAACAGGAATGTTTAAGACTAGTGATGAGATGATAGAATATTTAGAAGAATTAACAGAAAGATATCCAATTATTTCTATAGAAGATGGTTTAGCAGAAGAAGATTGGAATTCATGGAAAAAACTAACACAAAATTTAGGAAATAAAATTCAATTAGTTGGAGATGATTTATTTGTAACAAATACTAATAGATTAATAAAAGGGATAAAAAATAAAATAGCAAACAGTATATTAATAAAACCAAACCAAATAGGAACACTAACAGAAACATTAGATGCAATAGATATGGCAAACAAAGCAGGTTATACTGCTGTAATATCACACAGATCAGGAGAAACAGAAGATACAACTATAGCAGACATTTCTGTAGCTACAAATGTAGGACAAATAAAAACAGGAGCACCATGTAGAACAGACAGAGTTGCAAAATATAATAGATTACTAAATATAGAAAATGAGATAAAATAAGTATTAGCAAATAAAATACAAAAATAAAAATAGGAGATAGAAACAATAAGTCTTAAAATTGCTAAATTATATATTTTGTGATATTATAAATATGGAACTAATTGTTTAGCAGAAAAGAAGGGAGAAATACAATGAATTGTAGAATGGTTGTTGGAAACAAACGGGTAAAGAGAGTAGAAATTTCCGATTGTGCGAAAGAATATGGCTTTAGAATAGTAGCAACAGGAATTATTCCAGAAGAAAAGACAAACGATTTATCTGTTTTGCTAGAGGAATTGTTAGATAAAGATACTATACCTATTGGAAATGAAATTGTCGAATTTAAAAAGAAATTCAAAAAAGAAGGATTGCTAGTATTCGAAACAAGATATTATAATATTGAATATTTAACACAATTAAATTCGGAATTAGGAACTGGAGAAATTTTTTCAATGACTATAAAAATGCATATTTTTAGAAGCCCTAAGTGGTGGTTTATTAAACATTAAATTACCTAGATATTAGCTTTGTACTGTGACTAAAGTATAAGGCTAATATTTTTTTAGTAAAATTTTATTAAAATGATATTATTGATATAGAAGAAAAAGAATGATATAAATATTAAGCAAGGAGGCACAAAATGGTAGGTAGATACAATAATATGAATAGTTGTAAACAAAATTATTTACAGAATAAAGATGATAATCTAAAATTAAAACTAATATTAGCGTCAAGTTCAAAGCAAAGACAAGATATTTTTAAAAATATAGGATTAAAATATGAAGTTATCAAAAGCTTAGTTGAAGAAAAAAGTGATAGTACAGACCCAAGCGAATATGTAAAAGACTTATCTAAAGATAAAGCAAACTCAGTTGCATCTCAAATAAATGAAAAAGCAATAATTATATCTGCAGATTCGATAATATATATGAATGGGAAAATTTATGAAAAACCTAAAAGTAAAGAAGAAGCATATCAAAACTTAAAAGAAATGTCAGGAAAAATTACTTATGCTGTAACTGGTGTTACAATAAAAGATTTATATAAAAACGAAGAAATTTGCTTTGCAGATGTAGCAGAAGTACATCTTAAAGAAATAGACGATGAGGACATTAAATGGTATGTAGAAAATGAAAAGGATATACTTAATAGGTGTGGTTATGCAATGCTAGGAAAAGCATCAATTTTTTTAAAGAAAGTAAATGGAGATTATAATACTTTATTTGGAATTTCTCCAAGCAAAATGTATGATAAATTAAAAGAATTAGGATATAAAATATCTGACTTTGAATTAGAATAAATAGATTATATAAATTATTTTAACTACTAAAAATGTAAGGGAGATATAACAAGTGGAACATATTCATTCGATTATAATTATAAAGAAAGGTAATAAATATTTAAATTATTATGATGAACGCTGGGGAATGTATTTATTTCCTAACTTAAAGGGAAATGATATAGAAAAAATTAAAAATAAGTACAATACCAATAATGTTAAATTAGTATTTGATAAGGTACATGAAAAATATTCTGTATCTCATAATGAAATAAGAACATATCATCACTATTTTTATGAAGTAAATATAGATATTGATGGTAAATATTTTTCAATAGATGAATTATTAGCAGATGACAAAGTAAAAAAATATAATGAAGATATTATTACATATATTAGTGAATTTTATGATAAGTAAAATGTAAGAAAAAAATATAAATTTATAATTAAAAATTTTAGTATATATAATAACGAAATGTAAAATTAAAAGATTTTATATTTCCAAAGGGGAGAAAAATATTGAAAAAGATTATATATTTTTTAGGAGTAGTATTTTTAACTATAATAATAAGTTTAAATTTATTATATACATCATTTATTGATAATTCAGAACACATTAATATCTTTTATAATCCTTGGTATTATAATTTGGCTATTCTTTTAATCTCTATTGGGATTTATTATATTTCTATTATAATAGATAAATTCATAAGAAAAAAAGGTATCACATCAAAGAAAAAAATACTAAAGATAATAGTATTCATATATGCAATTTCCAATATAAGTTGGGTAATTTTTATAAATCCAAAAGTAGTTGGGGATTCTGTTCATGTGTGTAATTTAGCTCAAACTTTTTCAAGAAATAATCCAAAAGATTTTTTATTTAATTCTACATATGTCGGAGTATCATTATATGAATATATGCAGGCATATACTCAGCAAATACCTTTAGCATTTATTTATAGTATTATTTTTAAAATACTACATTTTGATATTATGGAAATATTAAGGAGTATAAACATAATAAGCAATATAGCTATTATAATAGCTATATATAAAATACATTTAATTATATCTAAAGAAAATAAAGGAAATATATCATTACTATTCTTATTAGTGTTAACTTTTTTCACATTACCATTATTGACAACATTTATATATGGTGATTTACCAAGTTTAGCACTATGCTTATTTTCTGTTTATTTTATGATGAGATTTAATAAAAACAAAAAGATAAAATATTTTTGGACTTCTGCTTTATGTATGACAATAGCATATATGATGAGAATGAATAGTTTAATTTTTATAATAGCAACTGTGATTTATATGATTTTAAACTTAATAAAAAATTGCAAACAAAATAGTGTAGAAAATAAAACAAAAAGTATTTTATTAATTGTTGGATATATAATTATATCTATCATACCAACAACATTAGTAATAAATTATTATTCTAATAAGTATGAATTAGATTATAAAAAAACTTATCCTACTGTAAGTTATATTCTTATGGCAATGGAAAAGTCAGATAGAGGAAATGGTTGGTACAATGAAAAAATTGCTAATTTAGCAATAAAGAATCCCGAAATAGCTAAGCGAGAATATCCAAAAGCTATTAAAGAAAGACTAAAATATTTTGTTAAGAATCCAGATGAAATGTTTGAATTCTATATAAAGAAAACAGCTTCAATGTGGACAGAAAATACATATTCTGCAATTCAAAATAACATTAGAAGTGATAATGATTTTATAAAAAAAATTAGAGGCCCTTTAAATTTTTATCAAAAAAGTATGTTATTAGTTATTTGTATTAGTTCACTAAGCGTTTTACTACAAAATTATAAACACTTATCTCTAGAAATAATTTTTTTACTTACAATTTTTGTTGGTGGATTTTCTTTTCATATCTTATGGGAAGCAAAATCAAGATACATAATTTCATATATAATAGTGCTAATACCAATTGCATCAATATATATGTATAAAAGAAGAGAAAAAATATAAATGGAGTCTCTAAATGCACTATTTACTTTTGTAGAAAAATAGTATATTATAGCAAAAGGAGGGGGATTTCATGAAGAATAAAAAAATATTAATTGGAATAATTATAATTGCTATTATAATTATAGCTATCATAACTCTTTTTATAATAAATAAAACAGAAAAGCCTGACCAAGTATTACAAGATTATTTTACAAAGATAAGTGAGGAAAAGTATGAAGAAGCATATGAAATGCTAAGTGAATCAGCAAAAAATAAAATTGCTAAAGATACATTTGTTAAAAAGAATGATTCAATATATAATGGAATTGATATGACAGATTTAAAAACTGAAATTACAAATGTAGAAAACAACGAAAAAATTACATACAACCAAAAAATGAATACATCAGCAGGAGAAATTAGTTTTACTAATGAAGCTTCTGTAATAAAAGAAGATAAAAAATATAAAATTAATTGGGACAATAGTTTAATTTATCCAGACCTAAATGAAAGTGACAAAATAAGGGTAAAAACTTTAAAAGCGGAACGTGGAAACATTTATGATAGAAATAACATATTATTAGCAGGAAAAGGAAATATTTCTTCAATAGGTTTAGTGCCAGGTAAAATGAGTGAAAACAAAGAAGAGGATATAAAAAAATTATCAACTATTCTAGGAGTTTCAGAAGAATCAATAAATAATAAACTTGGAATGTCTTACGTAAAAGATGACACATTTGTGCCAATTAAAAATGTTGCGAAAACAGAAAATCAGTTAAAAGAACAAGCACTAGGCATTCCTGGTGTGAAAATCACAACAGAGAGTGCTAGGGTGTATACACTAGGAAAAGAAGCATCTCAACTTATAGGGTATGTGCAAGCTATAAGTGCAGAAGAATTAGAAGAAAATAAGGGAAAAGGCTATAATAGTAATAGTATAATTGGTAAAGCAGGAATAGAAAAAGTCTATGAAGAAACACTAAGAGGAAAAGATGGTAAAGAGATTTATATAGAAGATGAAAATGGTAAAAAAGTGAAAACGATAGCAAAGCAAGAAGTAGAAAATGGTAAAGATGTAAAATTAACAATAGATGCAAATAAACAAAAGCAAATTTATGAAAGCCTAGAAGAAAACAAAGGTGCATATGTTGCGATGGACTCAAAAACAGGTGAAATTATAGCTTTAGTAAGTACGCCATCATATGATTCAAATGACTTTGCTCTAGGTATGAGTACAGAAGAATGGAAAAATTTAAACGAAGACGAAAAAAATCCATTATTAAATAGATTTACTAAAGCATGGTCACCAGGTTCAACTTTTAAACCAGTAACAGGTGCAATTGGAATAACAGAAGGTATAATAAACCCTGAAGAAGATTTTGGAAGAAGTGGACTTAGTTGGCAAAAAGACTCTAGTTGGGGAAGTTACATGGTAACAACACTTACGCCATATAATGAGCCAGCAAATATGCAAAATGCCTTAATCCGTTCAGATAATATATATTTTGCAAAAGTAGCTTTAAAAATAGGATATAATAAATTTATGAGTGAACTTAATAAATTAGGTTTTAATGAGGATATTAATTTTGAAATTGGAACAACAAAATCAACATATGATACAGATGGAGAAATAACAGATGAAGTACAACTTGCAGATAGTGGATATGGACAAGGACAAATTTTGGTAAATCCAATTCATATGGCTTCAATATATTCTGCTTTTGTAAATAATGGAAATATGATAAAACCTACGATAATATATGAAGAAGATAAAAAAGTAGAGTATTTAAAGGAAAATGCTATATCACAAGAAGCAGCGAATACTATAAAAGAAGATTTAATACAAGTAGTAGAAAGCCAAAATGGTACTGCACATGATGCAAAAATAGAAGGAGTAAAAATAGGGGCAAAAACAGGTACAGCAGAATTAAAAGCTAGCAAAGATGAAAAAGGTGAGGTTTTAGGATGGTTTAATGCATTTACAGCAGATGAATCTAGCGAAAATCAATTAGTTGTAGTAAGTATGATTGAAGATGCAAATTCGGTAGGTGGAAGTCATTATTTATTTCCTAAAGTAACACAATTATTTAAATAAAATTTATAAAAGCGAGATACTTTAATGTATAAAATAATGAAAAAGTTAGTAAAAATAGTTTGCTGTAATATTATTTATAGAGTTAAATATATAGGACTAGAAAAAATAGACAATGATAAAAAATATGTTATATGTCCAAATCACTCTAATATATTGGATCCAACATTTATATTTCCGATAGTAGATAACTTATCTATAATGGCAAAGTCAGAGATATTTAAAAATAAATTAGCTGCTAAAATATTAAAACGATATAGAGTATTTCCTGTAAATAGAAAAGAAAGAGATGTGAAAAGTACTTTACATGCAATAGAATGTTTAAATTTAGAAAATAATTCTAAGCTTTTAATATTTCCAGAAGGAGGAATAATAAAAGATAGTAAAGAGATAAGAAAAAAAGTAAAAAATGGAGCAGTATATATTTCAGCAAAAAGTGGGGTAGAAATATTACCAATATTTATTACAAGAAGACCACATATTTTTCAAAAAGTTTATGTAATAATAGGGGATAGTATAAATATATCTAAAGAAATAAGACATGATAAAGAAAAAATAAAAGAGTATTCTACAAAGATGATAAATAACATTTATGATTTAGAAAAAATAAAATAAAGGTTGAAAAAAAGCTAGATATATATTATTATATATTTAGCTTTTTTATATTCGGGTATGGCCAAGTGGTAAGGCAGTAGGCTCTGACCCTATGATCGTTAGTTCGAATCTAACTACCCGAACCAAAAAATTCCTTTATAGTAACCTAAAAAAACGGAAAACATGAAGGAATAATTTTTTTATAAAAAACCGAACAAAATTTCGAAAAAGTATTGACAAAAAGAATATAAAAATATAAAATACAATCATGCAAACAAACAAAAGTTCGAAAAATATAAGGAGGTTTATTATGAAAAAAATAAGAGAAAATATAATATCATATACAATAGATAAAGCTATATTTGGTAATTTTTCTATATTAGTAGATAATGGGGAAGTAATAGTAAAAGCTCCTTGGTATTTTTCAAAACAAAGAATACAAGAAGCTATAAAAGAAAACAAAAAGTGGATATTAAAAAAATTAAGCGAAATGGAAGAAGTAACTTTATATAATACTACAAAAATTTTAGGAGTTAATTATGCAATAAAAGTTATATATACTAATGTAAAAACACCGGGTCTAAATTTAAAGAATAATTATATAGAGATAACATTACCATTTAAGTTAAAAGGGAGAAATAATAATAAAATAATAGAAATAATTTTAGGCAAAATGTATATAAAACTAGCAGAAAAACATTTAGAAAATATTTTTGAAGAAATTAGAATAGAAACAGGTTTAGCACCAGAAGAGTATAGTATAGATTATAATATAAAAGAAATGGCTAAATTCGATTTTGAAAAGAAAGAAATTTATATAAATTCTAAAATAATGGAATTAGAAGAAAGCTGTATAAAATATATAGTAATACACGAATTATGTCATTTAAAGTATAAAACACATGCAAAAAGTTTTTATAATTTAGTAAAAAAATATTTTCCTAAATATGAAAAATATGATGAGATTTTAAATGGATACAAATTTTAAATTGAACACGTATACGGGTCAATTGGAATTGTATAATATATTTTAAAACAATAAGTTTATAACTTGGAGGTTTAAAACCTCCAAGAAAAACTAAGAAGGTAGAAAAATGAGAAATGTATCAATTCCACTAGTATCAAAAGAAGAAATAAATAGAAGGTATAAAAGGATAAAGCCAGTTATTACATTTAATAATAAGTTATATAATCTTAGAAATTAATAATATAATTTATTTTTTCAATATTTGTATAAATACAGAATTATCCTTAAAATTATTTGAGATAACTTTATAATTTGGATTGCTATCCTCATTATAAGTTATACCATAATCACTATCAAATATAATATTTCCAGTATATTCTGTACCATTAGAGGTGATTTTATAATTAATAGTTTTTTTCCAACTTGATGTTTCACCATCTTGGTATTGTGGAAGTTTTACTTCATTTGTTATTTCAAAAGTATCTTTAGTATTACCTATATTATATTTAGTTAAAGGTGATATCCACACTTCGGTATTTAATTGAATGTTATTTGTTTTACTATTATTGTAACTTTTAATAATTACGATAGCAACAATAGTCAGTATAATTATAGCTAAAGTAGTAATAACTATAAGAACTTTATTTTTTTCATAAGATGCCTCCAATATTTAAAATTTAAAATAGTTATAAACTAATTAATATTAAAAAGCGATAAAATATATAATTCAGAATTAATAATAGATAATGTAAAAAATGAAAAAATGGTAACTGATTATTCATCAATTACCAATTCTTTCGAAATGCAATATTGATTTTATATCTTCTAGATTAAGATTTTTATAGTTGTCTATCATTATCCAATATAAGTAATTATTATTTATGGGTGTAGTAAACATTACTGTTGAAGAATTTAAGTTATAATAATATTTTTTTTCATCATATATAAAATAATTTAATGTATTGTACTCTGTACTAATTTTAGGTTCACTAAAGTTAGATAAATTATTCATTTCTGTTATTATGTCCTCGTTCGCATTTGCAGTAGGAATTACTTGTACTGAAATACAAACTTTATCAGGTGAAATGCTAGATCCTACAAATAAAAATAAAGAATGAGATGTTTTATCAGATTGAACTAAATTAGGTTCCATTAGATTAGTTGTTGGATAAACTGAAACTCTACAATTCCCATAACTAGCATATGTTTTATTGGTTCTTTCTAAATCATATCTTGTATCACTAATCTTATTTAATTTATTGTTCAATTGTTTTGCTGGTCTAAAATTTAACCATAGTATAAAATCCACTACTATTATACTCACTAATACTAAAAATATTATAGTTATTAATTTTCTTTTTTTCAACGTTTTATTACCTCCTTTTCAAAATCATGGTAATTGTAAAAAACATTTATAGAAACAGTTATAACATAATTTTATATAAAAATAGCTCAAGACTCAGAAAGTTTTTTGAGTATTACTTGGAATTATATTACGAATTTATTTAAGATTATAAAAAATCAAAAACGGTTTTTTCATAAGTATAATATCCTGTAATTGTATTATTAATTAGTATAAAACAATACAACAATATAGCTATTGTTAAACATATTGAGGTAATATATACTATTTTTTTATTTTTCTTTTTTATGCTAATCATACTAACAACAAACATTATAATAGTATAAATGACATATAGAACTATCATAGGACGCAGGGCTGCTAATGGTCCTGCATATAAAGGTAAAGTTGCTCTTGGTTTAGTATCAAAAGCATAGAACCATATTACCTTGACCAAGTATATAGAAATTAAACTTAATGCAACATTTGTTCCAAAGAATATTTTTCGTAATATTTGGATAGAATTATCATTTTCATTAGAGTGTTTTTTATTTTGTGTAACTCTAAATGTTACTAAAACTAACCCTAGTACTATGAATAGAGTTAATAATATAGAAATAAATTCTTTTAATGGTGATCCCATAATGTCATTCAATTTCATTAATTTTTCATTACTACTATATGGATGAAATTGTTGACCAGGTATTATCACATCAGCATATACTATTGATATTTCAGAAATTATTAAAATTATTAAAGCTAGTGTAGAAAAAAACTTTTTTTTCATAAAATTACCTCCCTTATATAATTAATAAAATTAGTCCAATACCAAATGAAAAAAAATTATTATAAATTGACAATCGTATAGGGCTTATGTTTGCTTTTAAATATCTTTTAAACAATAATGCTTCGATAATTATCGTACCTGTCTCTAATATAAAAATTGAAAAATAATATACTAATGTATTATTTACTAAGTATACCATATTAGATAAAAATACTACAACTGGATTTGTATATACATTAACAAACATTATTGTTTTTAATCCTTTTATGTTTTTAATTCCTAACATATATGAAAATATAGTTTCTAAAATAATAGTCAAGATTAAAGATGTAATTAGACTTTCAATCATATTTTTTCTCCATCAATTCATTATATCCTTTCAATCCTATAAACAAAATAATTGCTGATATTATTGTAATAGTAAATAAGCCTATAGGATTAAACAATACCTCAGTATATCCCAAAAATACAGGCATGACACCTGAAAATAGTGCAAATGTTAATAGTCCAAATGCCAAACCTTTATTGTTATTAAAAATATTTGCTAAACTTGTTAAAGTAATTGGCATTGTCATATTAAATAATAGAACAGCTAAGATTCCACAAATACTACTATAAAATGATCCAGTAAATAATATAGCAGATAATATTAACGAAAATACTGAAATTTTTATAAATCCAAATTTATCTCCTAATATACCACCAAACATTTTTCCTAATATAACACCAAAAACAAATAACAAAGCTAAAATATAATTAGATTTCCAATTGAAAGATAATATTGATCCTACATAACTTCTTATACAAACAGTTAATGTTAAGCAAAAAATTACAATAAATTCTTTCTTATTTATGTTAGGAACTGATGCTACTTTATTATTCAATTTATTGTTTATTTGAGTATATAGCCAAATCAAAGCAATAGTAGATAATAATAAAACGATTATTGTAAAATAATTAATATTAAAATCTATATTAGTAATGTTACTACCTAAAAAAATACCTAAAGCCCCAGTTGATACAAATATTCCAGATAATGTAGCTTTTTGATTACTAATATTAAGTACATCAATACCTCCACCAATATGAAACATAGCATTTCCAATTCCAACTATTAAACAAGCTATTATACTAAATTTTGAAATTCCAAAAGCTAATATTACTAAAATACAGCCTAAAGCAGAGCATAAAGCATTTTTATTAATTTTGTCTGCTAGAATTCCAATTGGCAATTGTATTGCAAAAGCAAAAAAGTTATATATAACTATTGCTAAAAATAGTGAAAATGAATCTGTTAATTGAGGAATTATTATATTAGTCACGAATATAGCACAAGAAAAATCAACGATAAAATGAATTGTGCTATATACTAGCATTATTTTCTTATTCATCATTTTCCTCCAAATTTTTAGTATAAATCTATGGAATTTACAATTAATTGCAAATTCTATAATTAATATATTTATACCATAAGCTAATGAAAAAATAAATACTTATAATTTTTAAACAAAAAAATCAACCAGATTTTATTGTCTGATTGATTATTGTATTAATTCCATTTAATTTAGTTTGAACATATACAATGTTGGAGCGAGTAGTGGGAATCGAACCCACACCTTCGGGTCGGAAGCACGAAATTCTACCATTAAAATATACTCGCAAGTGTTAGTATTATAACTTATAATATTAAAAAAGCAACAACTTAATTTGTTGTTGCTAATAATGGAGCAGGTAGTGGGAATCGAACCCACGTCATCAGCTTGGAAGGCTGAGGTT
>ERZ857969.4167-NODE-4167-length-13066-cov-4.373607_pt1 | contig 13066 bp, 9 predicted proteins | sample MGYA00519864_ERZ857969 | MGnify/ENA primary metagenome ERZ857969 (study PRJEB31778, sample SAMEA3449382) | human gut metagenome | biome: human gut; feature: human-associated habitat; material: faeces | place: United Kingdom | collected 2010/2012 ... | reverse complement strand
CGTGCCGAAGTCGCTCATCAGCCCCAGCAGGCCGATGCACACGCCGGTGAGCACGATAAACAGCGCCAGGTTCCGGCGGCGAAACAGCCGTTCCAGCGTGGCGGAGCCTGCAAAAATATAGCAGATCTTGGCGATCTCCGAGGGCTGGAAGGATATACCGCCCAAGGTGACCCAGTTGGTCGCGCCGAATTTGGCCTTGCCCAGCACCAGCGTGATCCCCAACAGGCCGATGGCCCCGGCAGCCATGAGCCAGCGGCGCTTTTTCACCCGTTCCAGATCCCGCAGGAACAGACCCAGCGCCAAAAACAGGCCCATGCCCAGAACGATGGCCAAAAGCTGCTTGGGAAGGCTCCCACTGCCGGAACACCTCGTCCCTCCATGATCACACTGCAGAAGCCGTCCTTATCGATTCCCATCTCAATGGCTTTTCTCACATTCTGATCCTGCATCAGCTCGGATTCCATATTAAATTGTCCGAAGAAACAGCGGCTTGTTGCTACAGAACTGATCTGATAGTCCGGATTTCCGTCAAAAAGTGCATAGTTATCGTACTGAAGTCCATAGGTTCCCTGTATATCGCCTGTCTGCAATGCTGCTGTCAGGGCACTTCCATCTGAGAAAGATTTTACGATAACGTTGTCTGCCTTTACATCTCCGCCCCAGTAATCCTCATTTTTTACCAGCTTGATCTCTGTTGGGGATACCTCTGTTGCAACATAGGGGCCTGTTCCTGCCACATTTGCAGAGCCACCCTCTCCCTGTACGCCATAATCCATATCAATGATGGCACCATACGGGTCACCGAGATAATTGATCAGTGCCGGACATGGTTCGGAAGTATGGATTGTTACTGTCATTCCATCTGCTTCGATCTTATCGATCTTCATATCGTAAGGTGCACGATCATGGTTTGCGATCAGATCTTCCAGACATTCCTTTACCGCTTCTCCGTCCATGGTTCTTCCGCTGGAAAATTTCACACCGTCACGAAGGGTGATCTTTACTGTATTATCGTCTGTAAATTCATAGTCTGTAGCAAGCCATGGCTCTACCTCCATGTTGTCATTGTACTTAAACAATGTTTCTCCTACACCATAACGCAGACAGCTCCATCCGGAATAATTGTCGTGAGGGTTTAATCCTGCATCTCCCATTTCTTCACTGTATCCGGTAGTTCCGTAAACAAAGGTAGTTCCTTCACTCTTTTCTTTGCTTTTTGCTGCTGCCGAAACTCCTGTCATGCTCATGACCATTGCCGCTGCAAGCACTGCTGCCAGAATCTTTTTCTTCATAATCTCCGCTCTCACTTTCTGTGTTATGCTTATTTATAAGTGCCTGTTATCCTCTTCTCCTGTTTCGTTCCTTCGGATCCATATAATCACGGATCGTATCTCCCAGAAGATTAAAGATCATTACTGTAATAAAAATCGCCATTCCCGGCGCAAGTACCATCCACGGTGAAATCTGCAGCATACTTCTTCCATCGTTGATCATACTTCCCCATTCTGCCATTGGAGGCTTTACCCCAAGCCCGAGAAAGGAAAGTCCTGCCAGCTCCATCATCATGGTTCCGATATCAAGAACTGACGTAACAAGTATGGGGCCTGCAATATTTGGAAGGATATGTTTGAGCAGAAGCTTTCCTGTACTGCTCCCGGAAAGCTTTGCCGCCATAAGATATGCAGAGTCCTTCTGAGTCAGAGTAAGCCCTCTGGCAAGTCTCGCAAACTTCGGCCAGCTGATCACTGCCAGGGCAATGATCGCATTCTGGATACCGCCTCCCAGAACACCTGCTACTGCCAGGGCAAATACCAGTCCCGGAAAAGCCAGGAACAGATCGGAGATACGCATCAGAACGGTATCGGCTTTGCCGCCCTTCCAGCCACAGAAAATACCAATAGCCGTTCCCACCACCGTGATCACCGCAACCAGGAGCAGTGTTGCATAAATACTGGTCGTACTTCCTATGATCACACGGGAAAGCATATCTCTTCCATAACGGTCTGTCCCGAGCAGATGCTCCGGTCCCGGCGGTTTCTGAGCAAGTGCCAGATCCTGGGCATAAGGATCATAAGGGCAGAGATATTTTGCAAATGCCGCTACAAACAGAAGCACTGCTGTAAGCACAAGAAAAAAGACGAGCTTTGCTTTTGTATGATTTTTCCGGATCTTCTGCTTCCGGACTGTGATATTATTTTTTCCACTCATGCTCTGTCACCTCCAAGTCGTACTCTCGGATCCAGATAGTGGTAAATAATATCTGTCACCAGATTTACCAGAACATAAATAACCGCCATCCATGCCACATAAGCCTGGATGATCGGATAGTCACGCATGGTGATCGCATCTACCGCCAGTTTTCCGACACCATCCCACATAAAGATATTTTCCACAATGGCAGTTCCTCCCAGAAGATTGCCGATGGACAGAGCCAGCAGTGTGATGATCGTCAGCATGGAAGCCTTCATTACACTCTTCCAGATGATCACACGACTGCGGATCCCTCTTGCCCGGGCTCCGGTCACATAATCCTTATTCAGTTCTTCCAGAACCGTGGCACGCACCTGTCTGGTATATTTTGCAGCCATGGAAATCGCCAGTGTCAGTGTCGGCAGAATGATACTCTGTCCGAGATCTGTATTTGTGACTACCGGTAAAATGCCAAGCCTGATGGACAGAAAATACATCAGAACCATGGCAGCAAAAAAATTCGGCATGGAATTGCCGATAAAGCTTAAAAATCTTATCAGATAATCTCCCCATTTGTTGTGCTTTACTGCTGACAGGATTCCCAACGGGATCGCAAGAACAATTGTAAGAAGGATCGATGACAGAGTCAGCATCATCGTTGCCGGAAGCTTTGAAATAAAGGTTTCATAGACATCTCTGTGAGACACATAGCTCTCTCCCATATCTCCGGTTACCATTCCCGCAAACCAGGCAGCATATTGTACAAGGAATGGTTTATCAAGGCCATATTCTGCCTTCGCATTATCAATGACCTCCTGGGATACTGCAGAGCCTGCATTTTCATACATATAAGTTACTGCATCTCCGCCGGCAAGCCGCATCATGGCAAAAGAAAGAAATGTGATCCCGATCAGGACCGGGATCAGCTGCAGCAACCGTTTTATTATATATTTTCCCATATTTTCCTCTCCGCACTTTGTTTCTCAGTATTTCGAATAACAAAAGTTTAACAACACGGCTGTTCTGCCACAACCCCGGCGGGGGGATTTTACATATTCCATTTTGTCATGCATATGTATTCCATCATGTTCTTATATTCTCACACAGTGACATGCGGATAATTCTTTCCAGCCCTCTCCAAGAGACTGTGGCTCTTCATACTCGATCAGCCTTCGTTTTCTCTCTTCCAGCGGATCCGGAATATGGATCGCAGAAAGCAGGGACTGTGTATAAGGATGCTGCGGATTTTCAAAAAGCTCTTTTGTAGGTGCCATTTCTACCAGCTTTCCGTTTTTCATCACACCGGTTGTATCACTTAAAAAACGTACCATTGACAGATCATGGGCAATAAAAAGAAACGAAAATCTTTTTTCCTGCTGAAGTTTTTTAAAAAGCATGACGATCTGTGCCTGGATAGAAATGTCCAACGATGCGATCGGTTCATCTGCAATGACAAGACGTGGTTCCATGAGAAGGCTTCTTCCTATGGCAACTCTCTGTCTCTGTCCGCCGGAAAGCTCTCCCGGCTTTTTCGACAGAATGCTTTCATCCAGTCCTGTCTCCTTCAGGATTTCCCGAAGCCTGTTCTCCAGCATTTCTCTGTCACGGATCCTGCGGCTGATCTTTACAGGCTCCAGCATGATCTGCCGTATGCTCATTCGGGGATTCAGTGCAGCGCCCGAATCCTGAAAGATCATCTGGATCTCAGTCTGCATTTTCTTCCGCATTCCGAAAGGATCCTTTTTATCCGGCACTCTTTCTCCCTGATAAAAGATCTCCCCGCCTGTGGGCCGGTAGATTCCTGCAAGCGTTCTGGCTGTCGTGGATTTTCCGCAGCCGGTCTCTCCCACCAGTGCCATGATCTCACCTTCCCGGATACGGAAGGAAACATCATCCACTGCATGGATCGTATAATCGGAACGGATACGGAAATGCTGCTTCAGATTTCTGGCTTCGATCAGTACAGGCGCCTGTTTCTGTTCTGTTTTCTGTAAAAATGACGCTTCCTTTTTATCCGGTTTCTGTTTACGGCCGCTGTTTTCCTGTAATCTGTCCTTCAAAATGGCGGGCTTTTCTATTTTCGGAGCTCTTTCATCCAGAAGCCATGTGGCTGCATAATGCGTATCACTGACTTTAAACATCGGCGGAGTCTGTTCATAATCGATTGCCAGCGCCTGGGGATTTCGAACGGCAAATGCATCTCCCGGCGGAGGATTCAAAAGAGAGGGCGGCATTCCGGGGATCGGATTCAGCTCCCCTTTTTCACCTGCAAATACAGGCAGTGAAGACAGAAGTCCCCAGGTATAAGGATGCCGGGGATCATAATAAACCTCTTCCGCTGTCCCGATCTCAATGATCTTTCCTGCATACATAACTGCAACTCTGTCTGCGATCCTTGCAACAGCTCCCAGATCATGAGATATGAACACAATACTGATCCCTGTTTTTTCTCTCAGCTCAAGAAGCAGATCCAGAATCTTTGCTTCCACGGTTGCATCCAGTGCTGTAGTCGCCTCATCGGCAAATAATATTTCCGGATCACAGGCCAGTGCAATAGCCAGCACACAACGCTGACGCATTCCTCCGGAAAAAAAATGAGGCTGCAGGCCATAGCGCTGTTCTGCATCCGGAATCCCTACCAGCTTCAGCATTTCCACAGCTCTTTTTTTCGCCTCATCCCTAGATACTTTCTGATTTTTGATAATAGCCTCTGTGATCTGTTTGCCAACAGGGATCGTCGGATTCAGCGTCAGCATAGGATCCTGGAACACCATGCTTACCTTACTTCCGCACAGCTTTTCCATTTTTTTTCTTTTATAGGCTGTGATATTCTCTCCGCAGAGACTGATCTCTCCGCTTTTTACATGTGCATTCGGTGGCAGAAGCTTCATCACGCTACGGCACATAACGGTTTTTCCACATCCGGACTCACCTACGATACAAAGTATCTCTCCTTTTTTTACCGTGAGATCAACATTCCGGACGGCCTGTACCTTGCCGTCCGGTGTGTCAAAGCTTACCGAATAGTTTTTTAATTCCAAAACGGTTTCCTGCATGATCTTTTCCTTATTTTGTAATGGTCCAGTCTTCAATATTCCACATAACACCTACGGAATGATGTCCCAGAACACGTGTGGTATCCAGTCCGTCAAGTCCGGAAACGCCTACATAATCTCCCTGAAGATAAGCAACCAGAAGGATTCCAGGTGCCTTGGCATATGCCTTTTCGAATTCACTATATGCTTCTTTTCTGGCTTCCTCAGTCTCACCGTGACGGCCTTCCTCAAGATATTTATCCACATCTGCATTGGAATAATGCATGTTGTTTCCACTTGCGTCGGTTACAAAGTTTACATATGCCATATCCGGGTCAAACTGTGTTGCATAGCCGGCAAGAAATCCATTGTATCCTGCATCCCAGTCAAATTTGGTAACAAGCTTTACTTCCATTTCCACACCAGCCTGCTTCAGCATATCAGACATGACATTGGCAATATCCACACGCTCTTCTTCGTAATCACGTACCTGGATGGTAAAGTGGAATTTCTGTCCGTTTCTCTCATAGATCCCATCATCACCTTTTTTCCATCCCAGCTCTTCCATCTTCTTTGCAAAGGTATCCAGATCATAGGAGTAGATATTGGCTTCCTTATCTGTTCCGAGAGGGTTTCTCTGGATCGGGCTGTATGCCGGCTCTCCCTGTCCTGCAAGAACACCTGCAATAATGGAATCCTTATCCAGCGCATAATTCAGAACGCCGATGGAATCTCCGTTTTCCTTCCAGAAATCTGTACTCATATCCATGGCAGCACCACGGTAATCTGCTGTGGTGAACTCCCAGTAATTATATCCGTCCTTATCCTTGAACTGAGAAGCATAGTTGGAATTCAGCCATGCAAGATCCGCCTCGCCGGACTGGAGCATGGTTGCCTTTGTAGTCTCATCCGATACTGTACGGTATACCACGGTTTCAATATTCGGAACCTTTCCGTAATAATCTTCATTTCGTTTCAGTGTGATCATTCCGCCGGTAGCATCCCAGTCTTCAAATTTATAACGGCCTGTTCCCACCGGATTCTGGTTAAAGGATGTGGTATTCACGTCCTCTCCTTCCAGAAGATGCTCAGGAAGGATTCCCATGGTAAAGTAATCCAGCATGGCAGCATCATACTGATCCAGTGTAAAGATCACAGTCTGATCATCCGGTGCCTCAATGCTTGTAATGTCCTGATAGTTGCTGGTGATGCTGGCTCCCAGGGTTTCATCCTCTGTAAGCTCCTTATAGGTGTATACAACATCCTCTGCATTGAAATCTTCTCCATCATGCCACTTAACACCATCTCGAAGCTTAAAAGTATAGGTATTGGTATCCTTGTCAAAGGTATAGCTCTCTGCAAGATCCTCTACCGGCTTTCCATTGGCATCATATTTCATCAGTCCTGAAAAAATAAGATCCGGAAGTTCATCATGATTATTCAGAAGGGGATTGATCGTACTTTCTGACTCACCTGCATATACCAGAGTTTTGTTTTCTTCTGCCGCAGCTACGGTTACCGCACTGCCTGCAGTTGCTCCTGTACATGCTGCGGTCACTGCTGCCAGCGTTATCGCCGCATATTTTCTGCCATAGTTGATTCCTGTTCTCTTTTTCATTCTGTTTTCCTCATCTTTCCTTATTTTCAAACCGGTTATCCACACTTCGGAATGTTTTATCACGGTTTGCGTCCAAATTTTTTTTCTGACTGCATCAGAGATTGCTGTAATGGTTATTTACCTCACTTCTCACAAAGCTTCCCATACTGGTAATGCACATTAAAGTAATGACCAGAAAAACTCCTGGGATCACGATCACCCACCAGGTATTCATGATCAGTGCTTTATTTGCCAGTGAGAGCATACTTCCCCAGGAGACTACATCTGCCGGAAGCCCGAGGCCAAGGAAGCTTAAAGTAGATTCCATGGTAATACAGCTGCTTACCGAAGAAATTACTACAAACATGATCGCCGAAACAAAATTCGGGATCAAATGGTGATACATCACATATCCAAAACTTCCTCCACAAAGTCTTGCATACATCACATAATCACTGTTCCTTATCTGCCGCACTTCACTTCTTACAATACGTGCCAGTGCAAACCACCCGGTAATACCGATGATCACAGATATGCTGATCACATCATTGGCCTGAATAACCGCAGACAGGATCAGGATCAGCAGAAGGGTCGGAATACTTCCGCACATTTCCGTAAACCGCATCAGAACCGAATCCACCTTTGGACCTGCTGTTCCGCTGATACATCCGTAGGTAACACCGATCACAGTAATGATCGCAGCTCCCAGAAGCCCGATCACCAGAGAAACCCTTCCGCCATACCAGATCAGTGAATAAATATCTCTTCCAAGCGAATCCGTTCCAAAGATAAATTCCTTTCCCGGCGGTGTATTCAGATTCTGGAGATAAAAACCTGAGGGATCATGATTTGCAACAACATTTGCAAATACACAGCCAAAAACGATCAGAAAAAGCAGGAACATGGAAAATACCGGTTTCCCCTTCAGCTTTTCCCGAAATGTTTTTTTTCGTTTTTCAGATCCTTGCTGCTTCCACCCGGCACCAACTACCTGAAAAAGCTCAGCTTCTGAAAGCTTCCGGTCAGCTACCATACCCTCACCTCCGAATCCTTCATTCTTGGATCGATCTCTTCATTGACAGTCTGTGCAACAAAGCTGCTTAAAAATACGATGAATCCCGTGATCAGCACATCGATCATCAGCAGGTTATAATCGTGATATTTAGCAGATTCCACTGCAAGATTTCCAATTCCCGCATAATTGAAAACAGCTTCCACAGTTACAGTCCCACCCGTTACATGGGGTACCGAAACTGCCATAATACTCACGATCGTCGGCATTACATTTCGAAGACAATGCTTCCACAGGATCTTTCTTTTGGAAAGTCCCTTGGATCTGGCAAGAAGTACATAATCCTTCCGCACCTCATCCAGGAATTTGTTACGTATCATATATGCGTAATACCAGAGATGGCTGAAGATCATTACTACCAGCGGAAGGATCATATGCTTCATACGATTGCCGATACTATCTGCCATTCCCACATCATAGGCACCGCTGCTTGGAAACCATCCAAGATTTACACTGAAGATCAGGATCAGTACCACACCAAGCCAGAAAGCCGGCACATAATAGGCTGCTGTTCCGATCTTGCAGATCAGCCGGTCGATCCACTGATTCTCATGAAGCGTACAGAATATGGCGATCAGAACTGCCAGTATAAAGATCACAATATAAGCAATTCCTCCCAGCACCAGAGTATTTCCGATCAGCGGTCTAATCACATTCATAACCGGCTGCCTGTATTTCAGCGACAATCCGAAATCACCATGGACTACATTGGTAAACCACCTTACATACTGTACCCCGATCCCCTGATCCAGTCCTAGTCTCGCTCTGGCCGCAGCCACCTCATCGCTGGTCATCATTTCCAGGGAATCTCCGTAAAAGGACTGCAGGGGATCTCCCGGTGCCAGTCTCGCCAGCCAGAACACCACCACAGACAGCAGAAACATAACCACAGCAAGCAGAAGGATCCGCTTCAGGATCCGGATGACGAGTTTATTTTCTTTGTTCATAATTTTCCTTTCCCACTGCCCTTTACAGTTCAGACAGACATTCGCATTCCGCTCTGCTGCATGCTCATGAACACAAATCGTGGAGCGATTTGTGTTCATATTTCAAAAGCAGTTATGGCATCCAAAACCATAACTGCTTTTGAAAGGGTCGTGTTATTATTCGACAAAACATTTGTATGCACAAATAGGAGTGCGCGGAGGTTATGTGCATCACAGTGTTTTTATATTCAGCACGCGGAGTGTGCTGCTGATATTATTTTATCATTTAACAGCTTTCGGACAACCCCGGTACGGGGATATTGGACAGTCGGTTTTAGCATGGATGTGTATTCCATATAAAAAACGGGACTTTTCTGTATCAGGAACCTGTGTCCCGTGCAGAAAAATCCCGTCTGGTCTTTTGCTTTATTCTTTTATCACTTCCCGGAAATCTGAAGTCTTTCCTTCACGAATCCCAGAAAATCCTTTCCCTGTTCACTGAGCTCTTCACCTCTCCGGCAAATGCACCCGTAAACAAGTTTCTGGCCTTCTCCCGGAAATGTATATTTCACGGAGGAATATCCCGGATCACGGCCGGAAAGATCCGCACCACTGATATTACACAACTCTCCGGACCCAAGAAGACGTTCCACGATATAATCACTGTTTGTTACGACTACGGTCTCTGCCTCCACTGCGGAATGACCGTTTTCCTCTACAAGGTTCCGGTAATTATCCGGGGAAAATTCATCGGGAAATCTCTGGATCAGCCTGAGCTGGGACATATTAAAATCTCCCTCATCTGCTGTATCTGCTTTCCTTTTCCCGGTATAAATATTTACCTCGGTTTCCGTCAGCAGCTCAAATTCCAGGTAATTCCGGGAAAGAAAATACTGGAACGCTGCCAGCTGATTCTGCATCACATAGGCGAATCCCATATCATCCTGTCTGCCTTTCACACGTTTTATGATCTCATGGGTATCTGCTGCGTAAACCTGATAATGAAGATCATCGCACTTATGTGCTTCATAATACGTTACGAAGGTATCCGCAAACCAGGAGCTGGGATGAAAGCATACACACAGGTTGCTTTTTGCAAGTGGCTGTGCCTGCATTTCCAGTTCATCTATATTTTCCAGGATCCTCTGCACATGGATATATGCACGCTCTCCTTCCAGTGTCAGCTCTATGCCCTTTGCATGACGGACAAACAGCTGGGTACGCATATCGTCTTCCATGGAACGGATCACCTTGCTTACATTTGACTGCGTGGTAAAAAGCAGCTCTGCAGCCTGGCTGAAGGAGCCTGTTTTGGCACAGGCCGCAAAATACTGGATCTGTTTTATATTGAGCATGATCCTACCTCGGTTTCTTCGCAAAGATCAAAAACATCGGGGTCGGATTATAAAACTCGTCTTTTTCTGTATAAATACGTTTGCTGATACCAAGATCAAAGGAAAATTCTTCCACACCTATACGACTCAGCGTTTCCAGATCCCATGCCGGACGCAGAAAAGAACTGATGGGCAGCTGCCGCTTGATATCCTCGCATTCCTGCATCAGCTCATCCTGGATCTGATGATGGGCATGATTCTCCGGAAGATCCGCAGTGTCCGCAAAGTCTGCTGCTCCGTAGTTTGCATCCAGATTGAGCATCACTCCGCCTGGTTTCAGCACGCGGAACCATTCCTGATAAGCGTGTTCTGCATCCGGCAGTGTCCAGGTAAGGTTTCGGGATACGATCACGTCAAATTCCTCATCCGGGAAATCCGGAGCTTCTGCATCCATCACCATAAACCGGCAGTTTGCTTTTTCTTCCTCCGCCAGCTCCTTTGCATGAGTGATCATATCCGGCGTCAGATCGATCCCGGTTACCTGATGGCCCTCCTTTGCAAGAAGAATGGTAAAAAATCCGGTTCCGCAGCCTACATCCAGGATCCGGAGATTCTTTTTCTCAGGCAGATACTTCTTAAGCTCAGCCATCCAGCGGCCTGCAAGTGCACTGTGAAGCTCTGCTCTTCTCTGTTCCAAAAAGCTGTCGCTACGCCTGGTCCAGTACTGGGCGATCCTTGTTTTCCGCTCGTCTTTTTCTCTTACGATATTTCCGTAGGTGATCACAGGGCCGCCTTCCACAACCTGAAGGCTTGATACCTGATAAAGGATCACACCATCCATATCTGCACGACAGATTTCCTGAACATTTCCCTCATAATCACGGATCTCTCCAAGATACTCATCCTGATGAACGATATCGCCTGGTTTCTTCACCGGATACCAGAGACCGTTGACACTGGCGCACTGATAACGCACATCATCCATTTTCAGCGGATAGTACGTACTGTGGGAACGGATTCCGTTATAGGCTCCGATGCTGCAGAGGATATTTCTTACATCTCTTCGCATGGAATCCACTTCCTCCCGTTCCCAGGTTCCCATACAGCCGCGTTCCAGAAGGACCGCCGGAATATGGAAGGTACTTGCCGCATAATTGTAGGCGCCGCCTGTACTCACATTTGACTGTACCATATATGGGACATCAACCTGCTCTGCCATTTTTCGGGAAGCTTCCACGATCTCCGGCTTTGCCACGCCTGCAAAATATACATACGGAGTCAGCTCCTCATAATCATCACCGCCGTGAAGATCGATATAATAATCTGCCTTCCGGATCAGGGATTCTGTGATGGCCGCTGCCAGTCGTTCCATTTTTGTGCCATCTTTTCTGCCAGGGAAAACACGGTTCAGATTTTTTCCGTCTTCCCAGCTGATGCTGCCTGCACGCTTCTCAAAATCTTCCCGGTTCAGCACCTTTACCAGAACCAGCTGGCCCTTTACCTTTTCCGGCTTCAGCCGCTTCGACAGCTCGATCAGAGTCTGGATCCCCACATACTCTCCTGCATGAAGACCTGCTGTGACGAGAACGGTTTTTCCAGGATCTTTTCCACGGATGATGGTTGCAGGAAGGACAAATTCTCCATCTCCGAGCTCGAGAAAGCCTTCTGTTTTTTCTCCTGCCGCAACCGGAAGATTCAGGAAATGATCCGGCTTTACACCAGTTACCATAAACATTGGTGTGGACTGATAATTTAATCTCTCCTCCTCACTCCAGACCGTTTTCCATATTTCTGTGTCTGTGCGGATCCCAAGAAGTCCTGCTTCTCTGAGAGTTTTTACATCCCACTGGGGACGACTGATCTTTGACAGCGGTACCTGGAGGGCGATCCGCTCCATGCGCTCAATATCCGTACAGAGATAGTGATCATCCAGGCTATTGTTTTCCACATTTTTCCGGTCGTTTTCGTAGGCCTTACGCTGCTCTTCCTCATAAAGATAACCGTACCAGTTGGCATCAAAATTCAGGAGTCTTCCTCCTACCTTCAGTACACGGACCCACTCTCTGTAAGCAACATCAGGATGCTCCAGATTCCAGGTAAGATTTCGGGAAATGACCACGTCAAAGGTATTATCCTCAAAATCCAGCTTCTGTGCATCCATCCTCAAAAAGCGGATATTCCGGCAAAGGTCTCCTGCATTTTCCTTTGCCTTTTCCAGCATTCCTTCGGTGTAATCCACAGCATCCACGTGATATCCGGCTTCTGCCAGGATCACTGGAAAAAATCCGGGGCCTGTTCCGATATCCAGGATACGGATCTCTTCCTTTGGCTTGTCTGGAAACTGGCTGGTCAGCACCTTAAGCCATGCGTTTTTCTGCGTTCCTGCAAGCTCTTTATGATTCACTTCGGAGTACCCTTCTGTACGGGTGCTCCAGTAAGATTCGATTTCGTCGAGAAGTTTTTCCACGTTGATTCCTCCGCGCTTTTTTATTTATGTGGGGGCCTGATCTGATAAGGTTTTCCTAACTTTTTCCATACCCCCATAGGTTATGTTTAATGTACCAAATTGTCAGGGTTTTAACAAGCCCCTGGGGGGGATTGCCGTTGTAATTCTCCAGATGCTGTGGTATCATCCTACCTGTAGTAATTCAGTAATGATCCCTGAAAGTTAAGCGGATACTGGCGATCTGCATTCGCTGCATCGGGGCAACAATAAAAATCTCAACACATCGAAATCGAAAGGATGGTTTATATACAAATGACAACACAGGAACTGGCTTATGAAGTCATCAGCCGTTTAAAAAAAGAATATCCGGACGCAGACTGTACCCTGGATTATGATGATGCCTGGAAACTTCTTGTAAGTGTCCGCCTGGCAGCTCAGTGCACCGATGCCAGAGTGAATGTGGTGG
>ERZ857969.4164-NODE-4164-length-13071-cov-6.861785_pt1 | contig 13071 bp, 9 predicted proteins | sample MGYA00519864_ERZ857969 | MGnify/ENA primary metagenome ERZ857969 (study PRJEB31778, sample SAMEA3449382) | human gut metagenome | biome: human gut; feature: human-associated habitat; material: faeces | place: United Kingdom | collected 2010/2012 ... | reverse complement strand
CGCCGTGCGCCTCGCGGTTCATGAAGTTGCCCCAGCGGCCGATGCACTGGCCGATGATCACGCCCATGCCCGCCAGATCGAGCAGGACGGGCGCGGGGATCTTCTTGACCTTCGCCACGACGAGCAGCGTGATGACGCCACCGATGATGCCGCCGTAGATGGCAAGTCCGCCCTCCCAGATATAGAGCATGGAGATGGGATCGTCCTCATACAGCTCCCAGTAGAAGATGCAGTAGTACAGCCGCGCGCAGACGACGCCGATGGGCACGGCCCAGAGGATCATGTCGAGCACGTCATCCTGCGTGACGCCGAAGTCCTTTGCGCGGTGCAGCATATACAGAACGGCCAGCAGAAAGCCGCTGGCAATGATGATGCCGTACCAGTAGATATCCTTGCCGAAGACGGTAAAGGCCACGGGGCTCGGGTCGACCGTGATGCCGAGATTCGGGAAGGTGATGGGTGAAGCCAGAAACATGGAAACATTCCTCCTTATTTGCCGGGGCAGACGATGCTGATCGCCGCGCGGGCGGGTGTGACCGTCCGGCGCAGGAAGCTTTCCGCCTCCCGCAGCGTAACGGCCTGCAGGGCCGCGAGCTCGTCGAAGCAGCCCGCGCCTGCGAAATACGCTTCGCATATACGATAGCAGGTCGATTCCGATCCGTCAAGCTCCCGGATGAGCCTGCCGCAGGCGGACTTCTGCAGCCGCGCGAAGCGGCGGGGGTCAAAGCCCTGCGCCAGCGCCTGTTCCGCTGTGTGAGTATCCGTGAGAACGATGACGGCACGTATGCCATCACTGCCGTGCAGCATGTACCGGAAAAAGAGGCCATCGTGGATAACGGGGCGCACTTTGACGGCGACCAGAGCGGCACGGTGAATGGTGTCACGCCGCCAGCAGTGCAGCACCTGACCGCCGAAGTCACTGCAGACAGCGGGGAATATCAGGTGCTGGCGCGCTGGGACACGCCGAAGGTGGTGAAGGGGGTGAGCTTTATGCTTCGCCTGACCGTGGCAGCGGATGACGGCAGTGAGCGGCTGGTCAGCACGGCCCGGACGACGGAAACCACATACCGCTTCAGGCAACTGGCGCTGGGGAACTACAGGCTGACAGTCCGGGCGGTAAATGCCCGGGGGCAGCAGGGCGATCCGGCGTCGGTATCGTTCCGGATTGCCGCACCGGCAGCACCGTCGAGGATTGAGCTGACGCCGGGCTATTTTCAGATAACCGCCACGCCGCATCTTGCGGTTTATGATCCGACGGTACAGTTTGAGTTCTGGTTCTCGGAAAAGCGGATTGCGGATATCAGGCAGGTTGAAACCACAGCACGCTATCTTGGCACGGCGCTGTACTGGATAGCCGCCAGTATCAATATCAAACCGGGCCATGATTATTATTTTTACATCCGCAGTGTGAACACCGTTGGCAAATCGGCATTTGTGGAGGCTGTTGGCCAGCCGAGTGATGATGCATCCGGCTATCTGAATTTTTTCAAAGGAGAGATAGGGAAAACCCATCTGGCTCAGGAGTTGTGGACGCAGATTGATAACGGTCAGCTTGCGCCTGACCTGGCTGAAATCAGGACGTCCATTACGAATGTCAGCAATGAAATCACGCAGACCGTCAATAAAAAACTGGAAGACCAGAGTGCGGCAATCCAGCAGATACAGAAAGTTCAGGTTGATACAAATAATAACCTGAACAGCATGTGGGCTGTGAAGCTGCAGCAGATGCAGGACGGACGCCTTTATATCGCGGGTATTGGTGCCGGTGTTGAGAATACTCCTGACGGTATGCAGAGTCAGGTGCTGCTGGCGGCGGACATCACGGTGGGCGAATGCTTCCAGCTGGCCCGCCGGATCACCGAGGGCTACTGCAAAGGCGCGTACGACGCGGTGAAGATCTGCTACACCCGGTTCGACTCCATGATGACCCAGACGGCTTCCACCATGGAGGTGCTGCCCCTGAGCATCGAGCCCACCGAGCAGCAGAAGGCCGAGGCCCGCCGCAGCCAGATTTTGTACAAGCCCAGCAGCGAGGAAGTGTTCCGTGCGATCATTCCGGAGTATGTGGCCGGTATCGTGTATGGCGCTGTGTGTGAGAGCGTGGCCAGTGAGCTGGCCGCCCGCCGCACCGCCATGGACGCCGCCACCAAGAACGCCGGTGAGATGATCGACCATCTCAATCTGTATTACAACCGTGCCCGGCAGGCTGCCATCACGCAGGAGATCACCGAGATCGTGGCCGGTGCGGAGATTTAAAGGCGGCTCGCCCTCTCCGTCATTGCTTACGCAATGCCACCTCTCCCAAAGGGAGAGGCCTTGGCAGTCTGTGCAAAGTTTCCGGTTTCGCCAGAGGCTCGCCCTTTGGGAGAGCTGGACGCGAAGCGGCCTGAGAGGGCGAGGACGCTGACGATTTAGCATTTGCATTATTGAAAGATAAGGAGTTGTAGCCTATGTCCGAAAAACATATCGGCAAGGTGCTCCAGGTCATCGGCCCGGTGCTGGACATCCAGTTTGAGGATGGCCAGCTGCCGGAGCTGCTCAACGCCATCGAGATCGACAACCACGGCGAAAAGCTGGTGGTCGAGGTGGCACAGCACACCGGCGATAACGTGGTGCGCTGCATTGCAATGAACAGCACCGATGGTCTGGTGCGCGGCACCGAAGCCGTGGATACCGGCGAACCCATCAAAGTGCCCGTGGGCGACCAGTGTCTGGGCCGCGTGTTCAACCTGCTGGGTGAGCCCGTGGACAACAAGCCCGCCCCGGCCCCGGAGGCCTACTGGCCCATCCACCGCCCTGCTCCCAGCTACGAGGAGCAGCAGTCCACCACCGAGATCCTCGAGACCGGCATCAAGGTCGTTGACCTGATCTGCCCCTACGCAAAGGGCGGCAAGATCGGTCTGTTCGGCGGTGCAGGCGTCGGCAAGACGGTCCTGATCCAGGAGCTGATCTATAACATCGCCACCGAGCACAACGGCTACTCGGTGTTCACCGGCGTTGGCGAGCGCACCCGTGAGGGCAACGACCTGTACGGTGAAATGACCGAGAGCGGCGTTATCAACAAGACTGCGCTGGTCTACGGCCAGATGAACGAACCCCCAGGAGCCCGTATGCGCGTGGCACTGTCCGGCCTGACCATGGCGGAGTATTTCCGCGACGTCAAGAATCAGGACGTGCTGCTCTTCATCGACAACATCTTCCGCTTCACCCAGGCAGGCTCTGAGGTGTCGGCTCTGCTGGGCCGTATGCCCTCCGCCGTCGGCTACCAGCCTACACTGGCTACCGAGATGGGCGCTCTGCAGGAGCGCATCACCTCCACCCGCAAGGGCTCCATCACCTCGGTGCAGGCTGTCTACGTCCCCGCCGACGACCTGACCGACCCCGCCCCTGCAACGACGTTCACCCATCTGGACGCTACCACGGTTCTGAGCCGTGACATCGCCTCTCAGGGCATCTACCCCGCTGTGGACCCGCTGGACTCCACCAGCCGTATCCTCAGCCCGGAGGTCGTGGGTCAGGAACATTATGAAATCGCCCGTGCCGTCCAGAAGGTGCTGCAGCGCTACAAGGAGCTGCAAGACATCATCGCCATCATGGGCATGGACGAGCTGAGCGAGGATGACAAGCGCACCGTCAGCCGCGCCCGCAAGGTGCAGCGCTTCCTGAGCCAGAGCTTCCACGTTGCAGAGCAGTTCACCGGTATGCCCGGCCAGTACGTCCCGCTGAAAGAGACGCTGCGCGGCTTCCGCATGATCCTGAACGGCGAGTGCGACGACCTGCCCGAGAGCGCCTTCCTGTTCGCAGGCACCATCGACGATGTGTTCGCTAAGGCGAAGAAGGGGTAAACCATGACGACCTTTCATCTGACGGTGGTCACACCGGACGGCTGCGCCTTTGAGGGGCAGGCCGAGCGTGTGGTCTGCCGCGCCATCGACGGTGACCTTGCCATTCTGGCCAAGCACGGCGACTACTGCACCGCGCTGGGCATGGGCGAGGCCCACATCGTTGATGCCGAGGGCAGCCGCCGCCGTGCCGCCTGCATGGGCGGGATGCTCACCGTGCTGGACGGTGAGGTGCGTCTGGTAGCCACCACATGGGAGTGGGCTGAGCAGATCGACCACACCCGCGCCGAGGTCGCAAAAAAGCGAGCCGAAGAGATTCTGGCCCGCAAAGACCTCGACCGCCGCGAGTACGAGATGGCACAGGCCCGCCTCAAGCGCGCACTGGTGCGCACCTCCATCAAGGATTAACAGCTGAAACAAAAAACCGGAGTCCCCGCAGGGACTCCGGTTTTGCTGTGTCAGAAGCTTTTAGAGCATATTTGCCTTCTCGATGAGGCTGCGGATGTGGTGGGCCAGCATCTCGATGGCGGTGGTGTTCTCGCCGCCGTTGGGGACGATGATGTCAGCGTTGCGCTTGCTGGGCTCAACGAAAGCCTCATGCATGGGCTTGACGGTGGTGAGGTACTGGTTGATGACGCTGTCGAGGGAGCGGCCGCGCTCCTTGACGTCCCGCACCAGACGGCGCAGGATGCGCTCATCGGCATCGGTGTCCACGAAAATTTTGTAGTCGAACATGGCGCACAGCTCCGGCTCCACGAAGGGGAGGATGCCTTCCACGATGAGGACGGGGGCCGGTTCGATGTGCTGGACCTCGTTGCTGCGGTTGTGGTCGGCGTAGTCGTACACCGGGCAGTCGATGGCGCGGCCTGCCTTCAGCTCCTGTAAGTGGTAGATGAGCAGGGCGTTGTCGAAGGCGTCCGGGTGGTCGTAGTTCAGCTTGCAGCGCTCTTCAAAGGGCAGCTCGTCGTGGCGCTTGTAGTAGCTGTCGTGGGAGATGAGGCGCACCTCGTCCTCCCCGAAAAGAGCCTTGAGCCGACAGGCCAGTGTGGTCTTGCCGCTGCCGGAGCCGCCTGCGATGCCGATGATCAGATTGTTCATGTTCCAAAAACCTCCGCGTGCCGATTGTTGTAGAAAAAATCCCCAGAGTAGGGTATAATATTCTTATCCTACATAATAACACACTTCGCTCTGTTTTGACAGGGCCGAATCTCTGTTGGGAGGCATTTTGATGAAAAAAATCGTTCCTGCCCCGTACATCGACCAGACTGAGCGCTGGGTCAACGGCTGCGAGAGCATCAGCAGCGTCATGCTGCTCCAGGCCGTGGGCATCGACATCGACCCGGATACCTTCATCGCCCGCGACCTGCCCCACGCTCCTTACTGGGAGCAGGACGGAAAACTCTACGGCCCTGACCCGTGGCAGGTCTACCCCGGCGACCCCCACGACCACACCGGCTACGGCTGCTATTCGCCCTGTATCGTCAAGGCCCTGAACAGTGCTCTGGAACACGAGGGCGCAGCCGACAAGTTCGAAGTCGTGGACGAGAGCGGCAAGACGGCGGCAGAGCTTTGCTCTTATATCGACGCCGGGATGCCGGTGGTGTTCTGGGCGACGCTGGATTTCCAGCCTGTGCCGGAAAAGCGCGACCACTGGCTGCTGGCCGATGGCACCGACTTTGCATGGAAGTGCAACGAACACTGCCTGCTGCTGGTGGGCTACGATGACGAAAACTACTGGTTCAACGACCCGTGGCATGACCACGGCGTCTGCCCGCAGCCGAAACAGCTGGTGGAGGACTGCCATGCGGCCCAGGGGCTGTTCGCCGTCACCCTCCGCCCGAAAGGAGAAGTATGAAAAAAGAAGAACTTCAGCAGAACATGAAGGACAGGATGCAGCAGTTCGAGGACGGCGGCCTCCGACTCCTGAAAAAGGGTCAGAAAGGCATCGTCCATGCGATTTTCAGCCGCTTCGGGCTGGTGCTGCTGCTCATGCTGTTGCAGGCCGGTGTGCTGTGGAGCGTGTTCCGGTGGTTTGGCGGACTGCTGCCCCATTACTTCGGCGGCAGTGTGGCCATGTCGGCCTTCATGGTGGTCTACATCCTCAACAGCGAGATGGACAACAGTGCTAAGATCACATGGATGGTCACCATCGCCATCCTGCCGGTCGTGGGTGTGCCGCTGTTTTTCTACGTCAAGAGCAACATCGGCCACAACGCCCTGAAAAAGCGGGTGACCCACCTCACTGAGGAGGCCCGGGACTTACAGCCCCAGCCGCTGGCTGCGGCCCAGGAGCTGGCCGAAGCCGACCCCGGCGCGGCCTCGCTGGCGCGGTATCTTCACGGAAAGGGCGGCGGCTTCTCGGTCTACAGGAACACGGAAGTTACCTACTTCCCCGGCGGCGAGGCCAAGTTCGAAGAGCTGCTGCGCCAACTGGAAAAGGCCGAGAAGTACATCTTCCTCGAGTACTTCATCATCGACGAGGGCCTCATGTGGGGCAAGATCCTCGAAGTGCTGGCCCGCAAGGCCGCTGAGGGCGTGGACGTCCGGGTGATGTACGATGGCACCTGTGAGTTCACCACCCTGCCCCGGGATTACCCCAGCCGCCTCGAAAAGCTGGGCATCCAGTGCCGGGTGTTCTCGCCGGTGCAGCCCTTTGTCTCGACCCATTATAATTACCGCGACCACCGGAAAATTCTCGTCATTGATGGCAAGGTGGGTTTTACCGGCGGTGTGAACCTCGCCGACGAGTACATCAACCACATCGAGAAGTATGGCCGCTGGAAGGACGCCGCCGTCATGCTGGAAGGCGAGGCTGTCCGACCGCTGACCATCCTCTTCCTCGAGATGTGGAGCATCCTCCGGGAGCCGGAGTTTGAGAAGTTCCTCTCCGTGCCGCCCCACTCCGTCCCGGCGAAGGGGTTCGCGGCCCCTTACGGCGACTGCCCGCTGGACGGTGAGAGGGTGGGAGAGATGGTCTATATCGACCTGCTCAACCGCGCGAAGCGCTACATCCACATCATGACGCCCTACCTCATCCTCGACGGTGAGCTGGAAACGGCCCTCAAGTTCGCGGCAGAGCGGGGCGTGGACGTCCACCTCATCCTGCCCCATGTGCCGGATAAGAAGTTTGCCTATGCGCTGGCGAAGACGCACTACAAGTCTCTGCTGGACTCGGGCGTGAAGATCAGCGAGTGGCTGCCCGGCTTTGTCCACGCGAAGGTCTTTGTGGTGGACGACAGCGAGGCCGTGGTGGGTACCATAAACCTCGACTACCGCAGCCTCTACCACCACTTCGAGAATGCGGTCTGGATGAAGGATACCGCCTGCATCCCCGCCATTGAGAAGGACTTCCAGAAGACGCTGGAATTCTGCCGCGATGTCGAGCCCACCCGGGAGAGCATCTGGGAGGGCAAAGTGCTGCTCCATCTGGCAGGAATTTTACTGAAAGTTATTGCGCCATTACTGTAAAACAAAGGGGAATGCCGTTCGGCATTCCCCTTTGTTTTACAAATAATCCTTATCCATCGAGAAGCCCCGGCCGCTGACCTCGGTGACATGACTCACGATGAGGAAGCAGGTGGGGTCGATGCTGTGAGCCAGCTTTTCCAGCCGGGGCAGTTCCCGGTTGGACACGATGCTCAGAAGCACGGCGCTGGACTCGTGGGTGTAGCCGCCCTCGCCGTGGAGGATGGTCACGCCCCGGTCCAGCTGCTCGAGGATGGCGGCACAGATGGCGTCGGACTGGCTGCTGATGATCTTTACCTCGGTGCGGCTGGCACCCATCATCAGCATCTTATCCATGACGACGGTGTGGATGAGCACCATCACAATGCCGTACAGCACCTGCGGCATCGGGCTGAACACGGCCTGCATCAGCAGGACCATGATGTCGAAAGCCAGCATGGTGGCCGACACCGGCAGCTTGAACCATTTGTTGAGCACCAGCGGCGGGATGTCGAGGCCGCCGGTGGATGCACCGGAGCGGATGACGATGCCCAGCGAGACGCCGATGCCGAGGCCCGCAAAGACGGTGCAGAGGAAGATGTCCTCCGTCAGCACCCGGCCATTCGCCATCCCCTCGAACAGGGCGAGGAAGGCGGGGCTGAGAACACTGCTGGCCAGCGTATTGAGGGCGAAGGCCCGGCCCAGGACCACCCAGCCCCAGACCAGCATGGCGAGGTTGATGAAGAACAGCAGCCCCGAGACGGACAGGCCCGTCAATCGCCCGATGGCCAGTGCGATGCCGGTCGCGCCGCCGGTGATGAGGCCCGACGGTTCGAGGAACAGCGCAACGGCCAGCGAGTAGAGCGCGTTGCCGAAGATGATGGAAGCCCAGTTCCAGATAAGCTGCTTCCAGTGCGGATTCTGATTCATAGCGTTTCCTCCCATATCTCTTCTATCATACCGGAAAACGGCAAAAAAATCCACGCCCGGCGGCCTGCCGGAGCGTGGATTTTTGTTCATTTGACAGATGAAAGTTTGATTTTTTACTCTTCGTCCAGCAGGCGCAGGCCGGCGGTGTCGGTGACGGGCAGCGAGAAGACGATGGAGCCGGCCTTTTTGTCGGCGTTGTCCATGATGGCTTTCATGATGGCGTTCTTCTCGGAAGTGCGGCTGACGATGAGCACCAGCTCTTTTTCGTTCACGAGGTCGATGCCCATGAACTTGGCTGCACCCTCCATGCCGGTGCCTTTGGCGTGGATGACGGTGCCGCCGCCGGCTCCTGCGGCCCGGGCCGCGTCCATGATAGAGCCGGTGTAGCCCTGATTGGCAATGACCAGCAGCAGGTCGTAACGGGTATCTTTCAAGGTGCTTTCCTCCTTCAGCTCAAGGGTCTGGTGTTCGGTGAGGAACAGCAGGGCGCGCTTGCCGCCGATGCTGCTTACCGGGACGATGAATGCAATGCCGGTACCCGGCACATCAATGCGCATCTGGCGGCGCAGGGCTTTCTGGATGCGGGGCCAGCTATCCGCTGTGATGATGGCAAAGAGCACAGCTTTTTCGGTCTTTTCCAGCCCGAGGGTGGAAAGCGTCTCCTGAACGGCGGTGCCGGCACCCACAGTGCGCAGACTGACATCGACGCCGAAGCTTTTATACAGCTTCAGAAAGGCGTCTGTCGTGGGGCGGTCGGTGATGGTGACCAGCCAGTAAAGCGTATTCACGGCAAAGCCTCCTTACAGTTCGATGATGGCGTCGTCCGGCAGTTCGGCCAGCAGGGCGGCAGTATCCAGCAGGGGCTGGGCGCTGCGGGCCTTGCGGGTCTTGAGCTGGGCCACAAGGCCCATGAGCTGGACGGTGATGAGGGGCGTCATGGCGACCATGGCCACCACGCCGAAGGCGTCGGTGACGATGTTGCCGCCTACGGCGATGCAGGCACCCTGCGCCAGCGGCAGCAGGAAGGTGGCCGTCATGGGACCGGAGGCCACGCCGCCGGCGTCAAAGGCGATGGCGGTGTAGAGCTTCGGCACCACAAAGGAGATGCTGATGGCGAAGAGGTAGCCCGGGATGAGGAACCACAGAATCGAGATGCCGGTGAGGACGCGCACCATCGCAAGGCCCACCGAGAGGGCAACGCCGGCCGAGAGGGCCGCGCCCATCGTCCCGGCGGAGATGGCACCGTCGGTGACTTCTTCGACCTGTTTGTTGAGGACATAGACCGCCGGTTCGGCCCGGACGATAAAGTAGCCGATGAGCATCCCGATGGGGATGAGCAGCCACCGGCTGCTCTGGCCGCCCAGGACCTGACCGAGGTAGTTGCCGGCGGGCATGAAGCCGATGTTCGCCCCGGTGAGGAAGAGCACGAGGCCGATGTAAGTATAGACGAGGCCTACGCCGATGCGGCCCAGCGTCCGCCGGTCGATGTGAAGGGCGGCGAGCTGGAAGATGCCGAACATCACGACGATGGGCAGCAGGGAAGTGGCAATCTCGTGCAGATAGGTGGGCAGGCCCTCGCTGAACAGCTGCCACAGCTCCACCGAGTCGCCCACTTCGGGGATGACCGGCGGCACGTAGCTGCTCTCGCTGGCATTGAAGACGATGCCGAGGATGAGGACGGCGAGGATGGGACCTACGGAGCAGAGGGCTACGAGGCCGAAGCTGTCGTCCGCTGCATGGCGGTCGGAGCGGATGGCCGACACACCGACGCCCAGCGCCATGATGAAGGGGACGGTCATGGGGCCGGTGGTGACGCCGCCGGAGTCGAAGGCCACGGCCAGAAACTCTTTCGGCACAAATGCAGCCAGAAGGAAGATGGCAGCGTAAAAGATGACCAGCAGCCGGGGCAGCGGGATGCCCAGCAGCATACGCAGGAAGGCCATGACGAGGAAGATGCCCACGCCCGTAGCCACCGAGAGGATGAGGGTCATGTTGGGGATGGAGGGTACCTGATTGGCAAGCACCTGCAAGTCAGGCTCTGAGATGGTGATAAGGAAGCCCAGCAGGAAACCCACGCCGATGATGAGAAAGAGGTTCTGGCTCCGGGTGAGCATGGAGCCGACCCGCTCGCCCATGGGGGTCATGCTCATCTCGGCACCCAGAGTGAAGAACATGATGCCGACGATGATCATGGCAGCGCCCAGCAGAAAGCAGAGCAGGATGCTCGGAGAAACAGGGGCGATGCTGAAACAGAGCACCAGCACGATGGCCGCGATGGGCAGGACGGCCTGCAGTGCCTCCAGCAGCTTTTCCCGAAGCTTGGGGATGGATGATTTGATAATGATGTCCACCAGCCTTTCCCGCCCAGAAGCAGTGCCGCCGGGCGTTGGAATTGAGAAATATTTCCTTATCAAGTATACAAAAACAGACAAAAGCCCGTCAACAAAAGACCGGCTAAGATTGGCAAAGAAACAGAAATGTTACAAAAAGAAAAGGCTGCCGCGCTTTTGCACAGCAGCCTTGAAGATCAAAATTTAGATGCCCTGCTTTGCCAGAACGTCAGAAGTCGGGGTGGAGAACACCGGAATATCGGCGTAGGGGTCGGGAGTGTTGTCGGCGGGCAGGGCCTTCATGTAGGCGTCCATGGACTCGGCCACCTTCTTGGCGATGGCCACGGCCTCCACGACGGTGCGCGCGCCCATGACGGCGTCGCCGCCGGCGAATACGCCCTCGCGGGTGGTGCTGCCGTCCTCGTTGACGGTGAGCAGGCCGCGCTGGTTGGTCTCGATGCCGGTGGTGGTCTTGACGAGGGAGTTTTCAGAACCCTGGCTCACCGAGACGATGACGCCGGTGTGGGGGTAGAAGGTTTCGCTGCCCTCTACCTGGGTGAACTTGCCGTCCTCGCCCTTCACGGTGTCGCGGCAGATGATGCCGTTCTCACGGATCTCCACCGGAGCCTTGCAGAAGCGGAAGCCCACGCCCTCGAGCTTGGCGTACCGCACTTCATGCTCGGAAGCGCTGATGCACTCCTCGTCGCGGCGGGCGTAGCAGGTGACGTGGCGTGCGCCGTTGCGGATGGCAGTGCGGGCGCAGTCCATGGCGGAGTTGCCCACGCCGATGACGGCGATGTCGTCGCCCAGCTGGAAGGCCTTGGAGTTGGCCAGATAGTCGATGCCGAAGGCCGCGTTGCCCAGCGTCTCGCCCTTGATGTGCATGGCGTTGGCCTTCCACAGACCGGCGCCGATAAAGACGCTCTTGTAGCCGTCCCGGAAGAGGTCGTCGATGGTGATGGTCTTGCCGATGGCAGTATTGGGGCGGACGTGGATGCCCTTCAGCTCGAGGTGGCGGTACTGGAAGTCGTCCAGCACGCTGTCGGGCAGGCGGTAGTTGGGGATGCCGTACCGCATGACGCCGCCGATCTTGTCGCGGGCGTCGAAGATGGTGACATCGTAACCCCAGCGCGCCAGCAGGACGGCGACGGTCAGGCCCGCAGGGCCGGAGCCGACGACAGCGGCCTTCATGCCGTTCTTGGGGGCGGGGCCGGAAGTCATCTTGTTGGCGTAGGTGGTGGAGATGTAGTCCTCGATGATGGAGAAGTGGACGGGGTCGTGGCTGGGCATCCGGTTGCGGATGCAGTGGCCCTCGCACTGGTTCTCGTGGTTGCACACGAGGCTGCACACAGTGGTCAGGGGGTTGTTTTCAAACAGCATCCGGCCGGCGTCGTCGAGGTGATTGTCCTTGAGCAGGCGGATGACCTCGGGGATGTTGGTGTGGATGGGGCAGCCCTGCTGGCACATCGGCTTTTTGCAGCCGAGGCAGCGGTTGGCTTCGTCCAGAACGTGAAGTGCCATGGTTCCTCCTTGTGCCTGTCGAACAGGTGGTGTTGTATCCAAGTATCTTTACTATAATACACCGAAACTGCCTCGGCATACAAGTGCCGAAATGACAAAATTTGCAGAAAAATTTCTGTCATTACGTCAAAAAGATATTTTTTTGACGAAGTAGACCGCCCATTGCCTCCGGTGAAACGCGGCAGAGCGTACCAAAATCGGCGGCGGCAAGCTGCGCCTCGGCCATCCGAGCGGAGGCACTGCCTGATCCCCGCAGACGGGCCAGCGAGTGGGAGACAGGGAGGGTGCAATTTTTTAATAAAGGAAGAGCATCCTTCTTTCCTCCCAGCAGGTGGAGATAGGGCGGAAGGGCGGGGAGACTGTCGGCGGTGCAGCCCAGCGCGGCGTCCATGGCGAGGCGGCGCATCCGCGCCCGGGGGTAGCGGACGGTGGTGAGAGCGTCCAGCAGTTCGTCGTAGGTGGTGCTGGTACGGACGGCGGCTTCCAGACGGTGCTCCAGTCCTTCGGAGACGCCGCGGATGTCTGCAAAGGGCGCTTTGCCCCGGCAGGCAGACCGGAGAAGGGCCAGCTCGCACCGCCCGGCGGCGGAAAAATCGGTGTACTGCCCGGCGGCGTAAGCCTCCTGATAAAGCGGGAAGACCGCCTCGGGAACGTAAGGCGCGACGGCGTCCGCTCCGCCCTCGGCCCAGAGCTTGCGAAGTGCGCTGGCGCTGGCGAACTGCCCATGGGCAGAGTGGAGCGCCTCACCGTGGTTCGCGCCTTGCCGGGGCAGGGGATAAGCCTCCATCCGAGGCGCAAGGCTGCGGATGGCCCGGCAGTATTCGACAGCGAGGTTGTTGTTGGGCTTGTCCAGCAGGGCGGCGACCCGCTCGTCAGATGCAAGCTTCGCCGCAGCGGTCTGCCGCGCGGCGGCAAAGCTCCGTGCGCCGCCCGCAAGCTGGGCTTTCAGGGCGGCGCGGTAGGAGTCGCTGTCAAGAAGCTCGGCGGCCTCCATCAGAAGGGCC
>ERZ857969.4163-NODE-4163-length-13072-cov-3.456480_pt1 | contig 13072 bp, 12 predicted proteins | sample MGYA00519864_ERZ857969 | MGnify/ENA primary metagenome ERZ857969 (study PRJEB31778, sample SAMEA3449382) | human gut metagenome | biome: human gut; feature: human-associated habitat; material: faeces | place: United Kingdom | collected 2010/2012 ... | reverse complement strand
TGTGACTTTTGTGCCGTTTGGAGTTACCGCTTCGTCTCCAGGCTTTAAATCTTCCTCTGCTGCAAAGCAATAGCTTCTTTTACTGCCCTCGTATCGGGCTTTTACATAATTACTCATTAGCTTTCTCCTTTTAATAATTTTTACTGTTTAATTTCTTTTGCAAAGATTGATGGAGAAAAGATACAAACTGGACGAACAGGGAAAGCCTTACCCTATTAATTATATATGACAAACAAATAATAAACCACATTTATATAATTCTTTTCAGAGGGGAGAGAGGAAGGAATGGAGGGAATGCACGGAGGGCATCGGGAGCGGATGCGGGGAAAGTATCGAAGGGGCGGACTGGAAGTGCTGGCGGAGCATGAGGTACTGGAGATGCTGCTGTATTACCCGATAAAGCGAGTGAATGTAAATGGGACGGCGCATAGGCTGCTGGAGGAAAAACGGCTGAGGGAATTGGTCAGGCAGAGTGAAGAGGAATTGACCGAGCAGGAAGGAATAGGAGAAAAGACGGCGGTATTTCTGAGGCTGGCAGGAGCGGCGGCGGAGAGGTATGCGCAAATAAGGATAGTTAGGGGATTAAAGGTGGGAACATACGGAGCGTCGTCAGGACTGGCGAGGCGACTGCTGGAGGAGGAGAAAGAGGAATGCCTGATAATGATGTGTCTAAACGCGCAATGCCGGCTGCAGGGGATAGAGACATTGGCGAGGGGAGAGACAGGAGAAGAGGCGATAGACGGCAGGCAGGTGGCCGAGGCGGTAACGAGGTATCAGGCGCACAGCGTAATACTGGCGAACAATCATATAGAGGGAGAATGCAAGCCGAGGCTTGAGGATTTAATGGCGACGCAGAAGATAGCGAACATATTGGCGTCAATAGACGTGAGGCTGTGGGACCAAATATTGGTAAGCGGAGGTAAAACGCTGGGATTAAATAAGAGCGGCTATTTTGACGGGATAGAGCAGGAGAGCAGAGAAGAGGGTGCGAATGGGGAGACGATAGCGGCGGACGCAGGGAAGTATAGGAAGAATGATAAGGAAACGAAGAAGGAGAGAGAAAGAGGAGAGGTAAAGGAGAGGGAATGGATGTACGACCCGTACATAGAGGAACAGAGCTATGGATGAAAAAAGAGGGGCGGCGCGGGCCTAGCCTCAAGCTTAGCTTGAGGCTGGGCGAAGATTACTATTTTAGCAGCCGGGGTTGACATATATTTATGAAAACATTTATAGAATTGAATATTTCTAGAAATTTATTGACATATAAAAAACATTGTGATAACATATAAATGTTAAAAGGTCTTAGTTAATATTCGGGTATTTCAGTATTATTTTAAAGCCTAATAGAGATAGTATTATGTAAGGCTCTGCTAGTTGATAGTATAGCGAGCTTTTCAATAAAACGAGCAATATATTTTTCACATAAATCAAGGATTGTTTAATATAAATTTTCGCAAAAATTACTCATATATTTAAAAAAGGAGGAGCATATATGGTATATATAAAGCCTACAGCTGTTATTTATGACCAAGAAGTAATGAAAGAAATTGAAGCTGCTGCTGCTTCTACTTGCCATTGTACAGCAAGCGGCTCAAAGGTCTGCCATAAACCTACGTATTAAAAAGCATATTAATGAATTTGTCGAAATAAAGTTAAAATAGTATTTTAATAATATAAGGCGCAATGTTAATTTTATTAAGATGAATTGAGTAATTTTTGCGATAGGACATTGCGTCTTATATAGTTCTAAGTATAATATTATAAAAGTATGAATTTTTTAGTGTGTTGTTATTTTTACTAAGTTTGCTATGCATGAATGACTTTTATTTAAAGATTTTTATTTATTGTTGTATAGAAACAAGGTATCTGCAAAATACAAAAGTGATTGGAGAAAAAATATGCATATAATAGATGATTATGTTTTTGATTCTGATAGACTTCTAGTATATAAGTTAGATATAGATAAGGAAATAATTGATGCTATTAAAAAGACTTTTCCCGGCGATTTAGATTATAAAACGGTTATGTCTGAATTATCGGATTTAAATTCTAATGAAATGTGTATGGATAAAATAGCAATAAATGATATAGGCATATGCTTGACTTATAATTGTAATTTAAGGTGTACATACTGCGGCTATTCTTCTACGGACCGCGATAATAATAAATTGCAGTTTAAGGATATAGAAGCCTTTATTAAAGATATTATTGAAAAACGAACTATAAAAAAGCTTATTACAAAAAAGAATGAACCTCTTATGATAAATATCACAGGTGGAGGAGAACCAACATATGAATGGGATTTATTAAAAAATACAATTGTCTATATAAAACACGAATGTGATAAAAATAAAATTCCATTATATGTAAAAATGACAACCAATGGAATGTTAGCGCAGGAGCAAATTGAATTTATATCAGAGCATTTTAATGAATTAATGATTTCTTATGATGGTTTAACTGAAATACAAAACTCAAATAGGATATGTCCAAACTTAAAAAATACAAGTAATATAGTCGAACATACAATAAGAGAATTTTCTAAAAAAGGGATGCCTTTAGTTATAAGGTCAACGATATGGCAAAAAGATTATTCTAAAATTAAGGAAATGTATCATCACGTTTTTTCGATTATATCCTCAGATAGCAATGTAATATGGAGTTTATATCCAACTTTATTTGAGGGACGCGCAGTTGATCATATGAAACGGCAAAATGATATAAAATATAAAGATTTTTTATTTTATTATCTAGATTTAATAGAATACATAATTTCCAACGAAGGAGAGGATCAACTAAAAAAGATAGACGTTCCTTTATTAAATAATGACCTTAGCGGTGTTTTTTGTGGTGCCTATAAGCTCAATAGCCCATGGCTTCTGCCTGATTGTTCAATAGTGACATGTATTGAATCAAAAGATGATAGAGTCTGTATAGGTAATGTTAGTGATGGGAAAGTAGAATATTTTAAGAAATATAAGGATATTTTTTTGAATGTCATGAAGAAAAAATATTCTGAATGTCGCAGCTGCATAGCTTATCGTTTTTGTAGAGGCGGTTGCCCAGTCTGGCATTTAAGGGGGGATAATCCAGAATATAAACCACTTGAGTGTTTTTTGCAGCAAGAGTATTGGAATTATATCTTGCATGCAGTTTTATCGGGTAAATATAGCTTTGGATGGGGGTTGGAAAAAGTAAGTTTGCCGAATGTATGTGAAAGTAACATTTTTATATTGACAAAAAATAATAATTAAAACATTTTTGTTTTTTAGTTTTAAGAAAGGTTTGGTTTAATATGAAACTTAACGGAAAAGAGATTAAGTTAGCTTCTTATTGTTATGAGATTTTAAATGATGAAATGATTTTGTTTAACGAGGATAGTAAAAAAATAATTATTTTAAACTGTACAGCTATAATAATATGGAATGAAATAGTCCGTAATTTTGAGATAAACCAAAATGTTTGTACGGACGATATTGCTGATAAACTTATGCAAACTTATTTAATGCCGGAAACAGAAAAAAAGTGTATTTATAGCGATGTCGAAGAAATAATAGAACGGCTTTTTCAGTCCTCCTTATTGGAAAATATATAAATCCAGATTGTTGAAAGGGAAAATAGCATGAAGAAGTTTAAAAAAAGCATAGGCCATATAACAATCAATATAATAATTGATACTGAATTATTTGATATTGAATACAAAGCCTTCAATGCATTTTTTAGTTCGTTTATTTATTGCGGTGAATACATTCCCCAAAAATATGTTATTGAGGATAAAGAATTTTTCTATTATATTCTAACAAATAATAACAATAATAAGATAAATAATAATTGTTTCTTATTAAATAAAACAAATAATAAATGGATGTTTGAATTAATGAAAAAATTAGCGAAATTTTATTCATCAATATTAGAATGTACTGTTTTGCATTGTTCGTGTGTTAGAATAGAAAATAAGAATATTCTTTTCATGGGGGCTAGACGTTCGGGCAAAACAACGATGACACATTACTTGACTATAAACAAAAATGGAATATATTTGGATGACGATAGTATTTATATTGAGAAAGATAGATATATTGGATTCAATATGCCTTTACCTATGAGGATGTGCAGAGTTAAGGATTTAAATATCGATAAGTTTTTTGTCGGGCAGACTATTGATACTGATGGAATTTTACGGACTCTTTATATGCCGCCTAAACGAATAGATTGTTTGTGCCCTATAGATGCAATTGTTTTTCCTAAATATGGTAGAGATAAATTAAATCGAATAGAAAAAATATCAAAAGCAGAGGCATTTAAAAACATAATAAATAATGTTAGTTCATATGCTGAGATGAAAACTATGTTTTTAGATGTGAAAAAACTTGCATTAAATTCGGATTGTTATGAAATGGAGTATTCAAGTAGCGAATCTGCTTATAAATTATTACTGGATCAGGTATTGAATTATGAAAGCAATTATTAAGAATATAAAAAATATATTATGGCTTTGCCGGCCGTATTGGAAATATGGAAGGCTTTATTTAATATTATCCATTACTGTAGCCACCTTGCTAGCCCCAATAAAGGATGTTATATATGTATTTTTTCCTGAAAGAGTGGTGGATTTATTAGTTGGCGGACAATCTTTTTTATATGTAACTCTTTATGCGCTGATTATTTGCAGTATATCGTTAATGACATATTTGATACCGTGCGCTTTTTATAGTTATTTTGAAAGAAAAAATACATATATTAATTTAAAAATTAATAGCGATATTTATAAGAAAGCTGCGCAAATTGATTATAAATATATAGATAATCCAGATTATTATAACAGATATACGTGGGCAATAAATGAATATGTTCGTCAAACAAATGCTGCAAGAGATTTTATCAATAATACGTTGCAGTATTTTATGGCCATTGCTGTTTTGCTTTCCATCATTGCAACTATAGGACCATGGATATTGTTAATAGAAGGCGTACAGCTGGTATTGCATGCTATAATTAATATACGGGAAAATAAAATAGATATAAGGCAGAAAGAGGAACTCAATCCGGTACAAAGACGTCTTTCCTATTATCACCGCTTGTTTTATTTGCAGGATTATTCGGCCGATATAAAATCTACAAAACTAAAGGATTATATTTTTAAAAAATATGAAAGTACTGGTAAAACAAACATAGAAATAGTAAACCGATATGCAAAAAAAACTTTGTTGTTAGGAATGCTTCATGAATCTATTTTTGCTATTACGGAGTTTGGCATTATAGTTTATTTAATATATAATATTACTATTGGCAATATACCTGAGGTAGGTTTATATATAACCATGATTTTGGCTTTTTACAGAGTTGATTCTAAGCTGCAGGGTTTTATTGATTTACTTCGCAGGGCTAACGAACTTTCTCTTAATGCTGAAGAAATTCATAAATTCTTTGAAATTAAATCTGAGATAGAAGATGGTTCTGCCGAGCAAAAGCTTATTCCAACTAATGATATATTTTCTGTAGAACTGAAAGATGTAAGCTTTGCATATGAAAATTCCGGATTTGCTTTATCAAATATAAATATTGTTATAAAGCCCGGAGAAAAAATAGCTGTAGTTGGAGAAAACGGCGCGGGGAAATCTACTTTTATAAAGCTTTTGCTGAGATTATATGATGTTTCCAGCGGGGAAATTCTTATAAACGGGCATTCTATTAAAAATTATGACGTGCATGCTTTGCGTCAGAAAATAGGTGTTGCATTTCAAAATCCCAATATATATGCCATGACATTCGCTGAAAATATTTCTCTGTATAATGATGTTTCAGATGATAAAATTAATAGAATAGCCAAGCAATTTGATTTTAATTCAGTTTTTACTAAAAATGACGCGGGATATGACGCTGAACTGACAAGAGAATTTGACCAGCAAGGAATTATATTATCTGGAGGCGAAATACAGAAAGTTGCTCTGGCGCGCATAATGTATGGTAATTTTGGCTTGCTGCTTCTTGATGAGCCGTCCTCCGCTTTAGATCCTATTGCTGAATATAAAATGAGTGAATTGATATTAAGTGCCGCGAATAAAACTACCACTATTATGGTTGCTCATCGTTTGTCTACAACTAGGAATGCAGATAGAATTGTATTAATAGATAACGGAGTAATAAAGGAAGCTGGCACACATGATGAATTAATGCTGTTGCATGGTAAGTATTATGAGATGTTTACAAAACAGGCCGAAAATTATATAAAATAAGGGTTGATAATAATTATGTTTAGAGTTTCTGTTTCAGGTACGAGCATGTATCCGGTGCTGCGTCCAAATGATTGCGTCATTGCAGTTAAAAGGGAGTTTTATGCAATAGGAGCTATTTTAATATTTTCTTACGGGAATGAGGGCTGTTTAATTCACCGATTATTAAAAGCAATTGATGATAAATATTATTGCAAAGGGGACAACTCATTTCGGCTGGAGGTGATATCGAATAAACAGGTTATGGGGCAAGCTGTTTTTATAGAGCGCGGAGGTAAAACATTTTCGCCCGCTATGGTTGATGATAAATTTATAAAAATGTCCTTTAGAATATATAAAGAGTTTGTTCTTTCCGGATACGACCGTCAAAAGGTTATGGAAACGCAGGAATATATTGAATATAGAAATTTGTATTTGAAGGCAAGGTGAATTTTTATGCAGCTGCAACATATAATTATGGGAACGCGATATAAAAGAGCAAAGAGTTTTTTTGAGGATATTCAAAATAAAACGTATGCGCATATAAAGGGAGAGGCGCTATCAATTCAGGCGTATGGCTGTACTGGGCATAGAATTTTCTCTGATTTGGATATATTGCTGCCGAGAAAAGAATTAGCTGATTTTGAGAGAATATTAAAAGATAATGAATTTTATACAACGTTGCAGTCAAGACAGGATAAAATAATGATGCTGTCCTCCTCTCATCAAACGGCTCCTTGGGTAAAAAATATAGAACCTTGGGGACAATTAAATATTGATCTTAATTTTGATATTTTTTGGGGTGAATATACTGGTAAAAGAATAGATATAGCTGAATTTTTATCAGATGCGATGGAAATAGAAATTTATGGATGCCGTATAAAAACTTTGCCGCCTATTAAGGCTATGGTGCAGCTTATCTTGCATCATTATAAGGATATGAATTCTATTTTTTTGCTGGCGACACGTAAGAGCATAAGGTATAATATGTTCAAGGATGTATATCATTTGCTTAAAAATAATTTGGATACAATAGCTTTGGATAAACTGTATGCTATGAGCACTAGATATGAAATAATTCCTTATGTATATTATATTTTATATTATACGGCTATTCTTTTTAAAGATGAATTTTTGAGGGAATATATAGAGGCATTTAAAACGCCAGTGGGTGAAGAGCTATTGAATTGCTATGGCTTAAATAAATCTGAACGGCGTGAATGGAGGGTTGATTTTCAAACGCGTTTAGAAAGCAGCAGTTTATATGAACTTATAAAAGATGATTTAACATCTGATGATTTGGAAAAAATTGCAATTAACAAAAGAGTGTTTTTGGGCTGACAGTTTTTATTATATATTTTTGTCTGTTTATTATTGGAGAAATAGAAGATTTCCAGCATATTAGCCACTTTTAGATAATTCATATTTTCAAAATTATTAGCCATTAAAAATTTTAGGTATATGCTGCTAAAATTGAAATAGGAAAACGGCACATTTTTTCACAAAGGGAAAATAAAACGGGGCAAAATGATCTTGCCCCGATATGGTGCGCCTGAAGGGATTCGAACCCCTGGCCCACGGCTTAGAAGGCCGTTGCTCTATCCAACTGAGCTACAGGCGCATATTATATTTAATTATTATAATATATTGTTTGCGAAGTTTATTATAATTATTTTATGGAAATAAGTCAATCAGATATTTTTTATATTATAATAATTTATGTTAGCAGAAAAATTTTCATGGCGACAATGACAGAGTGTAAAGAGAATGCTATAATATTTTTATAGTGTAATTTAGGTTGGGTGTGCCTGTAAAAAAGGAGACTGCGGAATGATATATCTAAATTATTTTACTTTTCCGGATAGCGATATGGAGTTCGATTTTTTTCTTAAGCAAAAAAGGACATGTTATAATTCCTATTATCCGTTTCAAATACTTTCAAAGCATGCTTTTTGCCGAATAGATTTTGAGCCTGTCACTATTCTTTATGGCGGAAACGGTACGGGCAAAACTACGGCGCTAAATATAATTGCGGAAAAGCTGTGTCTTTTGCGGGACAGCAAGTTTAACAGGTCTAACTTTTTCGGGGATTATCTAAAACTGTGCGGCTATGAGCTGCATGAGCCGCTCCCAGATAACAGCCGGGTTATTACCAGCGACGATGTTTTTGACTATATGCTGACTGTGCGGGATATAAATGAGGGCATTGATTTAAAGAAGGAAACTCTTTTCGAGGATTATCTGGATGCAAAATATGCTAAGTTTCAGGTGCGCTCGTTGGACGACTATGACAATCTTAAGAGAGTAACTAAAGCCAGAAGGATGACCCAGTCCAAATTTGTTCGCTCAGAATTAATGGATAATATCCGAGAATGCTCAAATGGGGAGAGCGCGTTTTTATATTTCTCAGAAAAGATTACTGAAAATGGGCTTTTTCTGTTGGACGAGCCTGAAAACAGTCTTTCGCCTGCCAGACAGCGGGAATTGATAAAATACATAGAGGATTCAGCCAGGTTTTTTGGCTGTCAGTTTGTTATATCGACGCATTCGCCCTTTGTTCTTTCAATGAATGGAGCGAAAATATATGATTTGGATGATGAGCCTGTGGACGTAAAAAGGTGGACTCAGCTGGAAAATGTTAAGGAGTATTATAGATTCTTTAAAGAGCATGAAAGGGAGTTTGACGATTGAGCGCTGGAGGAGGTATTAAATGCTTGGTATATCTAGGAAATTAAGCTATTAAAGACATTTTTAGTTTTGGTTAGAGCGGCGTTTGTTTCTGTTACCGCATAAAAGTTAATAATGCTTAGGGGGCGGCTCTTGAGCCGGCTTTGCCGGCTGGGCCGAGCTTTAGCTCGGCCCGCGGCCTTGCGGCCGCCAAGAGCCGCCCCCTAAGCATTATTAACTTTTATGCGGTAACAGTTTCTATTAATCAACGTTTGACAACCTATACCCCTATATGTATAATTTATATATACCTAATGGGGTATAAAGGGAGGCGTTTTAATATGAAAAAGCTTATGGAAAAACTCGAGCAGGTTTTAGCGCGTGGAGGAGTTAAAAAAGATATAATCCTATTAGCTGTCTCTGGCATAGCCTTGATAGTCAGCATATTTAATTTGCTGTCCCTGCCCTTTGATGTGGCTTGGATAGCCATTATTCTATGCGGGGTTCCCATAGTGCTGGAGGCAATCATAGGATTAGTTACAGCCTTTGATATAAAGGCGGACGTTTTAGTTTCCATAGCGCTTATAGCTTCGGTAATTATAGGCGAGGATTTTGCTGCGGGTGAAATTGCATTTATAATGCAGCTGGGAGCGCTTTTGGAGGACCTAACTGTTGCTAAAGCCAGAGCGGGAATAGAAAGGCTGGTTCATCTTACGCCGCAGACGGCGCGGGTTATAAGCGCCGGCGGAGAAATTATAATTCCGTGCGAGCAGGTTAAAATTGGGGATATTCTGCGCGTGCTGCCTGGGGAAAGCGTCCCTGTGGATGGAGTAATTTTATCAGGGCAAACTTCTATTAATCAGGCTGTTATGACAGGAGAGCCCCTGCCGGTAGATAAAGGGGCGGGAGACGAGGTTTTAAGCGGTACGGTTAATCAATTCGGCTCGTTTGAAATGCGGGCTGTAAAGGTGGGACAGGACAGTTCTATACAACGTATGATAAGCCTGGTGCAGTCAGCAGACCCGGGTAAGGCTAAGATTGTAGGGATTGCCGACCGCTGGGCTGCTTGGATAGTTGCTATCGCTCTTGCTGCTGCGGCGCTGACCTGGATTATTACGGGAGAAATAATACGCGCAGTTACTATCCTGGTGGTATTTTGTCCCTGCGCTCTTGTGCTTGCTACTCCTACGGCTATTATGGCCGCTATTGGTAATGCAGCTAAGCATGGCTTGCTGGTTAAAGAGGGCGGCGCTCTGGAAAAATTGGCCAGAGTAAGCCGGATCGCCTTTGATAAAACAGGCACGCTTACATATGGGGTTCCTGAGGTGAAGGCTATTTTCAGCATGGATGCGCAATATTCGGAGGATGAATTATATATGCTGGCCGCTTCGGCTGAAATTCGTTCGGAGCATCCGCTGGGCAAAGCGGTAGTACGTTGCTATAAAAGGGATACCGCCTCATTGCCTTTCCAGCCGGAGGCCTTCCAAATGCTGCCTGGCAGGGGAGTATGGGCTGTATCGCGCGGCTTGGAAGTCCTGGCGGGAAATCAGGAGCTGCTGCGCGACCGCGGAATAATTATACCGGAGGAATGGAACTGCCGACTTGAGGCGTTTTTATCTGCTGGCTGCACCATTATTTTTATTGCGCTTAATAAAGTGCCGGCTGGATTTATAGCGCTGGCCGACGAGCTTCGGCCTCAAAGCGCGCAAATAATAAAGCGTCTTTTAACATTAAAGGTTGCTCCGGTGCTTTTAACAGGAGACCATCCCCAAGCCGCTCAGTCTATAGCTAGGCAGCTGGGTATAAATGAAGTTCATGCGCAGTGCATGCCTGAGGATAAGTTAAAATATATAGACGGTTTTCAGAAGCTTAATCAGCCGGTTTGTATGATAGGAGATGGGATAAATGACGCTCCTGCTCTGAAAAAAGCGGATGTTGGAATAGCTATGGGAGGGGTGGGAAGCGATATAGCTGTAGATGCGGCTGATATAGCGCTAGTGGACGATGAGATAAAGGAACTTCCTCATTTGTTTGCTTTGGCTAGGCGTATGCTTGTTACTATTAAATGCAATCTCTCTTTTTCGATGCTGCTTAATTTTATTGCGATAGCGCTTGCCATAACAGGGGTTCTGAATCCGGTAGTAGGGGCGTTGGTACATAATGCCGGTTCAGTCCTTGTTATTATTAATTCAGCGCTGCTGCTGAGATGGAAAAGACGCCGCTGGAAGGAAGCCGGCTAACAATATTCCATCAGGACAAGACAATTAGAGCTTAATGCGCGGCGGAGAGGCGAGCGCCCTGTTTTACCGCATTGCCGTATTTATAATAACGGCTTTTTTATGTAACAATGCTTAGAGCGGCTGGGTACGGGCATATGGGCATGGGAATATGGATTTTTATGTAGGGACGGCATATTGCGCATAAGGGCTAGGGCGCATTAATGCGCTACCAGCTGTTCATGATAAAAATAATTTACTATAACAGGCGGTGCATTAAACGGGTTTTTTATGCTGTCGTTATTTGTCGCATATTCCAGACCGTTTTGGACGGCAAAGCTCCTCAGTTCGTTATCCAGGCTTTCCCAGTAACGGAGCTTGCCGCTATAGTAAATCTCTTTATATAGAGAAAGCAGATAGGGTCGCGTTTCTTTTATATAGTCCAGTATAACCTTTTTATAAGCGCCGCGAAGATTAAGATTTTCCAGCCAGATTAAGTTGCATTGCCCGCTCACTCTTTGAATAATTTCCTTTACGTTAGTAATTCCGGGAAAGATAGGAGAAATAAAGCAGGTAGTACGAACGCCTGAACGGTAAAAAATTTCCATAGCATCAAGCCGCCGTTCAATGCTTGCGGCTTTGTCCATATCCTTTCTGAATTTCTCGTCCAGCGTATTGACGGACCATGAAACGCGGGCGTCGGGAAAGGTTTTTATTAAATCCAAGTCGCGCAGTATTAAATCGCTTTTAGTGGCGATGCTGAGTTTTATTCCGCTGCCCTTTAGTTGCTCAAGCAATGTGCGCGTGCGCTTATATTGCTTTTCCTGAGGAAGATAGGGGTCTGTTACCGAGCCTATAAACAGCTCCTTTCCGGCGTATTTTTGCGGGTTCTTTATTTCCGGCCAGTTTTTAACGTCCAAAAACTTCCCCCAGGGTTCGGTATGAGCGGTAAAGCGCGTCATAAATGAGGCGTAACAATATTTGCAGCCGTGGGTGCAGCCGATATAGGGATTAGCTGAGTATTCGCATACCGGCAGATTGGATTTTGATATAATATTACGCGACTGCGCTTGCTTTATAGTTATTTCATTCATGCTTTATTCCGCCTGAAAGGATTTTGGGCGCTCTGTATAGAAAATATAATCAAAGCAGAGGATTGCGGGATAGTGCGTAGCCCTCTTGAAAAACTGCGCAAAGGCCAATGGGTGCAGTATTGAACCATGTTGGAGGTTCGCCTTTATTTATAATTATTCGGGCGCTTCTTTAACAGCGCTATAATATTCTTTTATATATTGCGAAAATAAATGGGCCATCCGCACTAGAATGGCCATATCTTCTGCTGATAAGGCCGCCATTGCAGATATTTTCGCATTGGCTGCGGGCAGAATGGATTTTCTGCATAATCGGCGCCCGCGTCCGTAAAGCGAATGACGGATAATATATCGTCTGTCCGCGCTGTAAAAATAAATGAGTGCATTATAAAAGCTGGGCTCCGCTTGAATAAAAGCGGAGCCCGAAGGTTTTAGTCTAAAGCGCTTACTATTTCCGAAAAGGGAGTGAGGGCGCGTTTGAGGATACCGTGCATTTGCGCTATGGCCACGCCGTAATTTGTTATAGGCACTCCGCAGTCTGCGCTGTGGCGGATTCGGGCTTTCATTTCTCTTTCATTCAGCATGCAGCCGCCGCAATGTATTACCAAGGCATAGCCGGATAGATTTTCAGGAAAATCGCCGCCCGACGTAAATTCATATTTTAATTTCCTGCGGGTATAATTTTCAATCCAGCGCGGCAGCTTAACTGTGCCTATATCCTCGCACTGTCTGTGGTGAGTGCAGCCTTCGGCTATAAGTATCCTATCGCCGTCTCTGAGTTTATCCAATTGCACCGCGCCTTTGGCCGCTTCCAAAAGATTGCCCTTATAGCGTGCAAAAAGTATTGAAAAGGAGGTAAGAGGGATGTCAGAAGGAACGGCCTTGT
>ERZ857969.4133-NODE-4133-length-13169-cov-6.260332_pt1 | contig 13169 bp, 9 predicted proteins | sample MGYA00519864_ERZ857969 | MGnify/ENA primary metagenome ERZ857969 (study PRJEB31778, sample SAMEA3449382) | human gut metagenome | biome: human gut; feature: human-associated habitat; material: faeces | place: United Kingdom | collected 2010/2012 ... | reverse complement strand
TGACCGGTTCCTTCTTGGGCAGGCCGGCGCGCATCTCAAACAGGGTCTTGGGCAGGTTCAGAGTACTGTCGTACTGAGACTTATTCTTAGCCACTGGTTTTACACTCTCCTCTATTGGTTTTGCAATCGCAAACAGCGCAGTTACGCGCTTATTTTATCAAAACAGCTTTACGGCACACAAATGATGCCTTGCTGTCGATGCTTCGGGAATTATTCGCTGAAGTTCACGCCCTGAAAGGCAGCGTTGGGGTCTGCCGGGGGCGGGTCGAGCTTGAGCTGAGATTCGTCCTTCTCCCAGAAGTCCTCGCTGGCCTTCTCGGGGGCGGCGTCTTCCGTCTCGGCAGCGTCCGCAGCGGGTGCTGCTTCCTCGGTGGTATCGGCATCCTCGGTTTCGGGCAGCTCAGCCTCGGCATCCTGTGCGGGGGCCTCCTCCTTCTGCTGGAACTCCGGCAGACGGCTCAGGGACTCCACATGGGTGCGGTAGAGGTTCAGCACATCGGACTTGAAGCGGGTGACCTCGAGACGAACGCGGTCATACTCGCGCTCTTCGGCCAGCTTTTTGTCGTTGGCCTCGCTGATGATCTCGTCGGCACGGTCGCTGGCCTTCTGCAGCAGCTCGTTGGCATCCCGGATGATGTCGTCGCCGCGCAGATTTGCACGGTGCAGGATGTCTTCGGCCTTCTGGTTGGCCTCGCGGATGACGTTTTCGCCCATGCGCTGCGCATTGATGAGGGCGCTCTTGAGCATATCGCCGTCGGCCTCATAGCTCTGCATATTGCGGCGCAGGGTCTCGTTCTCGGCAGTCAGGTCGGCCACCTGCTTGCGCAGAGTCTCCATCTGCTCCGCATCCTGCTCGAGCTGCTGTTCTACCTTATCCAGAAAGTGGTCAACATCCTCGGTACGGTAGCCGCGGAGGTTCTTTTCGAATTGGACAGAGCGCACGTCCTGCGGTGTCAGCATAATGATCTCCTCCATTTTATCCAGTCGTCCTTCTCAATATTGGAAGAACTCAATGATTTGTCGGTCTTTTTTGCTCTTGCCCGGCAGGGCTGTGAGGCGGAAGCGCCCTTTGCCCCGCACTGTGAACACGTCAGATTCATATACCGGCGCATGGGCGCTGGAAACGGGCAGATGGTTGATCTCTACCCTTCCCGCTGCCACAAGCTCTGCGGCCATGCCCCGGCTGCACCGCAGCATGGCGGCAAGTACGGCATCCAGACGCAGCGACGATACGGTCGCGGTCTGTAACCGGCGCTCTGCCTGCGCAAACTCCGGCACCTCGTCCAGCGCCAGCTGCTGAGCCGTCACCTCGGTGCGGCCCACACTGCGCAGCTCCTGACAGATAAGGGCCGCAGCAGGCTCCAGCGCGAACAGATAAGCGGTACCCGGCTCCTCCGGCGGCAGAACGATGTCGCCCAGCGCCTCGCGGCGAAGCTCAAGCCCCATCAGGCTGCCCAGATAATCCTTATGGACGGGCAGCTGCGCCCCGGCCAGCGCACGGCACCTGAGCCGGACGCAGCAGACAGGGCTTGCAGGGTAACAGTCTTCCGGCTCGAGGCAGAGCACCCGGCGCTCGGCGTCGGGCCAGCCGCCCTCGAAGCGGCAGCTTTCCTCCGGCGCACCGGCACGGTTGAGTGCCGCCTGCGCCAGCTGCTGTTCTCTGTCGCTCAGGAACGCCGAATAACGGGCGATGCCCCGGCCAAAAGCGGCGCGGGCCAGGTCCTCGACATGACGCATGAGGAAGCGTTCCTCATCGTTCTGCGCCGGGACAAAGCCCCGCACGGCGCTTTGCTGGGTATCAATAGAACGCGCCATTGTTCTCCAGCTCGTCCAGCAGGTCGCCCATGATGTCTACATTGTAGGGAGTAATGATGAAGGTGCTGTTGGCCACCCGCTTGATCTGGCCGTTGTTGGCGTAGGCCACACCGGAGAGGAAGTCCACCAGACGGCGGGAAACTTCCTTGTTGGTGGATTCCAGATTCAGCACGACGGTGCGCTTGTTGTTCAGGTGGTCTGCAATGGTGCTGGCATCCTCGAAGTGCTCAGGCTTGACCAGAACGACCTTGAGCTGGGTGGTAGCATGGATGTTGACCACCTTGCCGTTCCGCTTGGGGGCTGCACCCTCTTCGGGCTCATCCTCTCCCTCGTCGCCTGCGACGCCGAGACCGTTGTTGTTATTCACCATCTGAGGACCGTCGTCCATGTACTGATCGTCGTAATCGTCCTCACTGCCGAAAAGCCCTTTTTTCAGGCTGTCCACAAAAGACATAGAAACTTGCTCCTTTCATTCGGGCAGCTCACGCTGCCTGGCACCCCTTTGTGAAAAAGAGTTGCTAATAGCTTTTTCTATTATCTGATTTTTTGCGTCAGATGTCAATAACTACAAAAGCTTTCCATCATACAAATTTTGTCCGGAGACGATGATCTCATCGTAAAGGCGGACTTCGCTGACGGTTTTTGTCTTATCCGAGCTGCTGGGCATGACGATGCGGTACTCGCCGTCCGTCACCAGCGGATGGTCATTATCCACGGGGTCGATCTTGCAGAAACGGGCAAGATTGCCGTATTTGACATAGACGCCCGGGATGTAGTTCTCGCCCTGCGTCTCAGACTCGGTTCCGTCCTCTTTTAGATAATGGATAGCGTCGATGGGAACGCGCAGGCCGGTGGTCTCGCCCACGATGATCTGGGCGCCGGCCCGGTTGAGCCGCAGCACATCGCCGTTGATGATCTCGCAGGTGATGACAAAGCGGGCCAGACCGGTCGCTTCGTCGATGGTCACCTCGGAGACGGAGGCTTTGAGGGGCGTTTCCATCTGGCCGGGGAACTTTATCTTCACCGAGCGGGTCAGGGGCTTGCCGTTGTCGCCCAGCAGCTTCTCCCCTTCCTTGGCCGAACAGAGGCCGACATACCGCCACGCAAAGCCCGAGACGATCTTGCCCGCGCAGCCGTCCAGCGGCAGCTCAGGGTCAGAATTCAGATATGCCTGCAGATCGGTGGTGTTCAGCGCGAGGATGTCGTCTGCCCCGGCGTTGAGCCGCCCGGCGGCAGAGCTGCGGATGAAGTAACCCGTCTGAGGGGCGGTGATCTGGGTCGGCTCTCCCAGCTGGGCCTGCACCTGCGCCGACTGCTCAGTGAGGGAGGCGATCTGGGCCGAGAAGTCCGAGACTTCACCCGTGATGACCCAGAGCTTGTTCTGAGCGAGGATGTAGTTTTCTTCGCCCTGGGCTGTCTCGTCGTAGGCAGAGCTGTCCAGTGCATCCATCATATCATAAAGCGCGGAAGCCCGCTCTTTTTTCAGAGAATCCAGCTGGGTGGCGGTGGTATTCTGAGAGCGCTGCAGAAGCTCGATCTGGTCGTTCAGGCTCGTGAGCTGCTGGCGGAGGCCCGCCTGTTCCGGGCTGCTGTAGATCTCCGCTACTGCAGCCCCCGCCGAGACGCGCTCGCCGTCGGCCGCGAGATAGCCCAGCGTTCCGCTGCCGGGAACATAGACCTCATCGAAGAGGAGAACTCCGTCGGCGTCCACCGTATCCGCCACGGTGGCAAGAAGTGCCGTCTCGTAGGTGTTGGGCGGGAAGAGCACCTGCAGGGCCTGATAGCCCACATAGATGCCCGCCAGCACCACGACAGCGATGACGAAGCCTGCCAGCTTGCCCAAAGCGCTGGACGCGCCGGGATCAGAGCGTGGTCTATCCATCATAAAAGGTCACCCTTTCGCTAAAAATTCTTGGGTCAACTGCACGGCCCGGGCTGTAACGTCCGGCGCAGAGGCGTCCAGCCAGACCACGCCGTCCATATGGCGGAACCAGGTCAGCTGGCGCTTGGCGTAGTTGCGGGAGGCCTGCTTGAGCTTTTCGGTGCAGGCATCCAGCGTAGCCGTCCCCTCAAAATAAGGGAAGAACTCCTTATAGCCGATGGCCTGCGCTGCCGTGCGGTAGGTCTGGCGGTGGTCATAGACCAGCTTTGCCTCATCGAGGAGGCCGGCGTCCAGCATCTTGTCCACCCGCAGGTCGATGCGGCGGTAGAGCTGGGTGCGATCGGGAAAGTCCAGACCCAGCACCAGCGAACGATAGGGCCGCTCCAGCGGGAGGGACTGGGCTTTCTGCTCGCTCAGACGCTTGCCGGTGGCGCGGAAATGTTCCAGCGCCCGCAGGACCCGCACCTGATTGTTCGGATGGATGGCGGCGGCGGCTTCCGGGTCGGCAGTCTGCAGCTCTTTGTACATGGCCTCTGGGCCTTTTTCAGCCAGCTCAGCGGCCAGCTGTTCCCGCAGGCCGTCCGGCGTCTTCTCGGCGGCGAAGCGGACACCGTACAAAAAGCTCTGGACATAGAGGCCCGTGCCGCCCACGAGGATGGGCAGACGGCCCCGGGCGGAAATGTCCGCCTCGAGCGTTCCGGCCAACGTCACGAAATCCGCCACGCTGAAGGGCTCATCCGGCTCCAGAATATCCACCGCATGGTGCGGGATGCCGTGGGTCTCTTCGGGCGCGACCTTCGCCGTACCGACGTCTAATCCTTTATAGATCTGCATCGAGTCGGCGCTGATGACTTCGCCCTCGAAAGCTTCGGCCAGCGCCACGCCGAGAGCGGTCTTGCCGGTGGCAGTGGGGCCGACGACGGCCAGCACCGGATGCTTCTGATTTTTATCACACGATTCGGCCAAACTGCTTTTCCAGCTCCTTTCGGGTGAGTTTGAGAACGCAAGGGCGCCCATGGGGGCAGAAAGGCGGCACTTCGCCGGAGAGAATTTTTTCGGCCAGCGCCATCAGCTCCTGCGGCGAGGTGTGGTCGCCCGCCTTGATGGCGGCGCGGCAGGAGATGGAATGGAGCACCCACTCTGTCCGCTCGTTCAGAGCGTCGCGGCTGCCGTGGGCCAGCTTTGCCGCCAGCTCGACCAACAAATCTTCGGCACTGCTCTGCTCCACATCAGCGGGGACCGAGCGCAGGCAGACCGAGCTGCCGCCAAAATCGCTCACCTCGAGGCCGGCGCTTTCCAGCAGGTCGAGGTTGGCCAGCAGAGCGGTCTTTTCCTCGGCGGAGAGTTCCACCACCAGCGGCTCCAGGAGAAGCTGACTGGGGACATCGCCGTAGTGGGCGGCCAGTTTCTCGAAGAGCTGGCGCTCATGGGCGGCGTGCTTGTCAATGATGCAGATCTCGTCGCCCCGCTCCGCGAGGATATAGGTGCGGAAGATCTCGCCCACATACCGCAGAGGCTCCGGGCCATCCTGAACGTCAAAGCCCAGCTGCTCCGGGGCTGCGCTCTGCTGAGGTTCATCCGAAGCCTCCGGCAGCGGCGGACGCTCCGGTTCTTCCGGGGCAGGCTCCCACGCGGCCATATGATCGCGGGTGACATCCGGCAGGTCGATGTCTGCCTCGATGTCCAGCTGTGACTCACTGGATGCAGCCCGGAAGGGCGGCGGCTCAAGGACGCTTTCCTTCTGCGGCGGCTCAGGACTGTGAAGGGCAGCGTTCATCGGAAGAGGCTCGAAGGCCGCAACCGTTGTCCATGTGTGTTCCGATGCCGGCGCAGCCTTTTCCGGGGCTTTTACGGGCAGCGGGAGGATGTCCCGCTCCGGGGCAGAGGGCTGTGTCGTGCGGGGTATCACAGACGCTGCCGGTGCCGCTGGGCGGAGAGGTTTTTTCTCCGGGTGCGGCAGGCTTCCCGGCTCTGCCTGACCCGAAATCACCGCTGAAAGTCCTGTAAAGTTATTGTTCTTTACAGCATTTTCTTCTTTATTTTCGCTGTTTTCACGTTTGTTGGATACATTGTTTTCTTTCTCACTGTCAAAGACGAACTGTCTCTCCCCTGTACCAGGCTGGCTCAGCGCCAGCTTGACAGCATGGTAGACGAGGTCGAAGATGTCGTTTTCCCGGGCAAAGCGGACTTCTGTTTTTGCCGGATGGACGTTGACATCCACAAGGTCGGCAGGCATCTCAAGAAGCAAGATTCCTCCAGGGAACTTACCCTGCATCGTGGTACCCTTGAACGCCATCTCCATGCCCGCCATCATGGTGCGGTTGCGGACATAGCGGCCATTGATATAGAAATACTGCATACTGCGGCTGGCGCGGCAGCTGCGGGGCTGGGTGATGAGCCCCCAGACCCGGTAAACACCCTCACGGTTATCAACCTCCACCAGGTCACGGCTGAACTCCCGGCCCAGCACGGCATAAGCCGCGCTGCGGAGCTGGCCGTCACCGGGGGTGACATACTGCAGTTTGCCTTCGCGGATGAACTTGAAGCTCACCTCGGGGTGGCTCAGGGCCACATGGCCCATGATGTCGGCCACGAAAGTACCCTCGCTGGAATCCTTTTTGAGGAATTTCATCCGGGCAGGAGTATTGAAAAAGAGGTCACAGACCCGGATGGTGGTGCCGACGCCTCGCGCACCCGGCTCGATGGGCTGCTCTTCCCCGCCCTCGATACGGTAGAGGGAAGCGCACTCGTCGGCCTCGGTGCGGGTGAGCACTTCGACGCGGGCCACGCTGGCGATAGAGGCCAACGCTTCGCCGCGGAAGCCCAGCGTGTGGATGCTGGTGAGGTCCTCTTCCGTCCGAATCTTGCTGGTGGCATGGCGGATGAAAGCCGTGGGGATGTATTTTGCCTCGATGCCGGTGCCGTTGTCGCTGATTTCAATCAGACGGACGCCGCCCGACTCGATCGAGACGGTGATTTGAGACGCACCGGCGTCGATGGAGTTTTCCAGAAGCTCCTTGACGACCGATGCGGGCCGCTCAACCACCTCACCGGCGGCAATAAGTTCTGCCGTGTGCTTGTCGAGAACGTGTATCTCTGCCATTCGTTTCCCTCCGTTTCAAATAAAATCAGCCATTCAGGCTGCCGCTCAGGGTCTTTTTCAGCTCATACAGGAAGTTCAGTGCCTCAATGGGGGTCAGGGTCTCAACGTCCAATGCCTCGAGCTTTTCCATCATCTCGCTGGGGACTGCAGGCGAAGAATACTCCTGCAGGGCGTCGAAATCCATCTGCTCCACCTTGTTCTTCGGGGCAGACGCTTCCAGAGTGCGCAGCACCTCGTGGGCGCGGCGCGTCACGGTGCCGGGCAGACCGGCCAGCTTCGCCACCTCGATGCCGTAGCTGTCGTCGGCGGGGCCGCGAATGATGCGGCGGAGGAAAGTGATGTCCTCTCCCCTCTTTTTGACCGCGATGTTGTAGTTTTTGACGCCCTCGATGGCCCCTTCCAGGTCAGTCAGCTCGTGGTAATGGGTGGCGAAGAGGGTCTTGCAGCCGAGGCCCTTGGCCGGGTCGGAGATGTGCTCCACGACGGCCCGGGCGATGCTCATGCCGTCGAAAGTAGAGGTGCCGCGGCCAATTTCGTCCAGCACAACGAGGCTCTTGGGTGTGGCGTTCTTGAGAATTTCGGCCACCTCGGTCATCTCGACCATGAAGGTGGACTGGCCGGCGGCAAGGTCGTCCGATGCGCCAATGCGGGTAAAGATGGCATCCACGACGCCCACATGACAGCTGGACGCTGGGACGAAGGAGCCGATCTGTGCCATCAGGGCGATAAGGGCGTTCTGGCGCATATACGTCGATTTGCCTGCCATATTCGGGCCAGTGATGATGAGACAGCGGTCAGTGGTGCAGTTGAGCCTGGTATCGTTGGGGACGAAGAGGCTGCCTTTCAGCATCTGCTCGACCACCGGGTGGCGGCCCTCAGTGATGGTAAACTCGTCGCTGTCATCCACCACAGGGCGGCAGTAGTTGTTTTCAGCGGCCACCTGCGCCAGCGCCGCCAGCACGTCCAGCTCGGCCACAGCATTTGCCGTCCGCTGGATGCGGTCGAGCTGACCGCCGATCGTTTCCAGCAGTTCCGAGAAGAGCCGGTGCTCCAGCGCAATGAGACGCTCATGCGCACCTAAAATCTTGCTTTCCAGCTCTTTCAGCTCCTGGGTGATATAGCGCTCACCGGAGGTGAGGGTCTGCTTGCGGATGTAGGTCTCGGGGACCATGGATTTATAGGAGTTGCTGACTTCGATGTAGTAGCCGAAGACGTGATTGTAGCCGATTTTCAGCTTGGGGATGCCGGTCTCCTGCCGCAGGCGCGTTTCCAGCTGAGCGAGGACGCCCTTGGTGTTGTCGCGGATGGAGCGCAGCTCGTCTACCTCGGGGCGGTAGCCTTTGGCGATGACGCCGCCGTCCTTGAGGGTGGAGGGCGCTTCCGGGTCGATGGCGGCAAGGATGGCCGTCTTCACGTCATCCAGCAGGTCGATTTGTCCCGCAAGCGCAGTCAACTCCGGGCAGCTGCAGCTCTCGGCCTGCGCCCGCAGTTCCGGCAGGAGCTCACAGGTCTGGGCCATCGTGTAGATCTCCTTGGGGGTGGCGGAGCCATAGACCGCGCGGGTCATCAGGCGCTCGAGGTCGGCGATGTAGTGGAGCTGTTCGATCAAATCGCCCCGCTGCATGGTCTGGTTCACAAGGCTTTCCACCGCGTTGAGGCGGCGGTTGATGGCGGCGCTGGAAATGAGCGGCTGCTCGATCCAGCTGCGGAGCATCCGCTTGCCCATGGCGGTGCTGGTCTTGTCCAGCACCCAGAGCAGCGTTCCCCGCTTTTCGCGGCCCCGCAGCGTCTCGGTGAGCTCGAGGTTGGCCCGGGTGACCTGCGACAGCCGCATGAACTGGGCTTCATTATACGTGATGACCGTTTTCAGGCGCTCGACGCCTTTAATTTGCGTATCATGGAGATATTCCAGCAGCGCGGCCATTGCAAAGCGGACAAGGCCGTCTTCTGTGATACCGGTCTTTGCGGCCCAGTCGCGGCCAAACTGGTTCTCGAGGGAGATGGCCACAAGGCCCGGGGCGTACCGCTCCTCTTCCACCAGCTCGACGGCGCAGTTCATATTCTTTTTGATGTAGGCAGTGATCTCCCGGCAGTCCAGCAGGCCCGGATTCATCAGCACCTCGCTGGGGTTGTAGCGGCAGAGTTCCGCAATGACCGCCGGGGCGATCTTCTCTCGCTTGAGCTCTGTGATATGGGCCGTGCCGGTGGAAACGTCCGCGAAGCAGAGGCCTGCTGCACCGCCTTTCAGGAAAACACTCGCAATATAGTTGTTTTTGTCATCCTGAAGCATACTGCTCTCAATGACGGTGCCGGGCGTGACCACGCGGATGATGTCGCGCTTGACGAGGCCCTTGGCCTTTGCCGGGTCTTCCACCTGCTCACAGATGGCGACCTTATAGCCCTTCGAGATGAGGCGGGCCACATAGCCCTCGTAGCTATGGAATGGTACGCCGCACATGGGCGCGCGCTCTTCAAGGCCGCACTGCTTGCCCGTGAGGGTCAGATCCAACTCCCGCGAAGCTGTGAGCGCATCGTCGAAGAACATCTCGTAGAAGTCACCGATGCGGTAGAATAGAATCTCATCCTTATGTTGTTTTTTGATCTCCAGATATTGCTGCATCATGGGCGAAAGCTCTGCCATGACCGTTCACCTTCCTCCCCTAGTTGTCGGTTTGCCATCCAAAACCGCCTGTTGCAAGCAAAACGCGGCCCTGCATTGCACAGCCGCGTTTTGTGTTTCATGGTTTAAGCCTTAGTGGCAGCCGCCGCAGGTGGAGCAGCTACCGGTGCAGGAAGCGGAAGGCTCCTGCACGGTCATGGGGTCGCCGCCGTTCATTGCAGTGTTGATGATGGCGTCGATATAGTTCACGAGGGCCTCGCAGTCGCGCTTTGCCTCGTTGTAGGCCACCATGCCGTCGTCGGCCATGATCTTGCCGTAGAGGTCGTTCACCTTCTGGTTCAGCTCGGCGATGCGCTCATCGCTGCGCTCGGGCTTTCCGATTTCGTTGTTCAGGTCCATACGGGCCAGATTGAACTCGCCGATGAGGTTCTGCAGTTCCTCGTCCTTGTCGTTCATCTTGCGGGCCTGGTCCATAGCCAGATAGCGGGAGTCGGTCTGAAGTGCCATGGCGGCACGCTTGAAAAGGTCGATGCAATCCATTGTAATAGTCTCCTTTTATCGTTCCTGTGTTATATATTAGGATGGTGTATCCAGAATATCATTATTCAACCAATTCGCCCAGCAGGACGGTGGCACGGGCACCCGTGAGGCGCACCATCGCATAGCTGCCCATGAGGGCGGGGTCAGCCTTGAACTCGACGGTAAGGTTGTTGTCGAGACGGCCCGAGAGGGTGCCTTCATTGCGGCCATAGCCCTCCACGAGGACGCGGACGGTCTGGCCCACCTGAGCCTTCACGAGGGCCATTGCGATGTCGTCCTGAACTTTGAGCAGGCGGGTCATACGGTCGGTCTTCTCCTTGCGAGGGGTGGGGTCGGGCATATCTGCCGCCTTGGTGCCGGTGCGCTTGGAGTAGATGAAGGTGAACAGCTGCATATAGCCCACCTTCTGCACCAGCTCAAGGGTCTTCTGGAAGTCCTCTTCGGTCTCACCGGGGAAGCCCACGATGATGTCGCTGGAGAAGGTAATGCCGGGGACCTTCTTCCGGGCATACTCGATGAGTTCGAGGTAGTGCTCCACGGTATAGTGACGGTTCATCTGGACAAGCAGACGGTCAGATCCGCACTGCACCGGCAGATGCAGATGCTTGCAGATCTTCGGCTGGGCCGCGATGGTGTCGATGAGCTTGAAGCTGGCGTCCTTCGGGTGGCTGGTCATGAAACGGATGTGGTAGTCGCCCGGGACGGTGCAGAGCAGGTTGAGCAGGTCGGAGAAATCCATCTGCTCCTCGAGGCCCTTGCCGTAGCTGTTGACATTCTGGCCCAGAAGGGTGATCTCCTTATATCCTGCCTCCACGAGACTCTTGAACTCGGCGAGGATGTCGCCGGGCTTGCGGCTCTTTTCGCGGCCACGGACATAAGGCACGATGCAGTAGGTGCAGAAGTTGTCACAGCCATACATGATGGGCAGCCAGGCACGGAACTCGCTCTCACGGCGGATGGGGATATTCTCCACGATGACGGGGCGCTGAGCCGGCTCCATGAGCACCCGCTTGTGCTTCTGCAATTTCTGAGCGATGAGCTGGGGCAGCGTGTCGATGCCGTCCACACCGAACACGAGGTCCACGTAGGGGTAGCTCTGGCGCAGCTTTTCTACAACGTGCTTCTGGTTGGCCATGCAGCCGCAGAGGCCGATGATGAGGCCGTGCTTCTTCTCTTTCAGGCCCTTGAGAGCGCCCACGTTACCGAAAACACGCTGCTCGGCGTGCTCACGGACGGCGCAGGTGTTGAAAAGGATGAGGTCGGCGTCCTCAGGTTTGTCACACAGGCCGTAGCCGATGTCCATCAGCACACCCTTGATGCGCTCGCCGTCGTTGACATTCTGCTGGCAGCCGTAGCTGTGGACGAAGGCCAGCGGCGGGGTGTCATAGGCCAGCTTGACCAGCTCTGCCGCCGCGTTGTTATGTTCAAATGCTATGTACTCCAATGAAACCATCCTTCTCTGCCGCTGGGGACACACCTCCGGCAGCAGACATACTGATACTATAAAGAAAGCTCTTTATAGTATACCCTTTTTGGCCTTGGAGGGCAAGAGTTTATTTTTACTGAGCCTGCTTGCCGGCGCACGCCTCGCACAGGCCGAACAGCACCACGGCGCAGTCCTGCACGACGCCCTTCTGGTTGCGCACCAGCTTCATCACCTGCTTTTCGTCCACGTCAGCGTCCACGACGCCGCCGCAGCAGTTGCAGTAGAGGTGGCTGTGCCAGCCCAGAGTGTGGTCGAAGCGGTCAGCCTTGCCCGGGATGGAGACGCGGCGGACGCGGCCTGCATCTACGAGGCTGTTGAGGTTGCGGTAGACGGTACCAAGGCTCAGGCCGGGACATTCCTTGGCTGCGAGGTCGAAAATCTCCTCGGCAGTAGGGTGGTCGCAGAGCTGCTCCACTTTCTGCAGTACCAGCTCGCGCTGTTTGGAATAACGCATGGTCTTTCTCCTTTTTATGATGGGGTGTGTATCGGGATAAAGGCCGGGTTCAGAGCTTGTCTTCCCCCTTGATCTTCGCCCAGTAGGCCCGGGCGGCCTGTTCGGTGCGGTTGTCGCCGAACGTATAGTATTTCACGTCCTTGAGCAGGTCGGGCAGATATTGCTGGTCCACCCAGTGGTTCTCATAGTCGTGGGCGTACTTGTAGTTCTGGCCCTTGACGGCAGCATCCTCGCCGTCGAAGTGCTTGTTCTGCAGCTGGCGCGGGATGGGGCCGGTACGCCCCGCCTGCACATCGGCGATGGCCGCATTGATGGCATCGTGGGCGCTGTTGGATTTCGGGCTGGTTGCCACGAGAATGACAGCATCGGCCAGCGGGAGCCGGGCTTCCGGCAGACCCACCATGTTGGCTGCGTCCACTGCCGCCTTGACGATGGGGATGATCTGCGGGTATGCAAGGCCCACGTCCTCACAGGCGCAGACCATCAACCGGCGGCAGGCCGAGGGCAGGTCGCCCGCTTCCAGCAGACGAGCCAGGTAGTGGAGGGCGGCGTTGGGGTCGGAGCCGCGCATGGACTTCTGGTAGGCCGACACAATGTCGTAGTGGTCGTCGCCGTCCCGGTCGTACCGCATGGCCGTGCGGCGGGTGACCTGCTGTATCATCTCGAGGGTGATGTGCTTTCCAGTTTCGTCCACGGGGGCCGCCGTCACCACGAAATCGAGACAACCCAGCGCCTTGCGCAGGTCGCCGCCCGCACTCTCGGCGAGGTAGGCGCAGGCGTCCTCGTCCATCACGACAGGCTGTGATTCCGACTCCGAGAGCTTTTTCAGGGCGTTGCGGATGCCCCGCTCCACATCGGCGGCGGAGAGGGACTTGAACTCAAATACCGTACAGCGGGACAGCAGTGCATTATAGATGTAAAAGTAAGGGTTCTCGGTGGTGGATGCAATGAGGGTGACAGAACCGTCCTCGATGCACTCCAGAAGGCTCTGCTGCTGCTTTTTGTTGAGGTACTGTATCTCGTCGAGGTAGAGCAGGATGCCCCCTGCCCCGGCCAGCGTGCCGATGTCCTTCAGCACTGCTTTGATGTCACCGGTGCCGCAGGAAGTGCCGTTGAGCTTATGGAGGGTCATGCCGCTGTTCTCGGCGATGATGCGGGCAACGGTGGTCTTGCCCGTGCCGGAGGGGCCGTAGAAAATCATGTTGGGGATACGTCCGCTCTCGATGGTGCGGCGGAACACCTGTCCCTCGGCCAGAAGATGCTGCTGGC
>ERZ857969.4124-NODE-4124-length-13209-cov-5.143378_pt1 | contig 13209 bp, 14 predicted proteins | sample MGYA00519864_ERZ857969 | MGnify/ENA primary metagenome ERZ857969 (study PRJEB31778, sample SAMEA3449382) | human gut metagenome | biome: human gut; feature: human-associated habitat; material: faeces | place: United Kingdom | collected 2010/2012 ... | reverse complement strand
CGGCACACCTCCCGTCAGATACCTACCCTGTGTAGTCCCTTGTAAACTGTACTTTAGTACGTATAAAATAGCTGGCTACAAAACGGCTACAAAATTCGTAAGGAACCTATGTACAGCCCGAAATACGTGGATTATTTGGACAAAATGCGTATCGAGAGTGCATTTTATAACCCTAAATCAAAGCCTAAGACTTGAGTGGGAATAAATCAGAAAAGCCGAAAAGTGCAGAAATCCCAACGTTTTTTGGATTTTACCCACCCCTTCTGATAAGAATTTGATAAGATTCCGTCGGAGCGCAGTTATTCTGCGTTGCCAGTGGTTTGTGAGTAAAGAGTAATTTCTCCCGGCTCACAAACATCCCCATATGATTGAAGCCCGTATTGATTGGATGTCAGTACGGGCTTTTTCTATGCTCATTTGTCTTTCAGCCGGTCTTTGAATGCCTCGATCATTACATCGCTGAGTTCCTGTGACGGAACTTTCACATAGCCGGAGATTTCGTCATATTTCGGGTAGTTATAACGCCACTTGTCATAATCCTCACGGACAATTTCGCCGTTACGATACTTTTCAGCTTGTTCTGCCCAAGCAGTGAGCATTTCGGAAAGCTCGGCAGCATCCGTCCCCTTGCGGGGATCGGCCCGCAGAGAAACACCGTTCTCTCCGTTTTCCACCGTCAGGCTGTAGCGATCCTCCAAGGTAAACAGCGTATGCATCAGGCCGAGGTAGCTGTCAATATCCGGCACGGCCAAGGCCAGCGGCGATACGCCCAGCGCCCCGGCGAGGGTTTCCGTCAGCTCTGCTTTGGGCGTTCTGGAGCCGGATTCATACTGTGCCATACGAATGTCAGCGGTCTTTTCCGGAAAGCCGACCACCTGTCCAAGATACTTTTGGGTCATACCCCGCAGATTGCGGAAAAAGCGGATTCTCTCACCGATTGCAATAGCGTTGCACTCCTTTATGTACTGTGCAGACAGTATAGCATATCTATTTAAGCATTGTCAAGATAGGCAAAGCAAAAAAGTTAAATATTTTTCTGTAATCCTCTTGACAATAGCAAATTCGTTTAGTATAATAGCTAAGCAAATAGCGTTAATCTATTTGTGGACAACGGAATAATCGTCGTGCGTCACGGAAATGGCGTAACCGCTCGGGCAAATCGGAATGCGGCCAGAAAGTTCTCCGACAATAAATAAGGAGAAGTATATTCAAAAAGGAGGAGTTATATGGATAACAAATTTATTCGAGCAGAAGAAGTTGCAGCGGAACTGGATGTTTCGAAGCCCTACGCCTACAAGCTCATTCGCCAGCTCAACGAAGAACTGAAGGCAAAAGGCTTTCTGACCATCGCAGGCCGGGTCAACCGGAAGTATTTCAATGAACGGTTCTACGGTACAGAAAGGAAGGACGAAGATGCCAGCTTATAAGAACAGGGAAAACGGTTCGTGGTATGTGGTGACCCAATACACGGATTGGACAGGAGCACGCAAGCCGAAATGCAAGCGAGGATTCTCCACACGGCGGGAAGCACTGGAATGGGAGCAGAAGTTTCAACAGCAGAGCGCCGGTGATCTGGACATGAGTTTTGAAGCGTTCTGCGAAATCTACACCAATGGTATCACAATGCTGATTGTCCACCACACCCGCAAGCTGGAAGCAGATGATAAGTTCGATATGATTGCCGGTACCAACGGCCTGCTGGGCGCAGCAGACGGCGGTTTTGTACTCTACAAGGAGAAGCGCACCTCCAATGCAGCGATTTTGGATGCCACCGGCAGAGATCAGGAGGATCAGCGGCTGCACCTGACCAAGAATCCCCAGACGCTGGCGTGGGAGCTGGACAGCATTGAGGCAGAGCTTTGGAAGGAGCCGCCCGACCCACTGCTGGAGGGCATTGCCGCCTTTCTTTCTTCGGAAGGTAGCTGTTGGGAAGGAACCGCTTCCGAGCTGTGTGATTGTCTACACACGGACTGCAAGCCGAATGTCCTCTCCCTTCGGCTGAGCGTCAGTTCCAGACGGCTGCTGCACGATTATGACATTCATTACAAGACCAGTCGAAATCACACTGGACGCAAAATCTCCCTTTGGAAGGAAGCGATTGAGGCAGACAGTGTGACAATGTGTGACGACCGTGACGAGCTTTTCACAGGTGGAGGCGGTAGCTAAAACATCGTCACCACCGTCACGGTTTGTCACGCATGGAAGTTTCGGCAAGCCGTGCGGCTGCCCTTTTCAAAGGGCATTGAGCACTGGGGAGCAGCCCGCAGGCTGCCGGGGCAAAGTCCCGGTACAGGGTTGGTGTTCGATGCACCGGCTCTGTACCAGTCCTCTCGGAGAGCGCAAACAGCAGCTTTTGATGGCCGCAGGCTGTCAAAAGTGCTTTTGCGTTACTCTTGGCAAGAGTAACAGAACCCCGGCTGCGGCCGGAAGGCGAAAGGAAGTGAGATTTTATGAAGAGAACGATCAGCGTTTCCGTCGGGAAAGGTTCCGTCAACCACAACAGTCGTAAGTTCAAAGCGGAAAATGTAGACGGAGGCCGTACCCATTTGAATATCGACTACTGCAACGAGCGCATCCAGACCGTGTACCACCAGCTTTTCGATGAAGCCCTGAAACGCTACAACGAAAAGCAGACCCGCAGTGACCGGCGTATCCCCAACTACTACGAGAAAATCCGTTCCGGAAATCAGGAGAAGCCATTTCACGAGATTATCCTGCAAGTCGGAAATCAGGATGATATGAGCGCCACCGGCGAGTATGCTGAGCTGGCAAGGAAAATTCTGGACGAATATTATCAGGGCTTTCAGGCACGGAATCCAAATCTCCGAGTGTTCTCGGCGCACCTGCATATGGATGAGGCCACGCCCCATCTGCACATCGACTTTGTGCCCTTTACCATCGGCAGCAAGCGTGGGCTGGAAACCAGAGTGTCGTTGAAGCAGGCGCTGGCGGCACAGGGCTTCAAGGGCGGCACCCGGGGCGCTACCGAATGGGCGCAGTGGGTACAGTCCGAAAAGGAGCAGTTGGCTGCTGTGATGGAGCGGTATGACATTCAGTGGGAGCAGAAAGGCACCCACGAAAAGCACCTCTCTGTTCTGGACTACAAGAAGCAGGAGCGTGAGAAAGAGATTGCTGCACTGGACACCACACTGGCCGAAAAGCAGGACGAGCTGGAAACAGTGCAGAATCGGATCACCAACTTCGACCAGGGCGCACAATCCATTGAGCGGTTAGAGCAACGGCTGGTAACAGAAGAATTTCAGCTCCCCGAGCCACCTGCCCTGATGACCGCCAAAACCTACAAGCAGCGGTTTGTGGACCCGCTGATTAGGCGGCTGAAAGAAATCATCCGGGAGATGTTCTGTCGCTATTACAAGGCGCTGGACAGCTATCACCGGCTGAACACCACCAACGGTCGGCTGTATCGGGAGAATGAGCATCTCACCGCTTTCAATGAGCGCCTGACCGAAGAAAATGAAATGCTCCGGGCAGAAGTCAAAGACTTCCGCTTCCTGCGGAAGGTCCTCGGCAGTCAGCAGATCGATAGCCTGATTGCACAGGCCAAGGCGGTGCAGCAAACAAGGCACAAGCGAAATACCAATCGGGAGCGGTAAACGCAGCAGAGAAGGAGGCGGTACATCCATACCGCCTCCCGCTGTTTTGGAATTACTTTTCGCCAATCAACATGAACATGGGTGCAGAGCGGTTAATCAACTGCTCTCGCTCATCATAGATCTGTTTCCGAAGATCCGTTTCACAGATGATTTTCCTATATCCGGTTCTAACTAGCGCACACAGATCCCACTGGGGACGAATCTCTGCGCAAAGTGGCATCCCTCTACGGAAATCATCCATGTCCGCAGAATGAACCGGGAACGGAATATCCGTATATGTCTCCCGATACTCCTCCTGATCCCGCTCATACTCCTTACGCTTGTTTTCATCAAACAAGCGCAGATTCCAGTTCGCGTCAAAGGCAATCATCCGGCCACCCGGCTTCAAAACTCTGCGCCATTCCCGGAAAGCCTTCTCGGCGTCCATGATGGTCCATACCACATTACGACTGATTACCAGATCAAATGTGTCGTTGGGAAAATCCAGAGTTTGGGTGTCGGACAACAGGAAATGGGGATGGACACCAAAAAGTTCAGCATTGTGCTGCGCTTCGTCCAGCATGGCCTGTGTGCAGTCAATCGCCGTTACATCATGGCCTTGGAGGGACATAATAATTGCGAAAAAGCCCGGCCCGGTTCCTACATCCAGAATGTTCAATTTTCCTTCTCTGCCAGCATTCTTGAGAATCAGTTCTGTCCAGGCCTGGCGCTTAAAAGAGTTTAATTCCTTGAGAATGCTACTGCTGTAACCGGAAGAGCTTTCCGTCCAGTTTTTGATCAATTTTTCTTCCTGTTTCATATTACTTTACGCTCAGTTTTCCCCATTCAACGGGAGCATAGTTGTTTACACCGACTTCAAATCCACTGACCTTATTTCCGTTCACAGCAAAAGCCGTGGTCGGATAATAGATCGGTACCGTATAGGCCTGCTCACAAATATAAGAGAAGAGCTCATCATATTTCGCCTGACGCTCTGTTTCATCCAGACACAACAAAACATCATCAATCATGGAAATAACCTTCTCATCCGTCCATACCAGCGCATAGTCCCGGTCGGCATAGGGATAGAACAGTTCTTTCAAGGAGCTGTGGGGGACCCAGGAATCGGATGCGGTCCGACGCAGGCAGATATCGAACTTCTTAGAGGTCGTTGCGTCTGCATAACCGTTCTTATCCAGGCAAGTCAGATTGATCTTCACGCCAATCTGACCATAGATGGTTTGCAGATACTCTGCCAGGGGTTTCCATTCAGGGAATTCATCTATAGAATAGACGAATTCAAAATTCAGCTTTTTTCCGTTCTTTTCACGGATACCGTCGCCATCGGTATCCACCCAGCCGGAGCTTTCCAGCAGTTCGATAGCTTTGTCCGTGTCATAGGGATAAGCATAGCTATTCTCGGAGGTCACATAGGGTACGCTGTCCTGATACATTCCGTGTGCTTCCAAACCATTTCCGTCATAGAGATCCTCTGCAACGGATTTCTTATTCGCAGCATAATTCAGTGCCAAACGCACATTTTTATCCTGAAGCGCCGCATTGTCCTCATTGAAAGAAACAAAGTGGGAACACATGGTTCCGGTGACATACACATCATACTCGCCGCTGCTCTTGAGCTCGTTCAGTGCCTCCATGGGAATTTTACCCATCAGGTCGCCGCCGATAATATCTACCTCGCCGCTTTTCAGCGCCAGGACACGGGCCTGTGCATCTGTAATCACTTTGAAGCGGATGCGGTCAAGCTGCGGCTTTTCGCCCCAATAGTAGGGATTGGGAACCAGCGTGAATTCCTCGTCCTTGGTGTAGGATTCCAGCATCCACGGCCCTGTACCCACAGGCTTCGTAAACACGCCGGTCACACTGCCGTCGTCTTGAATAGAAGTGGGGCTCAGAAACCGATTGGGGCGTGGATACGTCTGCTCAATCAAGATGGTGTAAGAAGCGTTGGTATAGGTAACGGCAATCGTGTACTCGTCAATGATCTCAATATTGTCAACGGCGTAGGACGTAAGGGAACTGAAGCGACCGTTGTTAATCCAGCGCTTCAGATTGAATTCAACAGCCTCCGCATTGAAATCAGTTCCGTCTGAAAACTTTACACCCCGCCGCAGATGGTAGGTGTAGGTCTTGCCGTCGTCGGAAATATCCCAGTTTGTGGCTAAAACCGGCGTCAGTGTTCCGTCTCTGTTGTCTTCTACAAAGCCTTCATAGATCATTTTATACAGGAAGTGGGGCCCGTTATAGGTTGCGGCATCCAGTTCCTCCATAGCACCGTCTTTATAGATGGCCACCGTGATTTCCTTTTTCCCTTCTGCATTGTCGGTGCTCTGCCCATCGGAACTTTTTCCGCAGGCGCTCAGCAGCGTTGCCATGCAGAGCAATGCCGCTAGGATCGAAATGACTCTCTTTTTCACTTTCCTTCCTCCGTGTCTTTTTTCTTTTTCATATAGTGGCAAGCCACAAAGTGGCCATCACTGACTTCCTCCAGTTCCGGACGTTGGCAGGTACATTTATCCCGGGCGTAAAGGCACCGGGACTGAAATACACAGCCAGCCTTCGGAATCGTCTGCGCTCCATCCTCTTTGAAGAGCACTTTTTTCTCTCGCCGAACGGTCGGATCCGGTTCCAGCGTTGCCGCCATTAAGGCCTGCGTGTATGGGTGTAGCGTCTCCGCATCGGCACTTGGCAGGATCTCAAGAATATTCCCCAGATACATAACCATAATCCGGTCGCAAACCGCTTTCACTGCCGCCATATCGTGTGAAATAAACAGATAGGTCGTGCCATTCTTTTTCTTCAAGTCTACCAACAGCTTTAAAATCTGCTTTTTCAGCGCAAAATCGATGCTGGAAACTGCCTCATCACAGACAACGAATTCCGGCTCCAAGATCAAAGCCCTGGCAATGCCTACCCGCTGGCGCTGCCCGCCGGAAAGCTCATGGCTGTAACGTCTCAGATAGCTTCCATCCAGTCCCACACGCTCCAGCATAGAGACAATACACTGTTCCTGCTCGGCACCGTGCATTTTGTGATAGTTCTGTAAAGGCTCTCCGATGATTTGTCGGACCGTATAGTAAGGATTGAATGCATTCGAGCTACCCTGAAAAATCATCTGCATGGAGCTTCGGATTTTCTGCATTTGTCCAAAGGAAAAATCAGTGATATCCTGGTTTTTAAAGCAGATTGTCCCCTTGGTCGGCTTCTCCAACCGGAGAAGCAATCTGCCCAGCGTGCTTTTCCCGCAGCCGGACTCTCCAACCAGCCCTAATGTTTCCCCTTTGCGGATGGCAAACTCAGCGTGATATACGGCATAGACCGGCGGTTTTTCCCGGCTATAAGCCTTGCTCAGGCCATTTACCTTAATTATATTTTCACAATCACTCATTTCAGTTCCTCAGCGTTAATGGGCTCCATCAGGTATTGCGTATATGGGTGCTTCGGCGCACGAAATACCTCCTGCACGCTTCCGCTTTCCACGATTTTGCCGTCCTTGATAACGTACATATCATCGGCAGTCTGAGCAACAACACCCAAATCGTGGGTAATCAGGATAATCGCCATTCCGGAATCCCGAAGCTGCAACAGTTCCTCCAAAATGGAAGCTTGCGTTGTCAAATCCAAAGAGGAAGTCGGTTCATCCGCAATCAGGACGTTGGCATTGGCTATGATGCCCATGGCTACCATCACCCGCTGGCACATACCGCCAGAAAGTTCAAACGGATAAGCCTCCAGAATCTGATCTGGGTTTCTCAGGCCAACCCGCTGCAGCACATCCTGGAAGTCAGCCAACCTTTCCGCTTTTGCCTTTTGGCGTTCGTAAAAGCGTGCCGCCTCAAAAAGGTGATTTTTCACCTTAATCACCGGATTCATGGCTGCCGTCGGTTCCTGAAAGATCATTGCAATTTCCTTGCCACGAACCTTGCGCATCTGCTTCTCTGGTAAGGTACGAAGGTCTCTGCCATTCAGCCAGACCTCGCCGCCTACGATTTTGCCTGGTTCATCAATCAGCCCCATAATAGAGCGGGACATCACGGACTTTCCGCTGCCGGAACCGCCAATCAATGCAGTTATCCGTCCGGCATACGCACATAATGACACGCCATCCACCGCTTTTACGACCGAGTCTTTGGAATAAAAATAGGTCTTCAGATCCTTGACTTCAAGAATAGGTGCCTCAGGCATTTTTATCACCTGCTTCCTTCACAACGGCGGTTTCCCCTTCCGTCGGGGTCAAGGCATCATTCAATCCCTCACCAAAAAGGTTAAATGCAAACACCACAATCACAATTGCGAGTCCCGGCCAGAGAAGCATCTCCGGATGAGTATCGATGTACTGACGTCCATCGTTGAGCATCACGCCCCAATCCGGCGTTGGCGGCTGAGAACCCAAGCCAATAAACGAAAAGCTGGCAATATGCGTAATCACTGCTGCAATGCGCAGTGTGGCATATACAATGATGGAAGAGAGCGTATTCGGCAGGATGTGCTTTATTACGATTGCCAACCGGCTGCAGCCACTGGCCTCCGCCGCCAAAACGAATTCCGTCTCCTTCAACTTGATGACAGAGCTGCGGACCATACGAGCAAATGGTGCCCACCAGAGGCAGATAAATACCAATACGAGATTCTCCAGCCCTGGTTCAAATATGCCAACAATGGCCAGTGCCAGCAGCGTTGAAGGGAATGTAGAGGCAATGTCTGCTAGACGCATAATCAGATTATCGATCACTCCGCCGCAATACCCGGCCATAAGACCCAAAAATACGCCAATCAGCACAATAATGAACGTAACCTTGATTGCAGAAAACATACTAACCCGAATGCCATAGATGAGCCTACAAAGCATACATCTTCCCATTTGGTCCGTCCCCAGAGGGTATTCCCGTGACGCAGGGAGAAACTTGTTGGTAATATCCGCTAGCTCCGGGTTGTGTGTCGTCAGCTTGTCTGCAAAAATCCCCATCAACAGCAGCACCACAATGAAGATCAGGCCAATCATGGCAGAGCGATTGCGGACCAGTTTTTTTAAGATGTTCTTTCCCATTTCTGCAAATACCTGCCTTATTCCGAAGCAATCCTGGGATCGATAAATACATAAATGATGTCCAAAATCAAATTAATCAGGATGTATGTTACCGATACCACAATGATATATCCCTGAATCACGGGCAGATCCTTCTGCTTCATGCAGCTGATGGCAAACTGTCCTATGCCGTTCCATGAAAAAATCGTCTCAACAGCCACTTGGCCGCTCAACATTTTTCCGAAGTTCACTCCGATCAGTGTCACCATTGGGAGCATAGAATTTTTCAGGCCATGCTTTACCAACGCAGCGCTTTTCCCCAGTCCACGAGCTCGGGCAGCAAGAATATAATCCCCGCTGCTTGCCTCCAGAAGATTTCCACGCAGGACCCGTGTATAGACCGCCGTATTGGCAACGCTGAGCGTAAAGGCTGGCAGGAAGATGTTCTTCATACTACTCCCGGAGACCACCGGTGCGATCTTTAGCTCCACTGCAAAGAAGTACAGGAGCATCAGGCCCAACCAAAAGTCCGGCATTGTTGCGCTGATAGAAGAGACAGCCCGAATACCATGGTCAAACGCAGAGCCCTTGTATCTTGCAGAAAGTACAGCCAACGGAATGGACATTAGCAGTGAGATTAGCGTAGCAACCAGCGCCAATTCCAGTGTAGCCGGAAAGCGGGAGAGAATTTCTTCCGAAACTGGGCGTCCTGTTTGAAAAGAGTTTCCGAAGTCGAAGCGCACAGCATTTTTCAGCCAGTTCCAGTACTGTAAGTAAATAGGGGCATTCAGCCCCAGTTCCTCTCTGATCGCCGCCAGACTTTCTTCCGTAATCTGCATGCCTCGACTCTGTAGCGTAACCGTCGCAACATCACCTGCCGATGCATTGCTCAGCACAAATGCCAGAATCGTGACAACCAGCAAAATCGGTATAATCTGTAAAATTCGGCTTACAATGAGTTTTGTACGCTTCATAATTCCCCTCTGAACCAATTGCTATTTACGAAGAAGTGTCGGATTTCGATACTCTCATCAATCCAACAGCCAATACTATAGCAGATTGATGTACTCTTCGGAAGCCTCCCCGGGGGATAGAATTTTATTGCACACTTACTCGAGTTGTGGTATAATTGTTTGCATCCACTGAGGAGCTTATCACTCTTGATAAGATTTTGATAAGCATCTGTCGTACAGCTACAATAATATGGAGAATCAAAATTCTCAGAAGAACAGGAGTCAATAATTCCTAAGCAAAATTTGTTAGGTCATGAGTTCCTGCAACGAGTGGGAATGATTTCACTCTCGAAAAAGTCCAGTAATACCAAGGCTTTTTCGCCATGAGTGCCCGCTGTGGCAACAGAATGGCAACATTATTTGAATTATTGCGATAACAAAAAGCGCTATCTGATTTGAAGCCAAGTCAGATAGCGCTTTTTCTTTGTTTTCAGTCAGCCTTCAATCGGTCCTTGAACGCCTCCACCATTGCATCGCTGAGCTGCTGAGACGGTACTTTCACATAGCCGGAGGTTTCGTCATATTTCGGGTAATTATAACGCCACTTGTCATAATCCTCACGGCTAATATCCCCATTGCGGAGCTTTTCTGCCTGCTGTGCCCACGCAGTGAGCATTTCGGATAGCTCAGCAGCATCCCTGCCCTTCCTGGGGTCAACACGCAGAGAAACACCGTTCTCACCGCTTTCAATTGTCAGGCCGTATCGATCCTCCAAGGTGAACAGTGTATGCATTAGGCCAAGGTAGCTGTCGATGTCCGGAACGGACAGTGCCAGCGGCGAGACACCCAGCGCATCGGCAAGGTTCTCCGTTAGCTCCGCCTTGGGCGTTCTGCTGCCGGATTCATACTGCGCCATACGGATGTCGGCAGTCTTTTCCGGAAAGCCGACCACCTGCCCCAAGTATTTTTGCGTCATTCCCCGCAGATTGCGGAAGAACCGAATTCTCTCACCGATTGCCATAGCACAACACTCCTTTATGTACTGTGCAATTAGTATAGCATATGGATTTAAGTTATGTCAAGATAGCAAAAGCAAAAAAGTTAAATATTTTCCCGAAAGCATCTTGACAATAGCAAATTAGTTTAGTATAATGGCTATAGCAAATAGTGTTAAGTTATTTGTTGACAACAGAATATCCGTCGTGCGTCACGGTAATGGCGTAACCGCTCGGGCAAATCGGAATGCGGCCAGAAAGTTCTCCGACACGAAACAAGAGAACTATAACCAAACGAAAGGGGTGATGAAATGGAAAACACAAGCTTTATGAGAGTGGAGGAAGTAGCACAGGAATTGGGCATTTCCAAATCCTACGCCTACAAGATCGTCCAGAAGCTGAATGAGGAACTGAAAAGCAAAGGCTTCCTCACGATTTCGGGACGAGTCAACAAACAGTATTTTATGGAGCGCACCTGCTACGGTGCAGAAAGAAAGGAGTAATCGCATTGGCAGTTTATAAGGAACCAAAAACCAACACTTGGCGGGTCATTTATCGGTACACAGATTGGAACGGAGAACGAAAGCAATCCCAGAAGCGTGGCTTTCAGACAAAACGGGAGGCACAAAGCTGGGAGCGGGAGCAGCTTAACAAATTGGGTTCCGACTTGGATATGACCTTCCGAAGCTTTGTGGAGCATTATGAGGAGGATCGGCGCAGCCGCATCAAGGACAGCACTTGGGAGAGCAAGGAGCACATCATCCGTACCAAACTGCTCCCCTATTTTGGAAAACTCAAAATGAGCAGCATCACCCCGCAGCAGATCGTTCGGTGGCAGAATGAGCTAATCAACTATCGTGACAAGGACGGGGCGCCCTACTCACCGGTGTATCTCAAAAGCATCCAGAACCAGATCAGCGCAATTTTCAATCACGCCGTCAGGTACTACAACCTGAAGGAAAATCCCTGTAAAAAAGCCGGAAGTATGGGCAAGAAGAAAAATCGTGAAATGGCTTTTTGGACAAAGGAGGAGTATCTGCAATTCATTGACGCAATGATGGACAAGCCGCTGTCGTTTTATGCTTTTGAGATGCTTTACTGGTGCGGCATTCGGGAAGGAGAGCTGCTGGCGCTGACCCCGGCAGATTTTGACCTTGATAAACGCACAGTCACAATCAACAAGACATTTCAGCACACCGGCGGGAAAGACATCATCACGCCGCCAAAAACAGAAAAGAGCAATCGCACAATTACGATGCCACGCTTTCTGGCAGATGAAATGCAGGAGTATTTGAAGATGCAGTACGACATTGGCCTGGATGACCGGATGTTCCCGGTCACGAAAAGCTATCTGTATCGGGAAATGCAGCGTGGCTGCCAAGAAACCGGCGTAAAACGCATTCGGATCCACGATTTGAGACATAGCCACATCAGCCTTTTGATTGAACAAGGTTTTTCTGCGGTTGCTATTGCCGATCGAGTAGGCCATGAAAGCATTGACATTACCTACAACTATGCACATCTGTTTCCCTCAAGGCAGACAGAAATGGCGGATAAGTTAGATATGGAAAGGAGTATTTAAGATGTCATCGAAAAACAGGGACGAGCATAATCGCTGGCGCAATAGGACGGTTGCCTTCCGGGTATCGCCGGAGGAGGATGCTCAAATCGAACGCTATGTGCAGCTCTCCGGGCTGACAAAGCAGGACTATATCACCCGGCGGCTCACCCACAAGGATGTGATGGTGCAGGGCAATCCCAGAGTTTTCAAGGCGCTGCGGAATCAGCTTGCTGCGGTGTTGGAAGAATTACGCCGGATAGAAGCCGGTAAAGATGTGGATTTGGAACTTTTGGACTTGATCGAAATGATAGCCGATATTCTCGGCGGGATGAAGGAGGAATCTGAATGAACAATGAAAAAGAAATGACCGCTCCCGTTGTATCTGTTGGCGCAGATACGGAGCAGTCATCCCAAAACCTTACTGATAATAGTTTAACCGATTTTGACCCGGATTTCAAGGGGGCTGACGACGATTTATACCGAGAAATTCAAAGAAGGATGGCTCCGGACTATCTGGAAACGGTGTCTATGACTACCCTCTATGACACCGACTTTGAGGGGCAGGAGCCTCTGATCGACGGCCTGCTGTATCGGGGAGCCTATTTACTGGCAGGTTCCCCGAAGGTGGGAAAGAGCTTCCTGATGGCCCAGCTTGCCTATCAGGTCAGCACCGGCACACCGCTTTGGAATTATCCCGTCCGTAAAGGAACGGTGCTGTATCTTGCGCTTGAGGACGATTACCGCCGCTTGCAGGAGCGTTCCTATCGGATGTTCGGCACGGCAGAAAATGAGAGCCTGTTCTTCTCTGTTTCGGCCGGCCAGCTTGGCAGCGGCCTCGACGAGCAGCTCACTAATTTTCTGCGGGAGCATCCAGGCACTTCCCTTATCATCATTGACACGCTCCAGAAGGTGCGTGAGGTCGACGGGGACAACTACAGCTACGCCAACGATTATCAGATCATCACTCGGTTGAAGGCGCTGGCGGATAGCTATGGCATTTCCATCAATGAAAACGGACACTTTGCACCGGGCGGCTATGTGACGAAGGTAAGTGACGATTTCC
>ERZ857969.4111-NODE-4111-length-13257-cov-10.260491_pt1 | contig 13257 bp, 13 predicted proteins | sample MGYA00519864_ERZ857969 | MGnify/ENA primary metagenome ERZ857969 (study PRJEB31778, sample SAMEA3449382) | human gut metagenome | biome: human gut; feature: human-associated habitat; material: faeces | place: United Kingdom | collected 2010/2012 ... | reverse complement strand
CAGCTGCCGGAGCGGTGCTTAAGCCGCAAGGCGGGAATTGTGCGGTGTTGCCCTATCCTCGCCCCCCTTTTGGTGAGCGGCTAGCCTGCAATTCGACGTATTATTGAGGTTACCATTTCTATCCACACTCTCCTTGCGGAGAGCGATACGTTGGGGGCAACCAAGGCCGATGCGGCATTTCTATCCACACCCTCTCACAGGGAATGACTGGCATTTATTCATGGCTCTGGTAATGTTACACAAACTTTTACCGATGTTTGTGAACAGAAAAACAACCGTACTGGGCACTGGCATGGCATTTTTGCTGGCTCAAACACTCGTGCATTTATTTCATGTTCTGCTTCTGCTATTTTGTGCAGGCAATGCTTATTTCATCAGTTTCTGCAGCGTTTTCAGCAGCTCATCCACAACTTCGTCATTCCCGGCACGGATACCATCCGCCACACAGGTGCGGATATGGTTTGCCAGCAGCTCACGGTTGAACGCGTTCATCGCCGCCGTTACCGCCGCCGACTGCACCAGAATATCCGGACAATACACTTCGTTTTCCACCATCCCACGGATGCCCCGAATCTGCCCTTCGATCCGGTTCAGTCTGTGGACCAGGCTTTTATACTCTTCTTCACTGCGATGCTTTGTTTTGTGTGCACAGCAGCAACACGGTTCCTTCTTTTCGTTTTCCTGCATTATGTTACCCTCCCATCACATGCAAGGTACCCCGGCGGGGTATATTCACTATATACCCCGCCAGGGTACCCTGTCAAGTAAATAATATAATATTTTTATATTATTTTATGCGAGAGTTTTTTACTATAGCAATTTTTAAAATTAAAGCGGATATCCGCATGAACAAAACCACCCTGAACAGTCAGAAAGAGAAACATTCCATGCTCTCCTTGCGGAGAGCGACCCCGGAAGCATTATGCTTTGCCATAATCACCCCGGGCAAAGTTACTTTTCCCTGCAAGATGTTGCAGTCTTTTTAAAAAACGATTTCATCGGCACAATGTCAATCGTTACAAATCAAGGTAAAGTCTGGACGATTTCCAAAACATCCCGCTTTGATTACGATGCAGCTTTTGCAGAACTGCGCAAATATCGCGGTGCAGCGGAAAAGGAATGGGATGACGTTATTGACAACTTCTTGAAAAACGGCTATACTTACGGTATAGGAAGGAGTTGATGCCATATGTTGGACGGAGATAAGCTCTCTTGGGAAGAAGGCTGGGCTTATATTGAGAAAGCATATGAGGAAGGCAAGAAACTCCGCGAAGAACGACAAAAACAAACCGAAACAACACAAAAATAATGCAACTTGAACCACGATGCACGCGCACCGTGGTTTTTGTTTACCCATTTTTAGCACGATGCAGACCGCACCGTGCTTTTATTATGCCCATTTTGCCCGCATGAGGACGGAACGGGCACCATCGCAGAGGGCAGTGCGTACCCTATCCACAACCGGATGTAGACGGAGAACTGCGTCACCAAACCGAGGTTTTACCCACAGAAAGGAGTTTCCACCATGAAACGCGAAGACGTAAAGAACAAGATCCCCGGCATTACCGAGGAGCAGCTGAACTGGCTCATGCAGGAGAACGGCAGCGATATCACCCGGGAGAAATTTCTATCCACACTCTCCTTGCGGAGAGCGACTTGAGCAGCAAGGCCAGACAGGCAATGCAAGCGATTTCTATCCACGCTCTCCTTGCGGAGAGCGACTCTATGGGTCTTGACGGGAGGTTCAAGTTGTAATGATTTCTATCCACGCTCTCCTTGCGGAGAGCGACGTAATAGCCCGGTGGTCGTTCCACGGACTGGACATTTCTATCCACGCTCTCCTTGCGGAGAGCGACCCCTTGCTTCCGGTATCAATCCTAATCAGTCTGATTTCTATCCACGCTCTCCTTGCGGAGAGCGACTGGCTCTTGACCAGTATCTCAACGAGCAGGAGGTATTTCTATCCACGCTCTCCTTGCGGAGAGCGACGTGTTTTCAACCTTTTTGCCAATCCGGGTAGTACTATTTCTATCCACGCTCTCCTTGCGGAGAGCGACGCGGTAACAAGTGTTGCAAGGGTAGCAACGACAGTAATTTCTATCCACGCTCTCCTTGCGGAGAGCGACAGAAGCAAAACGCACGGCAGACATAAGACCCCCATTTCTATCCACGCTCTCCTTGCGGAGAGCGACACAATGCAAATTGTAGTTGTCATAGTGTACGCCCTATTTCTATCCACGCTCTCCTTGCGGAGAGCGACATCTCCTTCAATATTTTTCTTTATCATACTACAAAATTTCTATCCACGCTCTCCTTGCGGAGAGCGACTTTTTGCTTCTTCATTTTCGATTTTTTGAATTTGTCATTTCTATCCACGCTCTCCTTGCGGAGAGCGACCAAATTTTCAAATTTTCAAGACAAGATAAAAGATAAATTTCTATCCACGCTCTCCTTGCGGAGAGCGACCTAAATGCTCATCTATACTATCACGGCAGAGGACTATTTCTATCCACGCTCTCCTTGCGGAGAGCGACAATCAAAACATAAAAAAAAGCCCTTGCAAGACTTTAATTTCTATCCACGCTCTCCTTGCGGAGAGCGACGGTACAGGCCTACGCCTAAACCGGTAATCTCTTGGCATTTCTATCCACGCTCTCCTTGCGGAGAGCGACCCATAATCTCTAAACCATTGCGTTAAGTCCTTATATTTCTATCCACGCTCTCCTTGCGGAGAGCGACACACCCAGATGCAGGCAGCATTTAAGGGCCCGGAGATTTCTATCCACGCTCTCCTTGCGGAGAGCGACGGGTGATCGGGGAGCCAGCAACCAGCGGGAACGACAAATTTCTATCCACGCTCTCCTTGCGGAGAGCGACCAGACGGCCTATTTTTTATTGTCGGACGGGACGATTTCTATCCACGCTCTCCTTGCGGAGAGCGACGCAGTCACTACAGTAGTAGTAGGCCCCTCAAGAGATTTCTATCCACGCTCTCCTTGCGGAGAGCGACATAGAGCACCTCCATATAATTAATGATACAACACAATTTCTATCCACGCTCTCCTTGCGGAGAGCGACGAGAGAGCCAACCGCCTTTCGAACGCCCCACCACAGATTTCTATCCACGCTCTCCTTGCGGAGAGCGACGCAATGCAGATTGTAATTATCGTAGTGCACGCCCTATTTCTATCCACGCTCTCCTTGCGGAGAGCGACGGCCATCATTCTGAGAGTTGCCAAGCAATGCAGGAATTTCTATCCACGCTCTCCTTGCGGAGAGCGACAGCAAAAGTGCACAAAACAGTGGGGCACTTTTGCGCATATGGAACAAATTTTATGGGGATTGCATCTTCATGCTGACAGGCAAGGCTGTATTTTACCCTTTCTGCCCCTGTTTTTTCCATATTTTCTGGTGCGAAAGAGCCGGGAATTTTATGATTGCCTTCCCCTCGCACTAAGCAAACAAGATTCCATCCTGATCAAAATCCGGGTGCAGACCCACATGCTCGACTTTGCTTTTGTAATGGTTTCCCAGTTGATAAAAGCGCAGGCTGTCCGATTCCGAATCGATCAGTTCGGTCAATTTTGCTTTGAACATCGTGTATTGCGCGGCATCCAGCAGGCACTCAAATACGGAGTTTTGCACCCGCTGGCCGTAGTCTACACAGACTTTTGCTACTTTGCGCAGCCTGCGACGACCGGCGGCTGTTTCGGTGTTGACATCATAGGTTACAAGCACCAACATAACGGCACCTCACTTCCAGAAAAATGGTGGGTACACTTCCAGGTCGCCGCGCAGAGCACGGGCCAGCAAAAGCGCCTGAACATAGGGCATCAGCCCCCAGGGCAGTTTTTCTTTCAAAAACGGATGGGTGATCTCTTCCTTCTTTTTGTTCTGCCATGCGGTCAGGAAAGCTTTACGGCCATCATCCGTCAGCAGTACGGCACCATTTTCCTGTTTTTGCAGGTGTTTTGCCGTGATGATCTTTTGATTGATGCATCTGATGACCAGCCGGTCTGCATAAACCGCCCGCAGTTCTTCCATCAGGTCAAGTGCCAGACTTTTGCGGCCGGGGCGCGGGCGGTGCATAAAGCCAACATAAGGGTCCAGGCCCACAGCGGTCAAGGCGGATGCACACTCCCGCGCCAGCATGCTGTAGGCAAACGAAAGCAGCGCATTCACATTGTCCAGCGGTGGACGGCGGCTGCGGCCCTCAAACACAAAATCCTGCTTTTGCTGCAGAATCAGGTCATTCAGACAGTCAAAGTAGCGCTGGGCTGCCTCGCCTTCCAGGCCGCGCAGCTGTTCCGGATCATCGCTGGTCTGTATCAGCGGCAGCGCGGCGGCCAGCTGGGTGGAGGTGCGTTTCAGTTTTTCGACCGGGACACGCTGGGGATGATCGCGGGTTGCGCGTTCCAGCACCCAGCGTGCGTTATACACTTTACCAAGGATAAAGCTCCGGGCATAGCGACAGCTCTGGGCCGGGTCATCCGACACGCGGTACTGCGTCTGACGCAGCAGCACATTGCCGCGTTCTTCCCCCACGGTGCGGGCCTGAAATCTGCCATACGGGTCAAAAAAGCAAAGGTCAATGCCCCGCCGGGCACAAGCTCCCATCAAAGCGGGGCTGGCACCCGCGTAAGTAAAGCAGACGATGCCTTCCAGCGTATGCAGGGCATGGCGGTGGGTTTCCTGCTTATTGCGGGTAACAACAAGGTTTTCGCCATCCAATGTCAGGTAAGCGTCCTCATTGATGACAAACAGGGTGTTGAGCAGCTTTCTCATGGCGCGCCCTCCTCAATATGCTCCCGCAGATACGCCGCCGGGTCTGCCTGCTGATACAGCGCCGGCAGGCAAAGCTCTTTCAGTGAGCAGGCATTGCAATGCTTGCCGGGTTTGCTTTTTGGGGTATAGCCGCGCGCAAACAGGCGGTTCATCTCATCCGCCATGGTCTGCGCGGTGCTGCGCAGTTCCGGTGTCAGGGAAACATGTTCCCGCTGCCGGGTTTCTTCATAAAAGATTTCCCCTTCCGACACCTCGCACACCAGCATTTCTTCCAGCGCCATGGCCTGTGCGCAGAGCTGCAAACGGTCGGCATCGTTTACCTTGCTGCGGCCATGCTTATATTCCACGGGCATGGGTTGCCACAGGCCGCGGCGGCCCTGCAATGACACGCCGTTTGGATCCTTGTGAAACTCTACCACATCGCAGTCGCCGGTCAGCTTTAAGCGGTGGCTGACAACCCTCATACCGCGGGCGATCAGCAAATCGCCGCGTTTTTCCGTCAGGGTAACATCATGGCAGCGGGTATGCTGCAGGCGGCCTTCGGCGGTGCGTTGGTTTTCGGACCATTGTTGTTCCAGGTGTATGAGCGCCCACTGACGGCGGCAAAAGCTGAAATGCTGGATACCGGACATCAGCAGGTAATCATCTGAGGAAACCATTACGACAACCTCTCACACGTTACCCCTGCCGGAAGATTTTCATCCACGGTCACCACATAGTCATGGTAACTGCGCGGGAAGGCTACCCCTTCGGCACGCGTGACATGCACTGCATCAAACAGTTTATAGGACGGCGCATTGCCCAGCTCCGAATCATGCTTGAACACGATCAGTTCCCGAACTGCCATTTTGCCGCGGGCTGCACTGTGGTCATTTTCAAACATATTCAGGATTGCCTGCCACAGCAGCTGCAGGTCATCCTCTGAGAATCCTGTAGTTTTGCGGGCAAGGTTGGCAGAAATGTAACCCTCTGCACGGTACAAGCCATACGGGATCACATACTTGCGGCCCATCTCAGTGCCTTTTCGCTCTGCATCCGCTTCGGTCGTAATGGCAATACGGGTAATGGTCACTTCCTGCGGGAGGACAGGATCCACCGAGCGTGCAAAGCTCAACTGAACCGGGCCACGCACCTGCCCACAGTTCAGTGCGCCTTTTACGAAAGTTGTCATAACGGCGCCAAATGTGCGGATATCATAAAAGTTCTGGCACATAAAGTCCCGGATTTTACGGTCCAACTCCGGGTCATCTTTCTTGGCGACTTTCAGGGCATCCTTGGCATCAGCATCAATGCCCAAGTATTCGAGTGCTTTTTTATCGCTGCGGTTCAGGGGGACCTGATCTTTAATGTAAATCTGGTATCCTGCTTCATCTTCTTTGGCCACTTCGACATAGTTGCGAATCTTACGCTTTAAGCAGACATCTGTAACAATGCCATATCCCGTTTCCGGGTCAACGCGCGGCATGTTGCCTGCATCCGGATCGCCGTTCGGATTTCCATTTTCAACGTCAAACAGAATTACAAAATCATACCGGTTTTTGATTGCCTGTGCCATTGTTATTCCTCCACTTTCTTTGTATAGCGTTCCTGTGTTTGATGATAATAGCCGAGAATAAAAGAACCCTGTTCCGGCAGAGTCAGCCGTGCTGGGAAGCTTCCTTCTAATTTGCCGCCTGCCAAGGCTGCGATCTGCTTATCGTAATAAATCTTTTGTGGCTTGCTCATTTTTTGCATATGCTTTTGTGCCAGCATCAGAATTGTCGGGAATACAGTAGCTGGGGTGGATGCCGCCGCATTAAAATAGCGGTCTTTGATGGTTGTATTGATATCCGGGTTTACCGCCATCTGGATTGCTTCCAGCACAGCAAAAAGCTGACCCATAACATACGGTTGATAATTTGTTTCCTTGTTATTTTCCACAGTTAATACCTCCTTTGGGCAACGGGGATCTTCATTACGCAGGTAGTATGCTTTTATAATAGCGGCACGGCCGCGTGTTACTTTTTGCTCTGCGCGGATACGCATCATAACGCCATCCAGCAGGGTTGCCGGGTACCTTGTATTATTCAGGATTGCACGCAAGACATCGCCTGCCAGCTGCGGTGCTGCCGATGGGCTGCGGGAATTGGTGTTGACGGTTTCCTGCAGCAGCCAATACACCCCCAGCCGCGGGAATTTATCATAAGCGGGGCGCACAATCTCTAAGCGGTCATAATGCTTCTGCACATTATCAAGCAGCGTTTGAAATGTATCCTGCCAGAAAAAGCGAACCGAGAGGCGCGCCGCATTAGGGGCCAAGCCAAGCACATAAAAGTGCCTTTGTGGGTCAAGTGTCACGTTCTGCCACTCTACACTCTGTCCATGGACCAGCTTGTCCACTGCATTTCGCACATCGCTTTCGCTGACAGGCGCATCCATGGCAAACAATGCATCCATTGCTACCTGCTGGTAGGCGGTCTCACCACCTGCTGCCCAGCAGACAATGGTGGTATCGCCCACGCGCTGAACATGTTCCCTGTCTGCCAGCAGATAGTTTAATGCCTGTGCATAGGCAAAGGCCGCATAACTGCCAACCGGCGCATTGCCCCCCTGTTCATGTCCGTATGAGCAAAAAGCGTCCGCATTAAAAGAAACAATCGATGCGCCGGAAGACTGTGCCCCGGTCACGCCTTTAATCGCCGGGTGCAGGCGGGCAAGCGGTGCCTTTTGCCCTGTAACCAGGCATCGGATTTCCGGTGCATCCGTGTTCTTATCACACTGCCGCTGCCAGGCTTCCTGTATTTCCGGATCGTCCTGAACATAGTTTTCCCGAATCAGAAATACCAGATTGCCACCCTTGTAAAGTTCCTTGAGACTTTGTTCCAGCGCTTGATTCTGCTCCGCCGCCTTGGGGTCCCAGTTTATAAAAAAGTTCCGCACTGCCTGTGCCGCCTGACCGGGAACATTTTGTAAAATGGCAAGATGCAGCTCCTTTGCAGCGGCAAAGCACTGCATTGCACGCTCCGGTTTTCCTTTTCCGTCAATGCCGAGCATGTAAGCACTGTTATCACACAAAAAATTGGCTGCCACACCACTAGAGCGTTTAACCTGTTCCGGAACTTGCAGCTGACATGGAGCAAGCACTGTTTTTTTACCGCGCTTTTCCTCTTGCTGCAAGGGGTGCAATGCCATCAGTTGGCCGTTTTCATCCAGTTCCAAAGCCCAACTGACTTTTGCGCTTGTCCAACCGGGGCGCGTGATTTTGCCATTGGCCAGCAAATCTTCATAGTATTGTACCAAAGCCTGTAAAATCATCGGTACACCTCGCAGTCTGCCACATTCAACACACCATGTTCCAATTTTGCATGGAAATACATCGGGGTTATGTTCTGCGGGTCAGTGTAGTTAAAGTCATATAGCATGAATCCCAAATCCCGTGTTTCCTCAATGGTCGGGATTGGCCCGCCGGGCCATGCGCGGAATGCGGCAGGAAATTCACGGCACCCAAAATAAGGGGTATGAAAACACTGGCCCCTGGACATGCGCCGGGTAACAATATCCTGGAACTTTCCCGGATTGTCGCTCGGTGCCGCACGGTCAGTCATCTCAAATTCTGCCTCAATCACATAATGAACGTCCTGCAACACCATGGCTGCACGCTGAACGATCTGCTGGGGCGTGGCAAGGTAAAGCTCTTTCCCTGTTCCCTGCATCGCGCTGCGTACATCGGAACAAAGAATTTTGCTTTTTACTTCGTTCCGACGGATGTTGGTAAAGCGGATTGGGTTCATAACATAGATTTTCCGGATTTTCCACCGTAAGCCGGGGTGATAATAGATTGCTTCTACTATGCCGCGTGCCGCGGAAGGGGTGAGGACTTCATATGAAACCCTTTCGACTTTTAGCTCAGGCCTCGAGAGCAAAGCATAATTCCCCCATACTTCCAGCTGGATCATCTGCATCAACTCCTTTGCATTTCTATTTTCAGTTGTTTTTAATTTACATTTTTGCTATAGTTTCAATATACGCTACTTGGCACCAAATGTCAATCCTTTTATCATGTATACTTTTTGTTTGCTTTTCATCCGGTTTTCTTTTATAATAAGTTGCGTCGGCAGCTTATGCCGTGGATAGAAATAGTTGATTTTACTTTAGCGCACAAAAACGGCAGGGCAGGCTCCCTGCCGTTTTTGCTTTATGCAAACCAGGCTGCTCCCGTTTCAGCTTCCATAGCAAGGCCCGTGTTGTTATCGTAAAGGCTTCCGTCCGTTAATTCCCATATGCCTTCACTGATTTGGCAAACCGCCCCGGCATTCTCCAGCGTTTTCAGATGATCCGGGTAAACCGGAACACCATATTGCCCCAGTTGACGGAACAAAGTTTTGCTTACCTCTCCTGCACGCAATCGTGCAAGCAAATGTTCCCCTTTCCCTTGGGGAATGTATACGGTCACGGCAGGTGTTTCAATTAAGCGGAACCTCTCTGCCGCTGTTGCAAAGGGGAAAATGCGCCCTTCCATATCCTGCTCGAACCCTTGCAGAATTTGCTGTTCATCCAGTCTTTTATCCCCTTTTAAGGTACGGTAAAACAGAAAGTATGTTTCGATTGCTTCCAGAGATGCCAGATCTGCATATTTTTTCAGGACGCTTTGCGTTGCGGATACATTCTGTTCCAGCATGCGCGGTACATGCTGCCCTTCCAATGTGAAAATCTGTACCAAGCTCTGCTCCGCCGGGCGTCTTCCCTCTCGATTGCAGCGCCCCGCCGCCTGCAAAATGGAATCCAAACCTGCTTCCTCGCGGTACACAGCCGGGAAATCCACATCAACACCCGCTTCGATCAAAGAAGTTGATATCACACGGCAGGGCAGCCCATCTTTTAAGCGTTCCCGGATTTCCTGCAATAACTGTTTGCGATGGGCTGGGTATAGCAATGTTGTCAGGCAGTAGCTGCCCTCTTTGGGCAGGTTATTGTATAATTCCTGTGCTGCTTTTCTCCGGTTTACAATACACAGCACTTGTTCCTGCGCTGCCAGTTCTGCACCAAGCTGGCTTTGTTCCAACTCTCCGCGCATTTTTAGCGTCGTACGCCGGAATGCCTGATATTGCTCTTTGGGATGTGGGCAAAGTTCCGTCATCTGCAGCCCAGGCGCCAGTTCATCAAACAAGGGCTGCAAAGCTGGTTGTGTGGCCGTGCAAAGCACCGCTGCTGCGCGGTAATGCTGTACCAGCTGCGCGATTGCCGCAACGCAGGGGCGCAAATAAGGAACCGGCAGGTTTTGTGCTTCGTCAAAAATGACCACGCTATTTGCAATGTTATGTAATTTACGGCATTGTGACGCATGGTTGCCGTAAAGTGATTCAAAGAATTGCACGGATGTGGTAACCACCACCGGAGCATCCCAGTTTTCCGCCGCCAATGCTTTGCGGTAGGCTGCCGGCTCATCATCTTCCTTGGCAGAGTAGTCCACCCCTGAATGGTGTTCCAAAACATTTTCTGCTCCTAATATTTCCGAAAACACATCCGCGGTCTGGTCAATAATGGATGTATAAGGGATCACATAAATAACCCGGTCCATATGGTTCTTTACAGCTAGCGAAAGCGCAAATGCCAATGACGCTACCGTTTTTCCCCCGCCTGTAGGAACGGTCAGGGAATAAAGGCCGCGCCGCCCTGTTTGCCCTGCCGTTGTACAGGCTCTCAAAATTGAACTGCGGCGCTGATTCAAGGTTCCCTGGGGATGGCTCCATTTTGCGGTATATTGGTTCAACCTTTTCAGCAGTTCATCCATTGTCTGGCCTTGTCCGCGCGGTTTAGGGCTGCTCATAAAGTTTTCCGTATCCAGATAGTCCGCATCGACCAGGCAGGAATACAACATCCGGGTATAAAATGCCTGTGTAAAACGATTTTCCTTCATCATTTCCGGCTGGGGCGGTATGGACGGCAGTTTAATCTCATTCGTCCATTGGGTATAGGGTTCAACGCTCTTTTTCAATCGCCCAAACATTGTCGCATCCTGCGCGGTATCGCTTCGGCCTCCTCCATCCGGCAGGCCGCTATGGTGTCCCGCAATAGCAAAAGCCAGTGGGATTTGACCATATCGGGCAGCCACCTGTGCACCAGCCGTTGAGTGATCCACTTTCTCTCCACCTTGCAGGCGCTTTTGAAACTTTGTACTATATTTACCAATATCATGCAGTAATCCAAGCCAAGTTCCCTGTTGCTGGGCATCAAAGGCTGCTGCAAATTGCCCACATAGGACTGCCGTTCCCTGCAAATGGTCCGCTACCGTTTGGACGCGGGTTCCGTCTTCACTGATATGAGCCAGCATCTTTTTCTCCTGGTGCATAATCAAACTCCCTTCTGTTTTGCTTTTCTCTATTATAGCAGATAACTCATCCCATAATTCGGACTTTCACTCCAGTTCTGCAATCTTTGTCATACTATCCAAATTTATCCATGTAGAATTGTTAGCTATTCCCATTAGCAGATATTTTTGATAAAATAAGATATTATAGGGTTTATGAATTCACTTTCTTATATTACTTCTTCATCTTACCGAAAAATCATTTACGCAAGGAGTGAAAAGCCATGAAAAGGAAGTTATTCTCATTTTCCGCCAGTGTTATCACCGCAATAATGCTTACCGCTTGTGCTGCAGCGCCAGAAAACAAACCTGTTTCCTCCGCTGCTCTTTCCCCGACCAGTGAAGCTGTTGCCACAGCTATACCATCCACTAGCAATGCCAACTGGAAGTTACCGCCGCAATATGATTTTGACGAGATGATTCCTCTCTTCTCCCGCGAAACCCACACTGCCGGTTACGCCGCTGCCCGAAATCTGTACGCTGTGCGCAAGGGCGAACGCTGGAGCCTGTTTAATGCTGCCAACTGTAATGCTTTTCTGGAAGATTTGTCAGAAAGCATCCCGTACCTGTATGGTGAGCAGGAGCTCTCCATTGGGGTAGATGATACATACGATTACCAGAAGCTGAATGCCCTGGAAGAACAGATTAACCAGGAGCTGGTTGCCCAACAAATGCCTTTTACAACCATGCTGGGCGGGCACGGCGGGTATGGCATCCAGTGGATTTTAGGTGACAGCCAGATTTACCGTTCTGCTATTGGTGTCTATACATTTAGTGGCACGCCCATCGAACAGGTGTATGCTCCTGATTTGGTTGGCATCCAGCAAGGCATTTGGGATGATGAATATGCCGGTTATCTTGTTGACAATTCTGCACCTTTTGCCGTTGCGGATAAAAACGGTACAATTTTAACCGATTTCGACTACCAGGATGCCTGCATGGCCGGTGAATCTTTAATCGCGGTAAAGGATGCAGCCGGTAACTGGGGATATTGCGACCAAAGCGGTGCTTTAGTAATCCCCTGCATTTATCAGCCGCAGATGAGTTTGTCCATCATGAACGAAACTGTTGAATATCCTTACGCAGACTTATCCGGCATGGTAGTTGTGAAAACCCAATCCGGACAAAAGCTGGTTCTGGATGTTTACGGCAATGAGATAATTTCCGCTGGGCAATATGAAGATTTAGCCCCCGCGCGCGATGGCTGCGTATGGGCAAAACAGAATGGCCTTTGGGCTTGCTGCAAGTACAGGATTATACCGAAAACAATGCCAACGTTATTCTGCCGGATGGATGCGTTGCACCAGATGTAACGCTTAGCCGAATTGATAGCCTTTGTACCTACACCACTGCTGATCATGGGCTGGTTATGCGTAAAGGTCCCGGTACAAATTATGAAAAAATGGATAATATCCCCTACGGTATCATCGTATGGGAATGCGGCTATAGCAGCAATGTGCCTGACTGGGTTGTTGTATATTACAATGGGATTTATGGTTGGGTCAGTGATGAATACTTGGCTACCACTATTTATTCCACCAGTAAATAATAAATAAAAAAGCAGGTGTTCATGTAGAAACGATATCGTCCTCCACGTGAATACCTGCTTTTTATAGCTTCTTTTATTATATCTGTTCTGTGCCGCTATTTGTCTCTGTATGAAATAAATAGCCGCTATATGCATTTGAATGAAGTGTTCTGTTTGTTTGCTTTTTTACCTAAAAGAATCGCGTAGGAGGCTCTCTTAACTAAAGAGCCGACCTCTCACACCACCGTGCGTACCGACCGGTACACGGCGGTTCAACCGCATAAGTGCAAGGACTCATAGTAGCGCCTGAGGATACTAAAATATCCTGCTTCTGCGAGTCTTTCGTTTGCAATGGAACCTTTTAATACAGGACTACCGGCGATACGCCAATAACCCAGTCTGGAATTGCCCCACTGGTACTATTCCAAAATTCTTCGTTTGAGTTTCATTACTCATCGATATAATCTTTATCGAACCACTCGCCTAGCGAGTGGTTTTAGACATACAAAAAAAGCACCTTAGCTTACGCTATGGTGCTCTTCCTGGTGACCCGTGCGGGAATCGAACCCACGTTAACGGCGTGAGAGGCCGCTGTCTT
>ERZ857969.4109-NODE-4109-length-13260-cov-13.324271_pt1 | contig 13260 bp, 7 predicted proteins | sample MGYA00519864_ERZ857969 | MGnify/ENA primary metagenome ERZ857969 (study PRJEB31778, sample SAMEA3449382) | human gut metagenome | biome: human gut; feature: human-associated habitat; material: faeces | place: United Kingdom | collected 2010/2012 ... | reverse complement strand
GCGAAGCGTCCCTGCCAGTAACTTTGCGCGTCCGCAGACGCGCCCCCAAGCTGCTTTTCCCCCAAGATTCCGTGAAGAACCGAAAAAACCTCCGAAACACAGCCGCGTTTCGGAGGAAGAAAGATGCATATATAGAGGAAGTTACTTCTTCAGTTCAATCCCTTGACCCTTCAGCCGCGCAACCACGCCGTCAACAACCGCCTGCACTTCGTCGCGGGTGAGCGTGCGCTCCGGGTGCGAGAAGGAGAGGCGAATCGTGATGGTTTTGCCGGTGATGTCGCTGTATGTGCCCAGCACGGTCACTTTCTGCACCAGCGGGGAGTTCTCCGCCTTCACCGCGTCCAGAATCGGCTGGCAGCGATTGACCACGAAGGTCAAATCCTGCTCCATGCCGGGGAAGCGGGACGGCTCGCGGTAGACGATGGGCGCGGGCGCGATGGACGCAAGCGCTTCCGTGTCGATTTCGGCAAACACAATCGCCGCCTTCTTGTCGATGTTCTTGCCGACAACCGGGTGCGCCACGCCGATTTCGCCGAGTTCAACGCCGTCCAGCACGATGGCGTTCAGGTTCTTCGGATGCTCATAGGAGTGGGTCGCGGTCATTGCGTGGAAGGACAAATCCTTGTGCAGGATGTCGCTCACGGCGACGCACAGCATGTCGCGCAGGCGGAAATACAGCGTTTCCACGTTATCGACCTTGCTGAAGAGCGTCACGCACAGCTTCTTGTGCTCCTTCGCCAGCTTGTTCTCGTCCACGCCGTCGATGACGTGACCGATTTCAAAGATGCCGAACGACGGCGCATAGCCCGTGTTGACCTTCACCTGGCACAGCTGGGTGGGAATCATGGAGCGGCGCAGCGTCTCGATGTTGGGGTTGGAGGCGTTGAGCAGCTTCACGTTGTCCTCAACGGCGATGCCGAGCTTCTTGTAGTCGTCGGCGTACTGCCAGATGTAGGAATGCACCTCGTGCAGCGAATAGCGCTTGACGAGAATGTCCTTCAATTTGTCCTCCACCGTCTTTTCGGTGGACATGCGAACCGGGTAGAGCGGGGATTCCGCCGTGTGCAGGTCAAAGTTGTCGTAGCCGTAAATGCGGGTGATTTCCTCGATGATATCCGCCTTGATGGTTACGTCCTTCGTCGCGCGCCAGGAGGGGACGTCCGCGGTGAAGGAATCGCCGTCCCGCGTCATGCCGAAGCCCAGCGCGGTCAGCGTGTGCATGATTTCGTCGGAGGAGATGTTGATGCCGGTGTAGCGGTCAACAAACGCCTTGTCGAAGGACAATTGCACCTTCGGATAGTGGAAGGCGTACTCGTCGGTCAGGCGGGAGGTGACGCGCATTTCCGGGTCGTATTCCTGCAAAAGCTTGATGAAGCGGGCGATGGCGACGGTCGTCATTTCCGGGTCAAGGCTCTTTTCGTAGCGGGCGGAGGCGTCGGTGCGGTGGGCGAGGCGGACGCTGCTCTTGCGGACGGACGCCGCGTCGAAGGTGGCGGATTCCAGCGTCAGGCTCGTCGTGTCATCGACGATTTCGCTGTCCAGACCGCCCATGATGCCCGCGATGGCAACCGGCTTGTCGCCGTTGCAGATCATCAGCGTGTTCGGGTCGATGGTGCGCTCCACCTTGTCCAGCGTCTGGAAGGTGAAGCTCTCCGGGAAGCGGCGGATGCGGATTTTCTCCACCTTGCGGCTGTCGAAGGCGTGCATCGGCTGCCCCATTTCCAGCATCAGGTAGTTCGTCAGGTCGGCGAGGAAGTTGATGTCGCGCATACCGCAGTAGTTCAGGCGGATACGCATCGCCATCGGGCTGACGTGGCGGTTGATGTTCTCCACCCGCAGGCAGGAGTAGCGCTGGCACAGCGGGTCTTCAATCTTCATGTCGATGGCGGGCAGATTGTTGTACGCCGCCAAATCCGCCACAGGCAGCGCCTTCAGCGGACGGCCGGACAGGGTGGAGAATTCGCGCGCCATGCCGTAGTGCCCCCACAGGTCGGGGCGGTTCGTCAGGGACTTGTTGTCCACCTCGAAGATAATGTCGTCAATGGGGTAGAGCGCCTTCAAATCCGTGCCGCAGGGAACGTCCTCCGGGATGACCATGATGCCGGAATTGTCGTCGCTGATGCCAATTTCCTTCTCCGAGCAGCACATGCCGTAGGACGTGTACCCGGCGAGCTTGCGCGGGCTGATGGTGATGTCGCCCAGCTGCGCGCCCACCTTGGCGAACGCGGTTTTCATGCCCAACTGCACGTTCGGCGCGCCGCAGACCACGTCGGTCAGCTGCCCGTCGCCCGCGTCCACCTTCAGCAGGTGCAGCTTGTGGGATTCGGGGTGATTCTCTACGCTGACGATCTGCGCGGCGACAACGCCGGACAAATCCGCGCCCTTGTGGAAAATTTCATTCTCAACTTCCGCCGTGGACAGGGAGAACTGGCGAATCAGCGCCATTTTGTCAAGACCCGTCAGGTCAACGAAGTCGGAAATCCAGTTCATTGAGATCAGCATGTTCGTCTTTCCTCCGCATTACTCGTCGTCCGTGAACTGCGCCAGGCGCGTCAGGCTGCCGCTGTTCAGGTCGCGAATGTCCTTCACGCCGTACTTCATCATGGCAAGGCGCGTCATGCCCAAGCCGAACGCGAAGCCGGTGTACTGCTCCGGGTCGATGCCGCCGGCCTTCAATACTTCGGGGTGAATCATGCCGCAGGGGCACAGCTCCAGCCAGCCGGAATGCTTGCACGACGGGCAGCCCGTGCCGCCGCAGATGAGGCAGGAGATATCCAGCTCAAAGCCCGGCTCAACGAACGGGAAGAAGCCCGGACGCAGGCGGACTTTGATGTCCTTGCGGAACACCTCGCTCAGCATCGTTTTCATGAAGTAGATCAGGTTCGCGATGGAGATGTCCTTGTCCACCATGATGCCTTCCATCTGGAAGAACGTGTTCTCATGGCAGGCGTCGGTCGCCTCGTTGCGGAAGCAGCGGCCGGGGAAAATCGCCTTAATCGGCACGCCGTCGTTCACCAGCGCGTCGCGGTAGCGGCGGTAGATGGCGTTCTGGGCGGCGGAGGTCTGCGTTTTGAGCAATTGCCCGTTGTCCAGATAATAGGTGTCCTGCATGTCGCGCGCGGGGTGGAACTTCGGAATGTTCAGGCTCTCGAAGCACTCGTAGTCCGTCACCACCTCGGCGTAATCCTCCACCGTGAAGCCCATCGACTTGAACACCTGCTCGCACTGGCGCTGCACCAGCGTAATCGGGTGATACGACCCGCGGGTCATGTCCGGCGGCATGGAGATGTCAAATTCGGGCAGGGCGTTGATTTCGCGCTGCAATTCCTGCGCCTTGAGCGCCTCCAGCTTTTCCGCCAAGGCGACGGTGATGGCGGTTTTCAGCTCGTTCGTCTCGCGCCCGACGGTCTTTTTCTGCTCGTCGGTCAAGCTGCCCATGCCCTTGAGCGCGTCGGTCACTTTGCCCTTGCGGCCGAGGTAATTCACGCGCAGGGCTTCCAGATCCACCATGTTGGCGATCTTCTTCAGCTCGGAATCAAAGCTGCTTTTCAGGGCTTCGATCTTCTCGTTCATTCCGGATGTTCCTCCTTACAGTTGGATGAAAAAAGCCCGTCCCATCGTTTGATGAGACGGACTGAATCCGCGGTACCACTCGTCTTGCGGCAAAGGAAAAAATCCCGCTGCCGCCGCTTGATAGGCGATAAGGCTGCCCACGCCGAAAAACTCACGGGATGAAGGTTCACGCCGTGCGCCCTGCCGCCTCGCACCACCCGGCGGCTCTCTGATATCCTATTTCCTGCATTCGCCTGTGCCATCTGCTCGCGCCTTTTTCCTTCTGGCGTCCGCTCGTTCCACTTAGCGTAGCGCTGCTACGCTGCGTTTCACTCCCGTTAGCCAGCAGAAAAAATTCGCTTCGCATCTTGGCACATTCTCATTTGGAAATAGGAAGGGGACTTGCACGCGCTACTGTTTCCCGGTCATCGCTTCCAATATTTCGCTGACTTTCGTCGGCACGCTCTATCTTACCATAGGTTGAGGCGTTTTGCAAGGGGGCAAATGCGGAATTCGGAATGCGAAATGCGGAATAAAAAGCGCACGGAAGTGGAATTCTTTCCATATTTACAGGCTTACAGGCGAACAAACCATGAATTTTTCCGATTTCTTATTTACAAGCCATTTTTTTGTGCTATACTGTAAGATGCGTTATCATGTAAAGCGCGAAGCAGGCGCTTGCGTGAAAGTCCGCGCGCGGGAGGGTGCAATTCCTCCGTCCGCAGGCGCGGCAGGGAACTTCGCGCACAAACGCGCGGAAGAAAGGAAAGGAAGCCGGATGAGCAACAGCCGTCCACCCTATGATGGCGCCGGGGACGCCGGACAGAATCCTCAGCAGCCCGGTTTTTCGCAGGGCAATTATCCGCCGGCGCAGGGCTATGCCCCGAATGGCGGCTACGCGCCCAATGATGCCTATGGTCAGGGCTACGCGCCGCAAAACGGCTATGGGCAGCCGCAATATGGTCAGCAGGGGTATGCGGATTATCAGCAGCCCTATGGTCAGCAGGGATACCAGCAGCCATACGGAGGTTATCAGCAGCCATACGGTCAGCAGGGCTACGAGCAGCAAGGTTATCAGCAGCCGTATGGGCAGGGCTATGAGCAGCAGGGGTATCAGCAGCCATACGCCCAGCAGCCTTATCAGCAGCAGCCGTATGACCAGCAGGGGTTTGTGCAGCCCGGCGGGTATCAGCAGGGCTACGAGCAGCAGGGGTACAGCCAGCCGAATCCGGCGTACAATCAGCAGGGGTACAGCCAGCAAAATCCGCAGGAAACGGATTTGCCGCCGGAGCAGCAGTACGCGCAGTACACCCCCGACGGTCAGCGCGTGTACCCGACGTCGGGGCGCAGCGGCTTCCGGGTGCAGCCGGCGGCGCACAGGGAAATTCCGTGGGATACGATTGCAAAAGTACTGATGTTCGGCGTGCTGCCGATTCTTTTCATCTTAAGCATGGTCTTTGCGTGGACGGCGGTGAAGTGGGTCGTCCTCGTCGGCGCGGTGGCGAGCATCGCCGCGATGTGGCTCCGCGAGCTGGTCACGCCCAACGCGCGGCTGGTGCTGTCGCTTTTGCTGGCGTCGGCGGCGGTCGTCTGCCTCGTCAGCGCACTGGCGACGGCGGACAATCAGAACCCCGCGCAGCCGAATCAGCCCGGTCAGATGCAGCAGGGGAGTACATCGGGCAATAACCTCGATGTCAACCTGACCGCGACGGACACGCCCAATCCCGCGCCCACGCCCACCGCGACGCCTGTGGATGACTCCGAGGAGTGCTACGCGCAGCTGCATTCCTTCTTCACGCTGTGGAAGAACAACGCCATCAGCCAAATGGTCAACCTGACGGCCCCGTCGTGGCGCAGCAGCATCAAGGGCGGCACGGACGCGGTGACGCAGAAGCTCTTCGGCGAGGTGCTGACCAACCGCACGCCCGTCAGCTGGGATTTCACGGCCATCACGGGCACATCGAACGACATTGCCCGCATGGTGACGGTGCGCGCCGTCATCAACAAGAACAACACCCTGGGCGAAAGCGTCTACCTGTGGAAGGTGCGCATGGTCAAGGAGGACGGCGTGTGGTACGTTGACCCCGCGACGCTGCAAAGCAACGAGCAGGAAAGCACCGCCACCCCGACCAACGCCCTTGCAACCCAGCCCGTGCTGAACACCAGCCATCCGGACTTGCTGATTTACTACAATCCCGAAGGCGGAACGTACTACCACATTGACCCGAATTGCGAATCGCTCAATCCGAAATACCGCCCGCTGTCCGGCGTCATCAAGTGGTCGCAGATTGAGGATGACCCCTACGACAAGCTCGAACAGTGCAAACGCTGCGGCGCACCCCTGCGCGAAAAAAAGGACAACGCCAACTAAGTCAACATAGAAACCTACACATATTTAGGAGGACAACACGATGGACACCAATGCCAAGCTGTATCAAGACATGACGAAGATTCTCGTCAAGCGTGAGGACATCCAGAAAGCCGTTGCCCAGCTGGGACGGGAAATCACCCGCGACTATCAGGGACGCGATCTGGTGATGGTCTGCATTTTGAAGGGCGCGAGCGTCTTCTTCTCCGACCTCATCCGCGAAGTCGATTTGCCCGTGACGCTGGATTTCATGGCGCTTTCGAGCTATCGCAACTCCACCAAGTCCTCCGGCGTGGTCAATCTGGAGAAAGACCTGTCCGTGTCCATCAAGGGGCGCGACGTGCTGATTGTGGAGGACATTGTGGACAGCGGCAACACGCTGTTCTACCTCGGCAAGTATTTGATGGGCCGCGGCGCGTCCTCCATCCGCATTGCGACGCTGCTGGACAAGCCCGACCGCCGCAATCCTGAACACAACCTGACGGTGGATTACCACTGCTTCAAGATTCCGGATGAGTTCGTCGTCGGCTACGGGCTGGATTTTGCCGAGAAGTACCGCAATCTGCCGGACATCGGCGTGCTGGACAGCCGCGTGTACGGCGCGGCGCACGAATAAATCAGCCGATTCTTCCCCAAATAAAGATAAAATTTTTGTAAAGATGGATTTTTCCGCACACGTCATTCGTCTATATGGGTATACGCCGCAACAGGCGGATGGCGCTGGAACGGAAGGAGGATGCTCGCATTGAAGAAGTCTCGCGGGATGTTCGGCTACGTCGCGGTTCTGCTGCTGATGGTGCTCACCATTTCGATGCTGTTCACCAACGGCTTTGGCAGCAATACCCGTGACCGCCGCATCACCTATCCCCAGCTGCTGACGATGATTGAGGAGGGGCAGGTTCGCTCCGTCGCCATCCGCGGCACGTCGCTGGTGGGCGTGACGACAACAACAACGGTCGCCGACGCGGATTTCCCTGACAAGAACTACGATTTTGAAACCATCATCGGCGCTGATTTCATCGTCACCGCGCGGCAAATGCAGGCGGCGAAGCTTAATAAGCCGCTGGATGAGGTGTCCGTCAAGGATTTGCCGTTCACCATCATCTACCGTCAGCCGCTGACCACCCCGTGGTGGTATGATTTGATTCCACTGGCAATTTCGCTGGTGCTCTGCGGCGTGATGTTCTGGCTGATTATGCGCGCGCAGACCGGCGGCAACGGCAAGGTGATGAACTTCGGCAGAAGCCGGGCGCGCATCCATGACCCGAACAAGAACAAGGTGACGTTCGCCGACGTCGCGGGCGCGGAGGAAGAGAAGGAAGAACTCAAGGAAATGGTGGACTTCCTGCGCAACCCCAAGGCGTACATTGACATGGGCGCGCGCATCCCCAAGGGCGTGCTGCTTATCGGCCCGCCCGGCACGGGCAAAACCCTGCTGGCAAAGGCGGTTGCGGGCGAGGCGGGCGTGCCGTTCTTCTCCATTTCCGGCTCTGACTTTGTGGAGATGTTCGTGGGCGTGGGCGCGAGCCGCGTCCGTGACCTGTTCGACCAAGCCAAGCGCGCTGCCCCCTCCATCATCTTTATTGATGAGATTGACGCGGTGGGTCGCCATCGCGGCGCGGGTCTGGGCGGCGGACACGACGAACGCGAGCAGACGCTGAACCAGCTGCTGGTCGAGATGGACGGCTTCGCAATCAACGAGGGCGTTATTGTCATGGCGGCGACGAACCGCCGCGACATTCTTGATCCCGCGCTGCTGCGTCCCGGCCGCTTTGACCGCACGATTCTCGTCAATTACCCCGATATGGCGGGGCGTGTTGCCATCTTGCAGGTGCACGCCAAGGGCAAGCCCCTCGCGGATGATGTGGATTTGGAGAATATCGCCAAGCGCGTGCCCTTCTCCACCGGCGCGGAGCTGGAAAACATCATGAATGAAGCCGCGATTCTGGCGGCGCGCGGGCGCTTGAAGGCCATCAATCAGCAGACGCTGGTGGAGGCAATCTCCCGCGTGCAGATGGGCCCGGAGAAGCGCAGCCACAAGGTGACGCAGCGCGACAAGCGCATGGTCGCCATCCACGAGGCGGGTCACGCCATCGTCGGCCACGTCCTGCCCAACTGCGACGAGGTGCACCTGATTACCATCGTCCCGCGCGGTCAGGCGGGCGGCTATACGCTGTCGCTGCCGACGGAAGAGGACGATTTGCAGACCTACAGCCAGCTGATGGACTTCGTGGCGATGGGGCTGGGCGGTCATGCCGCGGAACAGCTTTATCTGGGCGAGTTCACCACCGGCGCAACGAGCGACCTGAAGAAGGCGACGGAGGTCTGCCGCCGCATGGTGACGCAGTTCGGCATGAGCGAAAAGCTGGGTCCGGTCTATCTTGACGGCGATCAGGAAGTGTTCGTCGGCATGGAGTTCGGGCAGAGCCGCGGGTACAGCGAAGAAATGGCGGCGCGCATCGACGCGGAAGTCAAGCGCCTGCTGGAGGAATGCTACCAGAAGGCGGTGGATGCCCTGAGCGCCAACCGCGACCGCATGGAGAAGCTGGTGGACGCGCTGCTCAAGTACGACACCATCAGCCGCCGCGAGTTCGTCACCCTGATGGAAACGGGTGCGCTGCCGGATATTCAGGATGCCGACACCCGTACCACGGGCGATGTGATGATGCAGGATATGGCGGACGAAAAGAAGAAAGAGAATTCCGAAAAGTCCGCCGAAACGCCTGAAAAGAGCGCGGAAACGCCTGATAAGACGGCGGATGCGCCCGAAAATCACCCAACTGACCCCCATGAAGCCTGATTTGCACACCCACACCACTGCCTCCGACGGGCTGCTTACGCCCGCGGAGCTGGTGGCGCTGGCGGACAAGCACCGCGTGACGCTCCTTGCCGTGACCGACCATGACACGTTTGACGGCGCGGCGCAGCTGCTGGGGAAACCCACGCCGATGCCGATTCTGCAAGGTGTCGAATTGTCCCTGCGCGATATGCCCGGCCTGCACCTGCTCGGCTACGGGCGCGGGACGGATACGCCCCTGCACCGCAAGGTTCGGGCGCTGGCCCAAATGCGGCTCGGACGCGCGCGGCAGATGGTGGAGAAGCTGAATGCGCTGGGCTATCCGCTGGATTACGACGAAATCGCCCGCGAAGCCAAGGGCAGCGTCGGTCGGCCGCATATCGCCCGCGCGATGGTCAGCCGCGGCTATGTCGTCGACACGCGCGAGGCGTTTGACCGCTTTCTGGCGGATGGCGCACCTGCCTATGTGGCGGGGGAGCGCCTGAGCATGGCGGAGGCGCTGCCGCTGATGCGGGAAAGCGGCTTCGTGCCCGTTCTGGCGCACCCGATGGAGCTGGAGAAGACCGGCGCGCTGCTGCGCCATCTGCTCGGCGTTTGGCAGGAGCAGGGCTTGCGGGGCGTTGAGGTTTACCACCCATCCGCCGGACGCGCCACGCCCCTGCTGGATTTGACCGCGCGGCGCATGGGCTTTCTGGTCACCGGCGGCAGTGACTTCCATGGCGATGGCGACCGCCACGGCATGGTCGGCTGCACCGCGCCGATGTGGGCGAGGGCGGCCGATGATGTGGAGAAATTGCTGCAAGCAGTGGAAGATGCTCAAATCATGTGATATAAGATGAAGAAATACCGAATTGCCATCAGAAAGGGGTGCTGAAACCATGTCCGAATTCAACGACAACAAGCAGCCGCGCCGCCGCCGCACGCAGCTGAACGCGGCGCAGTATGCCGGGCAGCAGACGCTGGACAACAGCATCCCCCTTATCCGCACGGAAGACGCGCCCATGCAGCCGACAAATCCGCCGCGCCGGAATCCGCAGCCGCCCCCGGCGCAGCAGAGCGCCAATCCGCCCATGCAGCCGATGAGTGCGGCTCAGCCGATGGGTGCGGCCCAGCCGATGCGCCCGCAGGGGATGAATCAGCCGGGGCAGGGGAGCCAATATGCGCAAAGCGGGCAAATGCGCGGCTTTCGCGGCGTGCAGGGGACACCCATGCAGCCGCAGCAGGGCTGGAACAACGGCGTGCAGCCGCTCGATGCGGCGCACCAATTGGAGCAGTTCTCGTGGGGGCAGAACCCGACAAGCATGAACACCGGGCGCAATCAGCCGATTCGCGGCGGGCAGATGATGCCCAATCAGCCGATGAATCCACAGCGCCCGCAGAATCCGCCGTATCCGCAGCAGAATTATGGCGGATGGCAGCAGCCGATGTATCCGGTGAATTTTCCGCAGTATCCGGCGAACGGCAATGGCGGAAACGGCGGCAATGGCGGCAATGGCGGCGGCAATCATCCGCCGGCGGGGCTGGGGGGCTTCAATCCGGAGCATCGCGAGCCGAAGAACGAGCCTGTCCGCCGCAAGCCGTCGGGGCAAAAGCTGCTCAAGCGCATCCTGTTCTGCGCGTGCGCGGTGGCGGTAATTTGCGGGCTGGTCGCGGCGGGCGGCGCCATCAGCAATGCCATCCAGGAGCAGAACGAGCGGGAAGCACTGGTCGCGTCGGTGACGGCGTATGACGACAAGTACGTCCCGAACGTGTATGTGGATGGCATCCACCTCGGCGGCATGACCCGCGCGGAGGCGGAAGAGGCGGTCACGGCGCACGCGAATCAGCAGCGCGACGCGTGGAAGGTGCGCCTGATGTACGCCGGTCAGCTGGTGAGGGAAATCACGAGCGCCGACCTGAACATGACCGTCGATGTGCAGGAAGCCCTCGACGCGGCGTGGCAGCCGGGACACACGGAAGGCGGCATTGACGCGCGCAAAGCCACGATGGACGCGCTGGCGGAAAATCCCTACGAGGGCTATTCCGCCACGCCCAGCGGCGACAATGTGGTGATTGACAACATCCTGCTCAGCATCGCGCAGCAGGCGTACATCCAGCCGGTGGATGCGCATATTATCTTCGATTACAACAATTTCAACAATCCGCTGACGATTCAGCCGGAGACCGTCGGGCGCTATATGGACACGACCGAGGCGAAAAATCAGGTGTACCAGATGATGTCGTCTCTGGTCAGCGGCGAGGTGGAGCTGACGACGCGCGAGCTTCAGCCGACCACGACCAAAGCCATGCTGGAGCCGCAGATTCAGCTGCGCGCGACGGCGTACACCCCGATTTCGACCACCAGCACGGAAGAGCGCAACCTGAACATTCAGGTGGCGTTCGAGCGCATCAACGGCAAGATGCTTGCAGCGGGCGAAACGTTCTCCTTCAATACGGTTGTGGGCAAGCGCACGAAGGCAAACGGCTTCTATCAGGCGATTGAGTACGCGTATGGCGATCAGCGCATGGGCTACGGCGGCGGCGTGTGTCAGGCAAGCACGACGATGTACCTCGCGGCGGCGAAAGCAAACATGACGATTCTCAAGCGCGAGCCGCACTCCGACGCGGTGGGCTACACCGACTACGGCAAGGACGCGACGGTATCCGACAACCGCATTGACTTCAAGTTCCGCAACGACACGAACAGCACGATTTTCATCGTTGCGACGGTGATGAAGGATAGCCGCTACGACAAGTCGCACAAGGTGTGCGTGGTGTCGATTTACGGCGAGAGCCTCGGCAAGGGCGTGAAGTACGAGCTGGAGACGGTGACGGTGCAGACCCTGCCCGCCCCGACCGAGCCGGAATACCGCAAGGACACGAACCACACCTACGCCACCTATGTTGACCAAGAGTACACCTACCGCAAGGCAACCGACGGCTGTGTGGTGGAAAGCTACCTGGTGAAGTATGTGGGCGGCGCGGAAACCGAGCGCAAGCTGATGTACACCGACACCTACAAGGCAAAGAGCGAAATCATCTATGTCGGCACGGTGGAGCGGACGGAAGAGGGGCAGTGACCAGAGGCTTTGCCTCTGGACTCCAGCAGGGGCGCTGCCCCTGCACCCTGCAAGGGAGTTCCTCCCTTGACCCTTTCGCGCGATTGAGTTGGCGACTTTTTCAGGCTGCTTCCGCGTGTTAATTGGGGGAAAACCATGGGCGAATGAAACGGGATGAAATCCCTACGCTTGACCCTTTCGCGCGATTGCGTTGGCGACTTTTTCAGGCTGCTTTTGCGTGCTGATACGGCTTCATCCGCCGAAAAGGGGGATGAGGTCGTTTTTTTCTCCAAAACTTTGTGAAAGAAAATACAACTTGTGAAAAAACCCCCTTTTCTATTTCGGCAGAATGTGCTATAATAGGTTCGGTGGAAACCCTACATTATTGCATCAGGAGGGAAAATCCAATGGCGCTTGTTACGACGAAGGAAATGTTCAAGAAGGCGTATGACGGCGGCTATGCGGTCGGCGCTTTCAACGTCAACAACATGGAAATCATTCAGGGCATCACCGAGGCGGCGGGTGAGCTGAAGGCTCCCGTCATCCTGCAGGTGTCCAAGGGCGCGCGCGCGTATGCCAATCACACCTATCTGGTGAAGCTGGTGGAAGCGGCGGTTATCGAGAACCCCGATATCCCGATTGCGCTGCACCTTGACCACGGCGACAGCTTTGAGCTGTGCAAGAGCTGCATCGACGGCGGCTTCACGTCCGTCATGATTGACGCTTCCTCCAAGTCCTTTGAGGATAATATCGCCCTGACCCGCAAGGTCGTCGAGTATGCCCATGACCACGGCGTGGTCGTCGAGGCGGAACTCGGCACGCTCGCCGGCGTCGAAGACGACGTGAAGGTGGAGCATGGTCAGGAAATGTACACCCATCCGGAAGAAGTCGAAGAGTTTGTGACCCGCACGGGCTGCGACTCGCTGGCGATTGCCATCGGCACGTCCCACGGCGCGTACAAGTTCAAGCCCGGTCAGAAGCCCCAGCTGCACTTCGAGGTGCTGGAAGAATGCTCCAAGCGTCTGCCTGGCTTCCCGATCGTCCTGCACGGCGCTTCTTCTGTCCCGCAGGAGTTCGTGAAGGAAATCAACCAGTTCGGCGGCAATATGCCCGACGCAATTGGCATTCCGGAAGAGCAGCTGGCGAAGGCGGCGAAGATGGCGGTCTGCAAGATCAACATCGACTCCGACATTCGTCTGGCGATGACCGCGAGCATCCGCAAGTACTTTGCGGAGCATCCGGATCACTTTGACCCCCGTCAGTACCTGAAGCCTGCCCGCGCCGCGGTGAAGGCGATGGTTGCCCACAAGATTGTGGATGTGCTGGGCTGCGCTGGCAAGGCGTAATCAAGGCACAAAAAGGCTCTGTCGTGAATGCGGCAGGGCTTTTTGGTTATGGCAACACCGAGCAATTGCGAACTTTTCGGTTCTTCATGGAAAGCTGGGGGAGTAAACAAGGGCTTAGGCGAAGCGCCAAAAAGCTGCACGCGGAAGGAGCATGAAAGC
>ERZ857969.4095-NODE-4095-length-13299-cov-5.478179_pt1 | contig 13299 bp, 14 predicted proteins | sample MGYA00519864_ERZ857969 | MGnify/ENA primary metagenome ERZ857969 (study PRJEB31778, sample SAMEA3449382) | human gut metagenome | biome: human gut; feature: human-associated habitat; material: faeces | place: United Kingdom | collected 2010/2012 ... | reverse complement strand
AGCTATCAGCTGTGAGCTGTCAGCTGCAAGCTAACTATTCTTTTACGATTTAAATTATTACGACAAGTAAGTACCTCAATCGCACTATGTGCGCCAGCGTCACCTTTCAAACCCTATAATTATTTTTCTTATTTTATATGCCTGATGAGTGCTATAATAGAAAAAAGCACAGGTTTTATGAAAGGAGTACCATGTGAAAAATTACGCCGGTCCCGCAGAAATCATGTACCACACGGGGCTTTCTGCCGGTATGATCCGCGATGCGAAGTACGCCCTTCTCCCCGGCGACCCGGGCCGTGTGGAAGGCCTTGCCAAAGCGCTGGATAGAAATGCCCTCTTCATCGCCTCGCACCGGGATTACACCACATGGCTCGCCCGGGTGGAAAACGCGCCTGTCCTTGTCATGTCCACCGGCATGGGCGGCCCCTGCGTCACCTTTGCCGTAGAGGAGCTGGCCCGCCTCGGCGTGGAAACATTTATCCGCGTCGGCACGACCGGTTCCATTCAGGAGTATCTGCACCTGGGCGATGTGGTCATCAATACGGCATCGGTCCGCATGGACGGCGCTTCCCGTGCATACGCCCCCATCGAATTTCCGGCAGCAGCTGACATGGATACTGTCCTTGCGCTCCGCGAAGCGGCAGCGGAATCGGGCATCCCTTTCAAAACGGGGATTTCCATCAGCACTGACAGCTTCTGGCCGGGGCAGGAACGGTATGACAGCTTCGGCGGCTATGTATTGAAACGGCTGCAAGGTTCTCTGGAAGATTTCCGGCATATCGGATGTACGAATTATGAGATGGAAAATGCCACCCTTTTCACACTTTGTTCCGTGCTGGGACTGAAAGCCGCTTCCATCTGCGGCGTCGTCGCCAAACGGACAGACAGCGAATCCGTCGCTCCTCATGAGGTTTATGGAAAAGCGGAACAACGCTTTCAAGACGTGGTGAAGCGGGCGCTGAAAAAAATGATTGCCCGCTCCCGATCCGGCGGAAATATTTCCTGAAAAACTTTTTCTTCCTTCATTTCATTATTTTATTTGACATTCGTTTCCACTGTGTTATAATAATTTGCGAGAAAATCGCATATTTAGAAAGTGTGCTCCCATGTATATGACCGAACAGAGAAAAAAATTATTTGAATTTTTCAAAAGCCACCCTGACATGACCATTTCCGCACGGGATCTGGCGGCGCAGCTTGTCGCGGAAGAGCACGCGAAAATCAGCGTCAGCGCAGTGTACCGGAATCTCGCCATGCTGGAGCGGGAAGGCCTTATTCTCCGATCGCCGGGCAAGAACAACCGGGAAAATGTGTACCGCTATGTCTCATCGGAAACCTGTGATGACAAGCTTCACATCACCTGCCTGAAATGCGGCCGGACGACCCATATGACACAGAAAATTTCCGATAAACTTCTCAAGGACGTCCTCCGCGGCGACAAGTTTGACATTGATTTATCGAAAACGACGGTTTACGGCGTCTGCAAAGACTGCCGCTGAGAAACTTTACGGGACTGCGCACCGCCTTTAAAACGTGCGCTTTTTTATTTTCCATCATTAAAAAGGAGGAATCATGGCATACCGCAGAAAACTGACAGCGCTCTTCATCAGTGCCGCTTTCGTTCTCACTTTGGCTCTATCCTTCTTTTTCATTGCAAAAGAACTGTCCCATGACCACGGCCATGGCAGCGATCCCTGCCCGATCTGCGAAAAGATCGATTTGTGCCTCCGGACGCTTTCCGTCTGTTCGTCTGTCACGATCCCGGCGGACAATGGAGGATCCGTTTCCATCCCCCATCTTTTTTCCGCTGTTCTTTCCCTTTCCGCCGTTTCTCTTCTCACGGTTTCCTCCACGCTGGTCACCCTCCGTGTCAAGCTCACCGATTAAACCCGGCGCTTGCATTTTTATTTCCATTGTATTAGTTAGGAGGATTTCCATGAAAAAAATAATTGCCTGCCTGATGGCGTGCTTCGCCGTCTTTGCTTTTGCCGCCTGTTCATTAAACAAGAGCGGCACTCCCGATTCCAAAGGAAAAGAACCTTTGAAAATCATCTGCACCAATTTTGCGTCTTACGACTTTGTCCGCCAGATTGTCGGCGATAAAGCAGAGGTCACGATGCTTCTCAAACCGGGCGCGGAAGCCCACAGCTATGAACCGTCGCCGAAAGACATCCAGGCCATCGGCAAGAGCGACCTTTTCGTTTACACCGGCGGCGATTCCGATGAATGGGTGGACGGTATACTGAACTCCATGGACAAGAGCAAGCTGAAAACACTCAAAATGATGGATACCGTCAAACTGTATGAAGAAGAAATGTCTGAAGGCATGCAGGAAGAAGAACATGAACACCATCACGACGACAAAGACCACCATGAGGAAGATAAGGACCATCATCATGACGAAGACAAAGAACATCACCACGATGACAAGGACAGCCATGATAAAGAGCATCATCATGATGACAAGGAGCACCACCACCATGACGGCGAAGAAGGCCCTGAAATGGATGAGCATGTCTGGACCTCTCCCGCCAACGCTATCCAGATCGTAAAAGCCCTCACCGAAACCATTTCCGGTCTCGACAAGGACAATGCCCAGACTTATCAGAAAAACGCTGAGGCTTACATTGCGAAACTGGAAAAACTGGATAAGGATTTCCATGACGTCATTGATCACGCGAAGAGAAAAGAAATCATCGTCGGTGACCGTTTCCCCTTCCTTTATTTCGCCAAAGAATTCGGCCTGACCTACTACGCCGCTTTCCCCGGCTGCTCCACTGATACGGAAGCCAATCCGGCAACTATTGCTTTTCTCGTGGATAAGGTGAAGGAAGACCATATTCCCGTCGTATTCCACATCGAGATGTCCAATGAACAGATGAGCAAAGCCATCGCGGAAGCCACAGGCGCGAAAAATGAGCTTCTGAACGCCGTCCACAATGTGAGCGATGAAGATTTCAAAAAAGGCGTAACTTATATTGACCTCATGAACCATAATGTGAAAGTTCTCAAGGAGGCGCTCAACTGATGAGTCTGCTTACATGCCGCCATCTTTCCGTATCTTATGATGGAAAAGCGGTTCTTTCCGACCTGAATTTCTCTGTCGATGAAGGGGACTACCTTGGAATCGTCGGTGAAAACGGCGCAGGAAAAAGCACACTGGTGAAAGCGCTTCTGCGCCTGAAAAAAATATCGGGCGGGGAAATCGTAACTGCCGATGGCTTCAAGCCTACGGAAATCGGATACCTTCCCCAGCAGACCCCCGTGCAGAAAGATTTTCCCGCCAGTGTCTGGGAAGTCGTCCTTTCAGGCCGTCTGAACCGCTGCGGCATGTATCCTTTTTATCGAAAATCAGATAAGGAAGACGCGGAAGAAAAAATGGAAATGCTCGGCATCGCCGACCTGAAGAAACGGTGCTACCGCGATCTTTCAGGCGGCCAGCAGCAGCGTGTACTCCTTGCGCGGGCACTCTGCGCCACGGGAAAACTCCTGCTCCTGGACGAGCCGGTGACCGGCCTTGATCCCATCATGACCGGTGAGCTTTACCATATTTTCAAGGACTGCATAGAGAAGTACGGCGTCACTGTCATCATGGTTTCCCACGATATCCGCGGCACACTGGGACAGGCAAACCGTATTCTCCACCTGTCCGGCGGGACACAGCAGTTCTTCGGGACGACGGAAGAGTATCTCAGAAGCCCCGTGGGGCAGAGATTTGCAGGAGGCGGGCTATGATGGATATCTTTATTGAAATGATCAGCTATCCCTTCATGGTGCGTGCCATCATTGTGGGCTGCCTTGTTTCCCTCTGCGCTTCCCTCTTAGGAACCAGCCTTGTACTGAAACGGTACTCCATGATCGGCGACGGACTCTCCCATGTGGGATTTGCCGCCCTCGCCATCGCTTATGCTTTCCACGCAGAGCCCCTCACCATTTCCATCCCTGCCTGCATCGCCGCCGCCTTTTTCCTTCTCCAGCTGAAAGACAGCGCGAAGATCAAAGGCGACTCTGCCACGGCTCTTCTCTGCAGCGGCGCTCTTGCCATCGGCGTCATGACGATTTCCTTAAGTACGGGAATGAATACCGACGTGTGCAACTACATGTTCGGCAGCATCCTTGCCATGAGCGCCGATGACGTGCGCCTTTCCGTTATCCTCGGCATCTCCGTCGTGCTCCTTTTCATTTTGTTTTATAACCGTATATTTGCAGTCACCTTTGATGAACCGTTCGCCTCCGCCACCGGCACACGGACAAGGCTCTATAATATGATCATCGCCTTTCTCACAGCCATCACGATCGTCCTTGGCATGCGCATGATGGGCGCGCTCCTTATTTCCAGCCTGATCGTATTCCCTTCGCTCACCGCGATGCAGCTCTGCCGGCAGTTCAAGACGACGATCATCCTCTCCTCCGTTTTCTCCGTGGCTACATTCATGGCAGGACTCACCATCTCCTACATGGGCTCGATTCCCACAGGAGCATCCATTGTCGTCACTGACATTGTCCTCCTCTTTATCGCCGCGGGCATACGGAAAATGAAAGAAGGCTTTTGAATGAGAAAAGAAATATGGCTTCTCTGCCTGCCGCTTCTTCTCTTAGGCGGCTGCGGCACACAGGAAAAAGCGCAGGATCCGCCGCAGATCATTACCAGGAAAACCGTGCAGGAAGCAAAAAAAGCGGAAACTCCTCCGGAGGCCAAGGAAACACCGGCGCCGGCAGAAACACCGGAGCCGGCTCCGCAGAAAGAAGAACAGCCGGCGCCTAAACCGGCTGCTCCTGAAGGGAAAAAATCGAAGTATCCTGTCTTTGAATATCCCTACAATCTGGAAACGGACCGGCAAAACTTTGATTACAACAACATAGACATCGTCGTCGGCGATAAGCGGTATATGACACAGATCAACGACTGGTTCATGAACTTCCGCGACTACAAAGACAAAACTGTCCTCATCGAAGGCTATTTTATTTCCATCAACGGCCACTACTTCGTAGGAAGAAACGGCCCCACCTGCCCTTACTGCACAGGCGGCTATGTGGATTTTGAATTTACCTCTGACGGCGACTTCACCGGCTATGAAGACGGCGTCACATGGATCAAAGTGTATGGCATCCTCCGCGAAGCCACTGTCCATCTGAACGACCATCTCACCGCCCCCTTCTACCATCTGGAAGCGGTGAAAGTGGAAAAAATGGATCAGCCGGGAATCGGAACCATCACAGATTAAAAGAAAAAGTAAGGTAGGAAATTCTGTTTTCCCCTTACTTTTTTATTTTTATATATTTTAAAATTGTAATTCATGGAACGGCATATAGAAATCAGAAATAGAAAACCTTTTTGTTAAAATCGTTTTGGACAAAAACATAACCACAGAAGCATCCCTTATGAAAGCAATTACAACAGAAGAAAACCCCGGATAAAATATTAAATTTTTTGATGGATGTTACAAATTATTGATTATCCGGACAATCTTAACTCTGCAAATACCATTATTTCACAAAAATATAGCCTCATGATAAGATATTTATATTAAAGGCAACGTGTTTTTAAATATAAAAAGGAGACGAATGCGATGAAGACAGGATTTGAGCTATTGGACGATGCATTCCTGAACAAGGGAACCGCATTTACGGAATCGGAAAGAAAAAAACTTGGATTGGAGGGGTTGCTTCCGCCTTGTGTGGAAGATATAGAAACGCAGGCACAGCGTATCTACCGCCAAATGGAAAGAAAAACTTCTTTGATTGAGAAAAGACGTTTTCTGATGGAAGTCTTTAACTTCAATCGAACGCTGTTCTTTCATGTATTCAGTGAACATCTGGTAGAGTTAATGCCAATTGTTTATGATCCGGTTATTGCGGAGAGCATCGAACAGTATAGTGAACAATTTATCAACCCACAGTATGCAGCGTTCCTTTCCATCGATCATCCGGAATCTATTGAAACTTCGCTTAAACAGGCTGCCGGAGACAGAAAGATCCGTCTTATTGTTGTTACTGATGCAGAAGGCATTCTTGGCATTGGTGACTGGGGTACCAATGGTGTAGATATTTCTGTCGGAAAATTGATGGTCTATACTGCCGCTGCCGGTATAGATCCGCAGACAGTACTTCCGGTTGTCTTGGACTGCGGATCTAATCGGGAATCCTTATTAAAAGATCCTTTCTATCTCGGAAACCGCCATAAGAGAATATATGGCGATCCTTATTATGATTTCGTGAATCAATTTGTTGAAACGGCGGAAAAGCTGTTTCCCGATTTGTACTTGCATTTTGAAGACTTCGGACGGTCTAACGCTGCAGCCATCCTGAAGAAGTATCAAAAAACCTATCCCGTTTTTAATGATGATTGTCAGGGAACCGGCATAATAACATTAGCCGGTATTCTTGGCGCCATGAAAATTAACGGGGAAAAACTTACAAACCATACCTACATGTGTTTTGGAGCAGGTACGGCCGGAGCCGGTATCACTGACCGCATATTCAGGGAAATGGTTGCGCAGGGATTGTCAGAAAAAGAAGCACGGAAACACTTCTATATGGTGGATAAGCAAGGATTGCTCTTTGACGATATGGATGACCTGACACCTGAGCAGAAACCCTTTGCAAGAGCACGTTCTGAGTTCGATAATGCCGGAGAACTGAATAATTTAACAGCGGCAGTAATGGCTGTCAAGCCTACAATTCTTGTGGGAACTTCAACTGCTCCGAAGACATTTACCGAAGAAATAGTAAAAGCCATGGCATCATGGTGCGAACACCCGATTATTTTCCCGCTCAGTAATCCGACGGAACTGGCGGAAGCAACAGCGGAAGACATCATCAAATGGTCTGACGGCAAAGCGATGGTCGCAACCGGTATTCCTGCAGAACCTGTTGAATATAATGGCGTGACTTACGTTATCGGGCAGGCAAATAATGCCCTGATATATCCCGGGCTGGGACTTGGAAGCATCGCCGTTAATGCTTCTTTGCTTACGGATGAAATGATTTCCTCCGCCGCACATTCTCTTAGTGAATTTCTTGAAATCAATGTGAAAGGGGCTGCCGTTCTGCCGCCGGTGTCTAAATTAACGCAGTTTTCTGAAACAGTGGCTAACGCGGTAGCAGAATGCGCTGTAAAACAAGGCTTGAACAGAGTGCAGACAAATGATGTTAAAAGAACCGTGCAGTCATTAATCTGGAAGCCTGTTTACAGAAATTACTAATGTGTATGGAAGATAAAAGAGCAAATTTTAAGTTTTGTATGTAAATACCGAAAATAAATACCTCCTGTCTCCCACAGCAGGATATGCGGAAAATGGAAAGAGTATCTTTACTCCCGCGCGGAGAAGATACTCTTTTCATTTCCATATTTCCTTTTACTCCCATTACTCCCACGTAAAAACGCCGTCTCCCGTCAAGACAGCGTTTTTCTTTATAAGCACAGGAGCCCGTCCCTCCGCTTCCTGTAATATTTTGTCTTCCCCCGGATCAGTTCCCCTCCGGGAACCAGCCGGCCGCCGTCGCCGTAATCGGGGACATAGAGCAGATCCCAGCGCATATCCGGATCACCGCTTCCGATCCCATACCCGTCAGACGCGGCCATTTCCGCGTGGGTGTAAATACTCGACACCGGCAGTTCCAGCTTCTCCACAGCCTCCGCGCAGAACATCGCAAGCGCCTCCACCTGCGCTTCTGTCGGCGGCTCGCGTCCCAGATCCACGCCGCTCGGCGCATCATAGTAGCAGCATGCATCGCGGCAGCACGCCAGCGCTACACCGATCGACCGGCTGTTCCTGCGCCACGTATGCGCCAGGCACTCCGTGAAATCCTCATGGATCACGTGGCAGTACCCTCCCCGGTCAATCACCACATGGTATGCCAGGCACTCCACCAGCTGGTACGGCGCCCCCGTCCAGTGGCAGTAAATCCGGTCAATCTTCCCGCGGGCCGCCTCCAGGCGCGCTCCTATTTCATCCAAAGTCATAATCCGTTTATCCATACTTTACGGAAAGAAATACTTCCCGCCTTTCATCACTTCCTTTTCATCTTCCTTACCAGCCCGACAGCACCCCGACACCGGCATCATTCAGATTCTCCACGATACTCAGCATCTCCGACGCCGCCAGATAACTGACACACATTTCCATGAACAGGTCCGGCCGCCCCACGCTTGCCAGAAGCCGATCCGCCACACCGCCGCCGACGGTAAGCAGGATGTAAAGCACCATCTTTCCGGCGAACTGCCGCTTCATCTGCCGGCTGGAAATCATCCCTGCCCGATGTGCCGCGGGAATCGCCAGAATGCACGATACCACATCACGATCCGCTTCCCCCTTCGCCGCCAGATACTTGTGGGCAAGCGCCATCCACTTCGTCACCAGATCAATGAACACCGCCAGTGCGAATAAACTGACCAGCTCCACAGGGAAAACCCCTTCCGCCAAAAGCCCCGTCGTCACCAGCTTCACCTGCCAGTCCTCCACAAGCCGCTCCGAAGCCCGTTCAAAAGCTTCCATCCACGAACCTGCATCCATAGACCCTCCTTTCCGTCAAAAATAAAACTCCTCACAACGGGGCCGCTCAAAGAAATACGCCCCCACCTCATCCGGCCTGATCTGCAAAATCCGCATGGAATTATAAATATCCCGCTGGGAAAAATGAAGCTGATTATTCAGCCGCAGAGACAAAGACGTCTTGCTGATTCCCAGTCTTGCCGCAAAAACAACGTCAGACCCCAGCTTCTCACGAATCCGTGCCCGAAGCCTGATATAATCAAAATGCATTCCCAATCCTCACTTTCATTCAAGCAATATTCACTTCCGTCACAAGAAATTCCTCGTTTTTGCATCTTTTATAAAATATCGTTCCTTTTTATAGAACATATGTTCTATATTGATTTAAGAATAGAACTTTCTCCCCTGTCTGTCAATAGGCGTTTCCGCAGCCCTGCGAACCCTATTTTCAAAAACGGACGGGAGAGCGTCCTATCCTAAAAAGGAAAAGCCCGAGTCCGTAACCCGGGCCCTTCCCTGCCCATCTCCGGCGGATTATTCGCCGTCAGTCAGAACAGCCACATCAGAGCGGCGGACAGAATCAAGCGCCTTCACCTGCAGTCCGGCGATTGCCTTCCCCGCATGAAGCAGCTCTTCATCAGACGCGCTTTCCCTGATATTGTTAAAAGCCAGATTCTTTAAAGAACCGTCCGTATTTTCAACACGTACCAGAAGCCTTGTTTTTTCCACAGATTTGGAAACTGCCATAAGTATCCCTCCTTTCCTTTTCCATATATCTTTGTTATATACCTCTTTTAAAATTAATGAATTTCCTCTTCCGTAGTGGTCACCATGACCGCCTTAGCGAAAGAAGCCGCCCCGATGCCCTTGCCGTTTGCCAGCACCGGCATAATTTTCGCGGCCTCCGCCTGCACGGCGGACAAAGCGAGCCCGTCCTTCGGATCGGCAATGCTCACAATAAGCTCCGTATTCGCGGAAGTCAGGAATTTAAGTTCCAATTTCTTAGCCATACTCTTTTCTCCTTTCCCTGTTCCCTCTCCGGAAAGGAACAGTCCTTAGCGCTGCCATTATAGTATCCCTTTCGAGTTTAAATTTGCTGAAACAGGAAAAATAATTTGAAATTTTTTTGAAATACTTTTCCCGTACTCCCATTTTTTCCATTTTTATCCCGGCAATGCAATAAAAAATACCGCTGTTAAGCGGCACTTCTCAGTTAAATTTACAGCATGTCCGCTGCCGATAAAACATGAACGCATCTATGTGATGAGGAGTAATGACTCTATTCCGCTCATAACTTCCCACGAGGCTCTTTCCATTTCCCTCACCACAGTCACAGATCCTTCACATTCGTTCAGGATGACGCTTGCCGTCCGTCGTCATTCTGAATGGGGATAAGAATGCCTTGAGGGAAAAACAGAAAACGGGACAGTGACACGGAGAAGAATCTATGACCGTCCGCTTATCCCCGCTTACATAAAAATACGGTACCCGTCACATCTGACGGATACCGTACTTTCTATTTCTTATACTATTTCCTTACACCTGTTTTGTTTACCATTCCGGGTTATGCTTCCGGTGAAATATGAGAACCGTACACATCACGGTAATCACCTGTTTCTTTATTGCTTTCATTATTGACACGGACACGTTCTACCTTATGCCGGTCATTGTCCTTGCCGGAAATACGGTCGACACGGGTACGATCCAGATCCTTTATCCGATTGATCTCGGGTTCAAATTCGCCGATGGCCTTTGCCATGTCGCCGTCAATAGGCGCGCCGTTCTGCAGGGCACGGTAAATAATGGCCGCAAATTCATAGCGGGTCATGGAACGGTCCCCCTTGAACTCTCCATCCGGATACCCTTCCAAAAGACCTCTGTCCGCCAATGATTTCACATAAGAATATGCCCAGTGGTCTTTCGGCACATCGGGGAAATCAACATCCTTCATTACCGATGCTCCTGACTGCATGGCTCCGCGCATAGCTTTAATCTCAGCACTCTGCGCCTTGACAATCGCTTTCAAGTCCTCCACTTCCTTGGCCAAAGCCACCCGTGATGTGGATACATGGTTGCCCTGTCCCAGCTTCACGCTGACTCCGGCATTCACCATGTTTTCACCGGCACCGAAGGAACCGCCCACGCTGAACATGGTATCTTCATTGGGACGGTAGAATGCGCCTACCGCTACCGCATGGGCGTCTTTGTAGTTGCCGTAGCCGGCTGCCACATCCCACTTGTCATCCGGGTCGAAGTCCAGCGGGTGGAGGGCTGCCAATGCTGCCGCTCCTGCTCCGACACGGTTCACACGGGTTCTCAATTCGCCTACTTTATTGGTCACATTTTTGATATCCTGCGTGGAAGCGATGCCGGAAACGGAATAAGTGCTGCCGTCATTACGGGTGAAGTTCAAGGTATCACCGCTGAGTGAGGCAGACGAAGTATACCGGTCCTGCAGTCCGGTAATGGTCGCTGTCGTTCCGTCGTTGTTCGTCAAGGTGGCGCTGCCTGTACCATTCGCAGCATAGGTTGCCCTGCCGCCGGTTACTACCGTATCCTTGGCACTGACGGTATACGTCGTCGTATTCCCGGTTTTCTTGGATGTTACGGTTACATTGTCTCCCTTTTCTACCTTTGTCTTTTCAATTCCCAAGCTGCTTGTATCGACGGACAGGTTATTCCGACTTTCTTGCCGTTTTCCACTTTATCCGTAATCTTTACTGTTCCGTCCGTAGATCCCATCTTGGGCCCACTGACAGTATAGTTCTTTTGTCCGTTAGTTTCTGTCTCCGTGACAGTCACATAATCTCCAGCTGTCACAGTGGTATGCTTAGCAGCTTCCTCTGCCGCCTTAGCTGCCACTTTCTTCAGCTGTGCCACATTGACGGCATCGGTATCTTCCGTTCCGGCCGCTACACCGGTAATCTGGCGGGTGATACCTTTGGACGTATCGCCTACGGAAACAGCTGCTTGCGTAGATTTCCATACGCCCGTGTTGTCATTGGAATGATCGGCGCCGGAAATATCATAACCGACCTTGCCTTTTTCCGTGGACGCCACAGAACCGCTGCCAAGGGCTACGCCGCCCGCTTTCTGCACGTTTGCGTTATGTCCGATGGACACGGCATTCTCTACACTTGTCGTAATCACACTATCCCCGGAACCGAGGATAACACTGCCGTTTGCCCCGGCAAGCTTGTGCTTATTGCCCAGCACGAGAGCGTCATCTGTATTCTCTATTTCATTTTCAGACCCAATGACAGATACGTGATTGACATTAGCAGCGGCGTTCTTGAAACCAGTAATAGAGTTGTAGGTACTTGGCCTACGGCTGGTACCGGTCACGGTGTTGTTGACGCCGATGATGGATGTCTTCTGTGTGTAATCGGCTTTATTGCCGCCGCCGATAGCAAGGGTAGCGCCGCCGCTTTCGCTATTTCTTACAGCGCTGCGCAGTGTATCTGCCAGATCTTTTGCTGAAGCGCCGCCGTCAGTCGGTGCACTGATATTTTTCACGGAATTGGTAATTTCATTGCCGGCGCCGAAAATCAGGGAGCCGTTGGAATTAAAGGTCCGGTTTGCCGTACCGACGATGCTGTTCGCCACGCCGGAATACCCAGAAGAAGCAGTGGCGGATTCAATGCTGTTTAGAGAACCGGTAATCGTGGCGCCAAAGTTTTTGCTTGCAGCAGCTGTATTATTTCCCCCTTCATAATTTCCTGAAGCAATGGAATAAGCACCGGTAATCGTAGAGAATGCACCAGAATTGAAACTGTTTGTCCCTAAAGTCGTGGTAAATACATTTTTAGCATTTTTGTCTGTCGCCGCGCTATCTACATCAACATCTCCTAATTTCCCCTTGTAATTATGTGTGCCAATCATTAAGCCGCCTGTACGAACATAGGTGTTTTCACCAATAGCTATGCTTCCAACAACTTTGGATGGATCTGTTGGTATATAAGCAAATGGAAGGAACCCAAAGTAGTAGGAAGGATCATACTGAGGCGTATACGTAGTTTGATTAAAGGCAAATAGCGATTCCTGCTTCCCAGCCATATTTTCTATTTTTGCATTTTTCCCGATAGCAATACTGCCGCCCTGGCTGGCATAGTTATCAATGACAGCCCCACTGCCCACAGCTACATCACCAGTAGCGGTGCTTGCGCCATTAGAATACTTAATTGTTGCCCCTTTTCCGACAGCCACATTTTCCTCTTTCGGTGCACTACTGCCCGTGCCATATGCCACGCCGCTGCCGGAACCTGTCGCTGTATCCGCCGCATCAGCCGCATAACCGCCCATGAGGACTCCCATCCCCACAGCTGCCGCCAGAGCGGCTTTCACCGCTTTTCCCGAAGCGCTTTTCGTGTGGCTCCTTGCCACTTCAGAAGTGACGACATAGGCATGTTTTGCCTTACTCCATACAATCTTGTAAATTTTATTCATGCTACACTCTCCCTTGTTGCATCTAACCAAAAACAGACGACACTTAAGTCATCTTAAACTATCATTTTATTATAGCACGTTTATTACAAACAACGAAGTAAAAAATGAAAATGGCTCTCAGCTTCCAGAAGCCGGCAAGATACCGGCAGAAAAGGGACTTTCATTCTACCCTTTCATACCGCTTCCTCACCACGGGTACAGATCCTTCACCTCCGTTCAGGATGACGCCTTAACGTCTTATACAAGGATCATGAGGTCGGCCATCAGAAGGAGCTACTGGCGCACGCAGTGCGATTAAGGATGCTCGCTTGTCGTAATGATTTAAATCGTAAAAGAATAGTTAGCTTGCAGCTGACAG
>ERZ857969.4086-NODE-4086-length-13331-cov-5.760093_pt1 | contig 13331 bp, 11 predicted proteins | sample MGYA00519864_ERZ857969 | MGnify/ENA primary metagenome ERZ857969 (study PRJEB31778, sample SAMEA3449382) | human gut metagenome | biome: human gut; feature: human-associated habitat; material: faeces | place: United Kingdom | collected 2010/2012 ... | reverse complement strand
TTCACCATTGTAATAAATTTCTGATACATTAACTGCCACTGTCTGCAGATATCCTACACAATCCGGCTCCTGCAGACTATATTCCTGAAACATCCAGACGGAACCATCAGGAAAATAAAACACATTACTGTCTTTGCTCAATCTGCGAAGACCTTCCGATTCAGGTCTCCCATTCATTGCTTTCCTTAATGCCTCGTAATCCTGCAGATAAGAACCTGTCATAATTCTGCTCAGTTCCTGCATCTTGGTATTACATAAAACAATCCTTCCAAGAGGATCCGAAAAACAGACCCCACAGGGAACGTCATTCACAGCCTCGTTCACAGACCAGTAAGACAGAGAATGATAATATCTGCGTCTCTCGCTCCGGATTGCCCAGCAAAGATAAATCAATAATCCTATAACCACCGTCATTAAAACACTGACCGGATAACCCTGAAACATTGGCTGATAGGAACTTTCTCCCAGGCAATATCTGTGATCATTCATCAGAGCACCCATGAACATAAAAGAAACAACAAAGACAGCCACTGCCATTACGATTTTCTTTTTCCCGGGAAAGCAGGTGATTCTTACCAGCAGGAGGTTTAATTCCAGAATCATGCAGATTTCAAGAAGAATCATCAGAACATTCTGTATTGCCATACTGCATTCCACAAAACTGATCATCTTCCGCCTCTCTTTCTGAAGACGATACATCTGATAAACCATTCGTTTTCATCTTCCTGCTGCACTTTTAATTCCGGCCTTTCCAACATGAATCCACGCAGATCCGCCTCTGATACAATATGAACTGAAATCCGCAGAGCATCATCAATCTGCGACACACGGTAAAAAACAGACTGCATGATATCAAGCAATCGTTCCACAAGCCATTCAAAGGTGTCATAGCATTTTAGTATATCATCTGCATTCATCTGCACATCCACATTTTCCACGTAGTAAGCAGCCCGGATCCTGCATAATTTTAAGCTGTCACAGGATTCTGCCAGGCTTTGTCTGAGATCTTCCATTGTAAGCAAATTTCCATCTGATGCATATTGTGTCAGCACCAGATTCTTTTTCCGCTTCAAATACGTACCAACAACTACAATTTTACCGAGAATCCGATCATATTGTTCCCTTGATTCTGTCCGTTCCAGCTCATCCATAAACTGTGACAGCAATTCCAGCTGACCGGCAGTCTGATTCTGTATCATATTTAACAGACGGTTCTGTTCTTCTGTCTTTCTCCGCTCAGCCTCTTTCTGATAAGCTTTCTGTAACAAACGATTTCTGGCAGTCAGTTCCTCCTGCTGTTCCCGAATATCCTGATACTGATCCAGCAGTACCGAAATATCCTCTGACCAAAACAAATGTCCTCCCCTTATAGGAATATGGTTGATCCGGATTCCCTGTTCCTGTACTGATGATCTGTCTATTATGATTTTACGCAGTTCAGACGACAGCTCTGGGAAATCGCCGGAATGATAATAGCGCTGAAAAGAATGATCCGTAATCTCTGCATCCAGTCCTCCGGAATTCTGCTTTTTCTGATCAGAATGATTTCCATCCCTGTCAGACAGATCAAGATCCATCCCTGAATCACCATAAAAACAATACCATAACTGTAATCTTTATCCGAAAATGGGGGCTGTTTGGAAAAACGAAATACCAGCTGATGCAAATCATTTGTAAAAACACTTACGATCAATATCGCTGCCACGGTCAATAAAATTATAACCTTTCTGACCGTTTTCTCTTCCTCCTTTTCGCCCAAAAACATTGCTGCTGCCAAACCCAGAACCGGAATCAGAATCATGGGAATATAATATAGATACCAGCAGATATGTTCTCCAAGAGGATCATGAAAAATATGAAATTTTACTGTCCGCACAAAGAACCAGAATACCATCAGACAGCCAATTGCAGTCAGGCATCTGCGCGTTTTTTTATGTACTACATGCTTTCCCAGATAAATCACCCAGGCACAGTACATTCCCAGATAAATACAGCTACGACACTGATCTGCCAGATTTCTCATAAAAACATTTTCCGTTCTCACCTGCCTGCAGAAATAAGCCAGCAACACACTTATCAGAATCACTCCATATGACAGAGTCCTCTTTTTACTGTATGTCATGAAAGTTCCTCTCTTACCGGAGCGGGTTTGAAAAATGCTTTACGCAAGATGTGCGTCACAATTTGCAGGAATGATTTTTCAAACACACCCAACCTATTTTTGTAATAATTATACTATAAAGTACCATTTTATCATATAGTTTTCAGAAGAATCATCTATTTTCAGAGTTTTTATCACAAACAGAGTGAACAATCCTGTCCACTCTGTTTCCCATTGCTTAAAACGGTCTTGGCTGACCACAGTATTCACAAAACTTTCCGGTATTCTCTGCACCGCACTGGCATTTCCACGAACTGTTATTCTGTTGCATTCCTCCGGTCATGTTCGTTTCTGACATTCCCGTCTGTTGCATTCCTCCGTTCATGTTCATTCCCGGCATCCCAGACTGCATCCCTCCGTTCATGTTCATCCCGGTCATTCCAGGCTGCATTCCCGCATTCATGTTCATTCCTGACATCCCGGGCTGCATTCCCGCATTCATGTTCATCCCGGGCATCCCAGACTGCATCCCTCCGTTCATGTTCATTCCCGGCATTCCGGACTGCATTCCTCCATTCATGTTCATTCCTAGCATCCCAGACTGCATTCCTCCATTCATGTTCATTCCTGACATTCCAGACTGCATCCCGGCTGCGTTTGGTGTCAGTGCTGCAATAATCTGATATGCGGTCTGCTCCACTTCCATCAGTTCTCTTCTTTTGTCACTGCTTATGGAGAAAGTATTCAGTCGAAAATCCATATCATCAAACCACTGAGTTCTCACTTTAATACGCATGGTATAATCAAATTCATATTTATATACCGTTGGCTGATAACTTACAGTTTCTCCATCCTTTGTATATGTTTCCTCATGCTGCTGTTGATCTACATCAACTCTGCACTGTACAATGGCTGATAAAGGAACTATATCCGGGTTTTCATTAACATCCAGTTTCCGCGCAACAGTAAAATTCCCCTTATTATCATCAATAAAAACATTGTAATTTCTGGTATTGATCTGACGGGTTATACAAAAGTCCATTACCGCTTTTTTGTTTTTTTCACGATATTCCAGCTGACGTTTGATATCCTCTACTGTACTGTGCCGCCGCTCCTCAAACCATGGTGATAATTTTTTCGCACAATCCTTACACAGATTTCCGTCATCCAGTTTTCGATTTCCCAATAACCCAATTTTCTCTCCGCAGATGTCACAGATTTTCTTATCAAATAATCCCATACCCTATCCTCCTTTTTTATCTGAAATCCCATACTGCCGCACCGGAATGATGCGGCAGTATTTTACCTTATTCTGTAACAATTATTTTTTCAAAATATGTCTTTACGGAAAAATCAACTTCACCTGTTTCAGAATCGTCTGCTTCTTCGCCGTTATCAGATTCCTCTGCATCGTCTTCTGCTATCAAACACAGTTTTCCATCATCCAGTAAATTGAACTTCATATTATCAAGACTGAAAAACATAGTTCCTGCCTCATCCTCTGTTACAGCCTTTAATACCAGTGCGTTTCCTTCCACGTCGCCCTGAAGTTCCACTTTTGTCTCTTCTCCGCTCTCTATTAAGATAATTTCAGCCTTTCCGTCTTCCACAGACATACTCATTTCAAATCCTGTAAAGTCAGCATTAACCGGCATCTGCATTCCAAATGCTTCCATCAGAGTACAGCTCCATTCTCCTTCAAAATCCTTCATGGTTGGATTTTCTACCGGTTTGCCCGGTACATAAGGCTCATACTCTTCCTTTTCCTGACTCAGGATCATTGTCGTTCCATCTGCTGTTAAGGTTATCTTACCGTCCTTGTACTCGCATTCCCCTGTCTGATCATTATGAGTCATCAAAATTTTATCATTTTCTATTTTCCACTCTGATTCATCTACTTCAGGCTCTTCCCCATAAACAGAACTTGTTGTTTCCATTTTACCGTCTTCTTTAATGTCCACGGTCACTTCCATTCCCATTGCCCCCGGATGAAAGGATGCACCTTCGCCCATAGAAAGCTCATTTACATACCAGGTTCCAATAACATCCTTTTCTTCAAGGGCATAAACACTTACGCTCATAAAGCCTGCCATTAAGACTCCTACTGTTCCTGCCATCCACAACCTCATTTTTTTACTCATACAAACATCTCCTTTCTTTTTAAATGTACTCCTCGGACTCTTTTTTACTTAATTTTGTGAGAAGTTTTTTTGTTTATCTACATTATACGTGAACGCTCAGATATTTACACTAGCACTTCTGACAGTATGCATGTAATTTTTTGGATAAATTAAAACCTGCTGAAAAGTTTTTAACTCTTCTCAGCAGGTTCATTAAAATACTTTCTGTTTTGGCGCATTCTCTCCAGATTTTCCAGAATTATATCTACACTGATTGGTTTGGCAATATGAGCGTTCATACCCGCTTTGATTGCCTTTTTACGGTCTTCTTCAAAAGCATTGGCAGTCATCGCAATTTTTGAATAGGACCTGCTGATTGCGGGAATACTTTTTTATTTCCAGTCAGAAGCAAGGCATACAGGTACCGGATCCTGAATTTCCATTCTGTCAGGTTCTACCAGGCAGTCATAAGCCAGAATATGCACTCCTGCCCTTTCCGCTTCCTGTAATGTTTCTCCAAATTCCCGATGAGTCTCCCAGTTGGGCTCAAACCTGTCAACTCCCTTCATCTGGATCACCAGAAGCAGATAAGCTTCGTATCCTTCCTGCATACAATGGATCAGCTCTTTCAGATGCTTCACACCTCTTTCTGTAGGTGCATCAGGAAATCGTGCTATATTGTCAGATTCCAGAGTGACACCTTTCACTTCTATAAAAGCCTTACGTTTCTCTGAACAGACGTAAAGATCAAATCTGGAATTTCCGTAGGTCTTCTCTGGTATTACCTGAATCTTTTCCGGGAAAAGATGTCCTGCCTTTATCCATTCTAGTGCTGCCTTATTGGGAATCTGAGAGTCCATATTGATCAGGCCCCTGCCCTCTTTATTTACACAGACCAGATCATAGGCCGTCTTTCTCGCCGGATTACTGCTCCTTTCCAGAAAAACCTGTGTACCCGGGATCAGAAGCTCCCTGCACCTGCCTGTATTCTTTACATGAACCGTTTCCACCTGCCCATTGATTTCCACATGTGCAATAAACCGATTAGGACGATCTATGAAACGGCCCTCTGTGATATGTTCGTACTTCATTTTTTCTGCTCCTCTTTACGCATTGTATACATACCATAACATGTTTTCCTCATATCTACAACATTTTCACTTTAAGAAACTTTTGTCTGATTTTGCCTATGTTTTTGTACCTGTGTTTTAAAAAAAATTCATTACGTTTTTTCATTTCTGTGCTATAATGTTCCATCATAAAAATATCCGATAAAAATGAGGTGAAACAGGTGAAGAAAAAAAATCTTGTGCCTCTTATCGTTTTTTTACTGAGCATGTGCCTTGTTGGTTTCATCGTATACAAAACAGACACTCACGAAAAATGGCAGAGACGCACAACCGCACAATTAAATGTATCAACCTACGGCGAACGTATTAAAAATGAAATTACAAATGGAATTGCGATCACAGATACTCTGAAACAGGTTCTGATCAGTGGAAATGGAGATATCAAGCAATTTGATACGATTGCAGAAAATCTTATATCTGATTCTATTGAAAGTGTACAGCTTGCTCCGGACGGTGTTGTAACAGATATTTATCCTGCGTGTTCCTGATATTTTTTCCGACTCGATCCATGCACTTTCAGGTTTTGGATATGAGTACAGACTTTCCAAAACAGAAACTCCCTGGAGTGCCACTTATAAAACCGTTTACCAGTCAGATGGTCAGATAACGCAGCCGGTTTCTTATGATTTTACCATAGGGAAAGAAAGCTGGAAGTTTGAATTAACTCCTGAAAGCGGATGGCAAGACAATTTATTAATAGCAAAAGCCAGTATAATATTTACTGTCATCACCTTACTTCTGTCGGGACTTATCAGGGCATGGCTGGTATCAAACGAAAACAAAAATAAATTTCAGATACTGGCACGCACGGATTCTCTTACAGGTATTTACAACCGCTATGGATTTGACGAATCAGCAGAAAAGATGATGGATAAAAATCCGAAAGCACATTTTGTGGCTGCACTCCTTGATATCGATGATTTTAAGTTTATTAATGATATCTATGGCCACGCCTATGGAGACAAAGCATTAAAGAGTCTGGCAGACAGCATGAAAACATTTTTTCCATCTGATGCATTACTGGGAAGAAACGGCGGGGATGAATTCTGTATTCTTTTACAAAATTATACCTGTGAAGATGCCAAAGAACTGCTGCAGCAATTTACCGGACTTCCAAAGGCATTCTCATACAAGGGAAAAGAACAGTCATTTAACATTTCTCTGGGATATGCGGAATATCCCACATTTGCAGCCAGCCGTTTACAGCTTATGCGCTGTGCAGATGCAGCCCTTTATGAAATAAAACTTCACGTAAAAAACGGGTGTATGGCCTACAGGGAAGGTCTTCAGTCCGGAATCCGTAAACAACTAGGATTCGCATTTAAAGATATCTCTGAACACCTTCCGGGTGCATTTATCATATACAGAGCGGACAAAGACGATGACGAACTCTTTTATGCAAACCATGAGTTCCTTCATATGACCGGATATAAAGATATGGACGAGCTCTTCAGACTCACCAATAAGCGCTTCCGCAACCTGATCCTGAAAGATGAACAGAAACAAATAGAATCCAGCATCTGGGAACAGATTGATAGTGGTAATGAAAATGACTATATTCACTTTCACCTCCGAAAAGCTGACGGCTCCTATCTTTCTGTCCTCGATCACGGAAGAATCGTAGAAAGCCAGCAATACGGAAGGGTGTTCTATGTATTATTCATGGACTGGGAAGATATGCATATTCATTACAGTGATAAATTTTCCGGATAATAACAGACATACGACTGTTTTTCACGAAAAGGCTTATTTTTCAACTATAATGGAATACTTTCTGCAAGACATAATCGCCCCCATCCCACCTCTTCATTGGGATACTCCTCATACCCCGGTAATGGTCTGGCGCCTTTTCGGAGATAGGCTTTTACTTTTTCCCCATAGAGGTAGGGATCGTTTCCATTTACAATCCCCCATTGCATTAACAATGCTGCGGATCCGCTGACAAAGGGTGTTGCAAAGGAAGTCCCTGTTACTGTTCTGTAACCACCACCGGGTACGGGAGCAACTATGTTTACTCCCGGTGCCACCAGATCAGGTTTCAGATATGGCAGCATTCTGCTGCCCCTTCCGGAAAAATCCGCATAGGAGTCAACCAGCGAATCATATGCTCCAACTGCAATAACCCGCCGGGCTGTGGCAGGTATGGTCAAAGTCCCATATGCCCTTGGTTCATAAAACCCAGTTCCTCTGTTCAGGGTATTTCCACCTGGCAGCCACAGGTAATATTCTCCTCCTCTGACCCTTTTTCCACTTAAGATGATTTTCCAGTCTCCACTGTCTACATAAGTTTCCACAGGAAGAAAATCTATGTAGATTTCCTGTGTCAGATGATATGGTCCAGGTTTGCCATAATAGATTAAAAGATCTGTATTTCCCAGTCTGTACCTCTGAGGACCAAGCTTTTCGTCTAAGGGGCCGATCCGGTTTCCGGATGGATTTTCAATATAAATACTCATTTCATCCTCATAAGATTTCCATAACTGCACATTTAATGTTGGTTCCCTGCTGCTCACAGATAATTCTATCTGTCTGGTCTGTCCCTGTTTCAGGGTTCCTCCCTCATGCAGAGGCTGATTGCCGTTGTTCCCTGTACCTGTACAGATAGCCAGACGTCCTGTGGAAGAAACCATATCTATATATGTTTCAAGAAGGGAATCTCCCTTGTGTGTTCATTATAACTAGGGGAAAATTACTGTAAAAAAATTTGCAGTCTTTACACTGCCTGTTTTTCTACCGGATAAGGCGACTGATACTTAAATACAATATCAATGCTCTTATCTCCATTCACAACAATTTTTTCAATCAATTCTGTCACAATTTCTCTTGTCACTTCGGATAATGTTCCATACTTGATAAATTTCTCTATCCAGTTTTCATAAGATTCTTCTGCCTCTCCAAAGCTGTCTTTCTCTTGTTCTGCCAACTGAATCTTCGCCCTGATATCTTTATCCTGCTTTTCATATTCTGCCTTATAGGAGAGATATTCTTCTTTATCCAGAACACCATCTACATAATTTTCGTAAGTTTTCTTTTTATACTTTTGGACAGCCGCAAGTTCTTTTTGTAACCGTTCAATCTGCTGGTCTGCTTCTGCACATCGTCTCTGCACCTCCTTCTTCCTATCTGCTACTTTTAATATTTCATCCTTATCACTTTCTTTCAGTGCCAGTTCCGCTTGTCTTTGGATTTCATTTTTTACAATAGAATCCAATACTTCTTTTTTAATGAAATGAGAATAACAAACTGTGTTTCCTTTTTTGTGATAGGTACCGCACTCATAACCGTCCCGACAAGTAACCCTCTGGAAATTATATCCGCAATCTCCACAAACAATAATTCCTGCGTATGGATTTACCTTTCTCACTTCGCTATTAAATCCCGGTGTCCGTGTTCTTTTCTTCATAAGTTCCTGTACCTGCTCAAAAGTATCTTTGCTAATAATTGCTTCGTGCATTCCTTCCACAATATACTGCTGTTCCTCTGGAATATATTGATACTTTTCCACTTTATAGGATATCTTTTCTGATTTATGCTGTACCATAGCCCCTGTATAAACTCTGTTTCGCAAAATTACATTGATCGTAGGATATGCCCAGCCCTTTGCACCCGCTTTTTCTAATGCATTGGCATATTTCAATCCCTGCACCTTTCTCTTATACTCTGACGGTGTCAGAATTCCTTCCTGATTCAGTTTCTTTGCAATACCATCCCTGGAATATCCTTCCAAACTCATATAAAAGATTCTCCGTACCACTTTAGCTGCTTCTTCATCTACAAGAAAATGATGCTTATCTGCCGGATCTTTTACATATCCATATGGGGCAAACCCAGACATAAACTGTCCCCGTTTCTTCTGGGCGGTCAATGCACCTCTGATTTTCTTAGATATATCACGACTATACATATCATTAAACAACGTCTTAAACTGTGCCAATTCTTCATTACTGTGATGAACAGAATCCACGCCATCCAAAATTGCAATATAACGCACACCCAAAGATGGAAAAACACGCTCAATATAGTTACTGGTTTCAATATGTTCACGCCCAAGCCGGGAAATATCTTTCGTAATAACGCCTTGAATTTTCCCTTTGTAGATATCCTCCATCATCCGCTGAAATTCCGGTCTATTCGCAAAATAAAGCCCCGAATAACCGTCATCAATATAAATATCTGCGATTTCCAGATCCTCTGATTTAGTCACATACTCACGAATCAGTTTCATCTGATTTTCAATACTCTCACTAACTTTATTCTCTCCATCATCCTTCGACAGACGACAATATACACCCATCTGATACATCATATCACCCCATCTTTCTCAAGTATTCTATCTGGTGAACTCTCTACTGAAGCAAACTTAAAATATATATCTATTTTCTGCTCTGGATATACATAAATTTTATCAACTAACTCCACAAGCGCTTCTCTGGTAAGCTGCTTTACCGTTATTCTTCTGCGATTAAAGTGCTCCAACCATATCTTTGTTTCATTGACCGCCGCCCGCTGCCTTTGCTCTTCATGGTTCAGTTCTGATAATTCTTTTTGATATTTCTGATTCTCTGTTTCATACATCTGTTTTAATTCCAGATATTCCTCTTTGGAAAGTACTTCATCCATAAACTGTTCATATGCTCGTTTCCGGTATTCCAGATTTCTTTCTATTTTTGCCTGCAATTTTGCAATTTTACCATCCAGTTCCGGCTGTTTCTGTCTGATCTGAGTTTCCAGATTCTTCATATCCATCTTCATCTGTTTCAATTGCTGGTTGATTGCAAATACAACCAGTTCATCCAGCTTTTCAAATGTAATATGATTCAGCTCACAGTAATTCTGCCCCTGCTTCTGATGAAAACCACACATATATCCGTCATAGTCTTTATGAGATGCCAGATAACGTTTTCGCATGGCTGTTTTACATTTCCCACAAAAGAGCAGTCCCACATATTTATGTGGTTCATTGTTTTTATCAAAATAGGAAACTCTGCGCCCCTTTCTTATTTGCTGAACCCTATCAAACTCTTCTTTAGAAATGATTGCCTCATGTGCATCCGGCACCAGCTCCATTTCTTCCAGGGGAATTGCCTTTTTGTATTTCAGCTTATAAGACGGTCTTTCATGTTTCCGAATCACAACCGCCCCAGTATAGACCGGATTCTTTAAAATTCCACTTACAGTAGACGATGTCCACAGACCTTTTCCCGAATCCCATACATAATTGGTTTTTAAAACTTCCTTTTTATATTTTGCGGGACAAGGGATTTCATCTTCATTCAAAGTCCTGCAAATAACCGTACAGCCAAATCCATTTTGATACATTCTGTAAATTCTTCGAACAACCTCGGCTGCATAAGGATCAATTTCCAGATGATTATGAATTGTTTTACTTTTCACATATCCAAAGGGGGGCTGTTTCGGAGTATATTCGCCCATACTTCTTTTGGTCTGAATCGTTGTCTTAATCTTTCTGGATGTATCTCTCAAATACATATCATTCAGCAAAGTTTTTATTTCTAACATTTCATCATAAGTTCCAACGGCTGAATCATAATTATCCAGAATCGAAACAATCCGAATCTGTTTCTCCGGGAAATATTTGCCTAGATAATAGTTGGTATCAATATGTTCTCTTCCAAGTCGAGATACGTCCTTAAAAATCACCATATTGATAACACCAAGCTCAATATCTGCCAGCATCCTCCGAAATTCAGTTCTTTCAAAATTACTTCCAGAAGCCCCATCGTCTACATAAACTTTTTTCTCTGCAATATCTTTATTCTCTGCAATATAATCTCTTGCCATCTGAATCTGAGAGTGAATACTATTGCTGTATTCACCCTCTTTATTTTGCTCTTCAATGGAAATTCGGCAATAAATTCCTGCCTGATACATTCTATCCCTCTTTTCATCGGTCTTGCGTAGTCATTGTCTTTAATTGTCTTTATTTTACAACAAGAACTTAAGAAAATCAACCTGCAATTTTTCGTTCAGTAAGATTCTGAATGCACTGGATCAATGTCTTTTCCCCATTAAAATGCACTCGAATCTGATATCCTGCATGTTCATAGCTTACATTCTCTTTTTGGATTTCTTTTTTTGTATCCAGAACTTCTACAGAATCAAATAACGTATTCATGCTATATGCCTCCTTCAGCATACAGTTCTCTCTACATCCTATGCCGGCAGGATTGTACAAAAGTTCTGTATGAATTGAATTCGGCTTTCGAAAGCCTGATTACATTCTAAAATTATTCTGCACCAATCACATTGAATTGAAATTGACCGCAGATTGAGTTTTTAAGATTCATTTTCTTCCTATACAGTATCAATTCCTATTGTCCGGAACATTTGTTCGTGTTATAATAAAAAGACTTTAAGAATATAAAACACGAAAACCAAAGGAGGGATTTCTGTTGGAACGATGTGATTTTTCTTCTATTAGCACATGCCTAAAAAATCAAATCAGTGAAAGCAATCAGATGAACCAACCTGATTTTTTATACGAATTATTTGAAGATTTTATGAATGATCCGATAAATGAAGATTTTTCTATGGATAATGGTCTAATTTGCCGCTGGATAACCGGACAAGCAAAAATCAGTCCCAAAATAACCTCATATTATGCAAAACCCAGCAATCAGAAAAAACTGGCAACAACCATTCAGCGGAACTTACTTCCCTTAATGGCAGACTGCAACATGGTTATACAGGACATTTACACGTTATTCATACAGGACGATACGATTTCGGATACAAAAAAGCAGGAACTTGTATCTCTATATAAACCTTCTGATTCAAGGCTGTTGTTTTTAGCAAAAGTACTTTCTTTTGGTATGGAACGGCAATTTATTAAACGTGATACAAGAAATCAAAAACTGATTGCAGGAGGTGTTCTATCTCCGATTGTTCTGGATTACATTATGGACAGCGAAGTCCCAAAACCATGCCGTCATTTTCTAGGAAGAGAAGAAGAACTGGATGAACTCCATACTTTGTTTGAAGAGAACCGACATATATTTCTTTATGGAATTGCCGGAATTGGAAAAAGCGAGCTTGCTAAAGCCTATGCAAAGCAATACAGAAAACAGTACACCAATATTCTCTATATGGAATACACCGGTAATCTATATCAAGATATTGTAGACATGGATTTTATTGATGATCCACCAGAAATCAGTGAGCAGGAACGTTTTCAAAGACATAACCGTTTCTTACGCTCTTTGAAATCTGATACACTGCTGATCATAGACAATTTTAATGTCACATCCACACAGGACAGTTGCCTGTCAGTCGTATTAAAATACCGTTGCCGGGTTTTATTTACAACCAGAAGCCAACTGTCTGAATACTGTAGTTTTCAATTAAAAGAACTGAAAGATATACCCACTCTTTTTCAACTGACATCTGTATTTTATTCAGAAGCAGAGGAAAACCGGGCAATCGTAGAAAAAATCATAGAAACTGTACACTACCATACTTTTGCTGTCGAACTGGCAGCCAAACTTCTGGAAAATGGAATTTTAACTCCAGAGCAATTATTGATAAAACTTCAAGAGGAAAAGGCTTCTCTTCATAATGAAGATAAGATTAAAGTAATGAAAGATGGTCAGAGCAAAAAAGCCACCTATTACAACCATATCCATACCCTGTTTTCGTTATACTCCTTATCACGGAAACAGCAGGATATTATGTGCAATATGTGTTTTATGCCTTCATCTGGTATTTCTGCCCGTATATTTTCCAAATGGCTGGAGCTGCCTACTTTAAATGACGTGAATGATCTGATCGAGACAGGTTTTGTACAGTCAAGTCTCCGGCATACTATTTCTCTGCATCCAATGATTCAGGAAATTGCAGTTTCCGAGACCGCACCTTCTGTTACAAGCTGCCACACGTTATTGGATTCTCTGCAAAAAATATGTTTGATGCATGGCATTGAAGTTAGCTATTATAAAAAATTATTTCAAACAGTAGAAAACA
>ERZ857969.4059-NODE-4059-length-13392-cov-4.496888_pt1 | contig 13392 bp, 12 predicted proteins | sample MGYA00519864_ERZ857969 | MGnify/ENA primary metagenome ERZ857969 (study PRJEB31778, sample SAMEA3449382) | human gut metagenome | biome: human gut; feature: human-associated habitat; material: faeces | place: United Kingdom | collected 2010/2012 ... | reverse complement strand
GCCGCCATGACCGGGTGCCTGCTGTCGAGCCTGTGCCGGACGGTGAACGCTGCCGTGGTGGTATGCTGCGCCGGACTGGTGGGCCCGGCGGCCCTGGAGCTGGTGGGCGTGCGGGCGGCAGGCATCCTGTCCCTGGCCCGCCTGTGGACCCCCGTTACCTGCTCCCTGTATGCCTATCTCATCCCCCTGGCTCTGCTGATAGTCTGCCCCCTTCTGTGCGTGCGGCGCAGGCCCAGGGTCTGATCTGTATAAAGCAAGAAAAATCGAGCCGGTTCGAAGACCGGCTCGATTTTTCTTGACACGTTTCCACAGATACAGTAGACTTTACAGCAGCGCGAACAGCACATACAGCCAGTGGGCCGCCACGCCGGCGCACAGGCCGCCTACGGTGTGGCTGATGATGGCCTTGCCGATGAGATGGTTGCATCCCAAGCTGTTCATCATGGACACATGGGTGCTGAGATAGCCGCTCCAGCACATGCACATAGCGGTAAACACCGCGATGTCGCCGCCGGCAGCCTTCCCCTCGGCCAGCAGCTGGGGCACCAGGCTGATGGCCGCACCGGCTGCGCCCAGAGCCGTCACCGGCACCGCCAGACCCTCCGGCGAGGAGAAGCCAAACAGCGGCGTCAGGATAAAGCTGAGCTTATCCGCCAGCTTGGGCAGAAGTCCGATGCCCTCATAGGCCGCGCCGGTATACAGGCCGCTCTCTGCAGGGCCGTTGGTGAGCATCATCACCACCGTGCAGATAACCAGCACGCCCGGTATGATGCTCACGCCCATTTTCACGCCGTCCATGCCGCCGTCCAGCAGGGCAGACATGAAGCGGGTGCCGGTGCCGCCGGCCCGGACGGGACGCACCCGCTTGCCCCCCAGGGACAGGGTGCCGCCGTCAATCATGGGCTGCTCCCGGCCGTATACCTTGGCGGTAAATGCCAGCATGATCCGGGTGGATACGATACTGCCTACCACCGCTCCCAGAAGGCCAGTCAGGGCCGCGCCGGTGTAGTTCACCCCCTTGCCGGGGGACAGGCTGATCATATAGGTACACACGATGAAGCCCATGCCGAAGGACGTACCCAGATTGGTCAGGGCCGGAAACTGATACGCCTTGAACAGGCTTTTGAAGTAACGGTCCTGGGCCAGGGAGAGAACGGCCGGGTTGTCCGACAGGAATGTGGTCACCACGCCCACGGACGCCGCCCCCGGCAGGCCGTATACCGGCCGCATGAAGGGGTTGAGCATCCGGTTCATCAGCGACACCAAGCCAAACTCGGAAAACAGCGCCGAAATGGCCCCCATGATGACGCACAGGGCCGTCAGATACAGCACCGTATCCGTCAGAAGGACAAAGGCGGTGTTGATCATGGTGTTGATGGTGTTGCCCAGGCCCATTTTGGCGGCAAACAGCGCAAAAAAGGCCACAAACAGCACGATGAAAATGAAGTTTTCGGGTCCGATCTCCTTTTTATAGCAGGTGGGTCCCTTGTGGGTTTCTTCGGCCCCGACAGGCGGGGCCTGGGTTTCCTCGATGACAGACTGGCTCATAGCGATTTTCCTTTCTTCCTTGTCCCTATTCCACAAAATACTCCGCTTTTCGCGGAACCAATTTATCATACCGCATAAAGCGCATCCTGTAAAATAAATATATTTCGTGGGGAGCATGAGAAAAGCTTATGGCTGACAACACATATCGCATCCTGACCAAAATCGCCGAGACCGGCAGCCTGACCCGCACGGCGGAGCAGCTGAACTACACCCAGGCCCGGGTCAGTCAGATTCTGAAATCCGCCGAGAAGGAGTTCGGACTGACCTTGTTTGTTCGGGGCAAGCGGGGCGTGATGCCCACGCCGGAGTGCCGGTGTCTGCTGCCGACTTTGCAGGAGCTGGTGCGCCAGGAGCTGGTGCTTCTGGACCAGCTGGACCAGATTCGGGACCTGCGGGGCGGCACGGTGTCCATCGGCACCTTTACCAGCGTGTCCTGCCACTGGCTGCCCCAGCGGCTGAAGGCCTTCGGGCAGCTGTATCCCCAGATTCGGTTTCAGCTGAAGCTGGGTGACGTGGCCCATATCGATCAGTGGCTCCGGGAGGGCACCGTGGACCTGGGGCTGATGATCGACCCGGGGACCGAGGATCTGACGTTTCTGCCCCTGCTGGAGGACTGCTATTCTGTGATCCTGCCCCGGGAACATCCCCTGGCCGGAGCGGAGGAGCTGAGCCTGGAGCAGCTGCGGGAGGAATGCTTCATCCTGCTGGAGCCGGAGGACAATGCCCCGGTGGAACCGCAGCTGCGGCAGGCCGGGGTCCGGGTGGGCTATCGGGTGAAGGATGACTACACCATTCTGGCCATGGTGGAAAGCGGTCTGGGCGTCAGTGTGCTGCCTCATCTGCTGCTGCAGCGCACATCGTACCGGGTCTATGCCGCACGGCTGATGCCGCCGGTGGCCCGGCGCATGGGCATCCTCCTGCCCAAGGAGGGATATGTCTCCCTGGCAGCCCGGCAGTTCGTGTCGTTTTTGCGGCAGGAAGCGGAAGCGGTGGAAAAATAGTGAAAGCCTCCCTCATGGCGATGCCATGGGGGAGGCTTTTTGTTTACCTGATCTGCTGACGGACCTGGTCCAGGGGCAGGTCCTGTTCCCGGGCAATACGGGCCAGGTCCTCATATTCCGGCTTCTGCCGCCGGACGCCCCAGCCCTGAGACAGCTTCCGGGCCACAGGGCCCCAGGGTGTATCCATCGTTTCCTCCGCGCGGGACAGGGTATAGCGCCGGTGCCGGCTCTCCCGGACGCCCAGGGTGGTGGTGTGCCGCAGCAGCAGCCGGGCCATTTCCTCCCGCTGCTCCTCCCGGCACAGAACGCACAGCATCACGCCAGGCCTGGATTTTTTCATGCCAATGGGCACGGTGTACACATCCAGCGCCCCGGCCTCCAGCAGACGCTCCATAGCGAAGGCAATGTCCTCGCCGGTCATGTCGTCCAGATTGCAGGCCAGCTCATACACGTCGCCGATGTCTGCCGCCGTGTCCCCCAGCATGGCCCGCAGGCAGTTGGCCCGGGGAAAGTCCTTGTGGCCCATGCCGCAGCCCACGGCCCGCAGGGTCATCACCGGCATATCGCCGAAGCGGGTGACAAAGTGCCGCAGCAAAGCCGCACCGGTGGGGGTACACAGCTCCCCGTCGATCCCGCCGCCGTAAATGGGCACATCCCGGAGGATGTATGCCGTGGCCGGGGCAGGCACCGGCAGGATACCATGGGCGCAGCGGACAGTTCCGCTGCCCACATGGACCGGGGAGGCGATCACCTGGTCCGGTGCAAGCTCCTCCATCAGCAGGCACACCGCCGTCACGTCTGCCACGGCGTCCATGGTGCCCACCTCGTGGAAATGGATGTCCGTCACCGGCACACCATGGACATGGCTCTCCGCCTGGGCGATGCCGTCATATACCGCCAGAATGTCCCTCCGCACCCGGTCGGACACCGGGAGCCGCTCCACAATGTGGCCGATCTCGTGCATACCGTTGTGGTGATGGTGGTCGTGCTCATGGTCGTGGTCGTGATGATGGTCGTGGTCATGATGATGGTCGTGGTCATGCTCCGTTTCCCCGTTCACCGTCACGGTGACTCGGGAGCCGGTGATGCCGCACTTTTCCGCCCGTTCCAGGCGGTATGTTACCCCGGGAATACCCAGGCCGTTGAGACGCTTGACAAATTCGTCGGGCTGGGGCAGCAGCTCCAGCAGCGCCGCCGTCAGCATATCTCCGGCGGCGCCCATGCCGCAGTCCAGATACAGGGTCCTCATTTCTTTCCCTCCATGTGATTGATCATACTGGCCAAATACCCGGCGCCGAAGCCGTTGTCGATGTTCACCACCGATACGCCGCTGGCGCAGGAATTCAGCATAGACAGCAGGGCCGACAGGCCGCCGAAGGAGGCGCCGTAGCCCACGCTGGTGGGTACTGCGATCACCGGGCAATCCGCCAGACCACCCAGCACGCTGGCCAGAGCCCCCTCCATTCCCGCGATGGCCACGATCACCGACGCGCTCATGATATCGTCCATATGGTGCAGGGTGCGGTGCAGGCCCGCCACCCCCACATCGTACAGCCGCAGCACTTCGTTGCCGTGGACCTCCGCCGTCAGGGCGGCCTCCTCCGCTATGGGAATATCGCTGGTGCCGCCGGTGGCGATAACGATGCGGCCGATGCCGTCCGGCTCCGGCACAGTGCCGATGATGCCGCAGTGGGCATCCTCGTGATAGTCCAGAGGGTATGCGGCGGCGATCTCCTGAGCCGCCTCCGGAGACAGGCGGGTGATGAGAATGGTCCGCTGGCCCCGCCGGCGCATGACGCCGATGATGCCGATCATCTGGGCCGGAGTCTTTCCCGCGCCGTAGATCACCTCCGCCGCGCCCTGGCGGATGCCGCGGTGCAGGTCCACTTTTGCATAGCCGATGTCGGTGAAGGGCTCCTTTTTCAGGGCCAGCAGCGCGTCATCCACGGACACGGTCCCCTGGCGCACGCCCTCCAGCATTTTGCGGATCTCGCTGTTCATGCTCTTGCCTCCAGGTCCAGCCATACGGCGTCGTAGTCCTGCCCCAGGCGGTCCAGGATCTCCTGCCGGTGCTCCAGCAGGCGGGGCATCTGGGCGGCGGGCAGCTGAATTTTCGCGCTGCGGCCCGCCAGGCGGACCCGGAAGTCCGTAAAGCCCAGGGAAAACAGATACGTTTCCGCCGCCTCGGTGACAGCCAGGTCCCGGGCGGTAATGGGCTGTCCGGTGGGGATGCGGGTGGCCAGGCAGGCGTATGCGGGCTTGTCCCAGGTGAAAAGTCCTGCCTCCCGGGACAGCCGTCGTATTTCGTCCTTGGTCAGGCCGCACTCCCGCAGGGGCGACCGCACCGACAGCTCCCGCAGAGCCCGCATACCGGGGCGATCTCCGGCGTCGTCGGAGGCGTTGGTGCCGTCCAGCAGCACCGGAAAGCCGTCCTCCACCGCTGCGGCGGCAATGGTGCGGAAGATCACGCGCTTGCAGTGGTAGCACCGGTCCGGCGGATTGGCCGTCACGGTGGGAGACGACAGCACGTCCACTTGCAGCTCCCGCAGATCGGCATGGAGGTCCCCGGCCAGACGCCGGGCGTCCTCCAGCTCAAACCGGGGCTGGAAAGCGGAATTCACATAATACGCCCGGACCCGGGCGCCGTAACGCAGAGCGGCATACAGCAGGTAAGACGAGTCCACCCCGCCGGAAAAGGCAATGGCCACCCGGGGATTTTCCTTGAAAAACTGTTGCAGATCCATGATTCGTCGATTCTTTCTCTTATTTTGCGCTGGGCACAATGCCCAGGATCACCAGGGGCTCCGTGCCGGTGTTTACAACGCTGTGGCTGTGGCCCTGGGGGCAGTAGTGGCACAGGCCGGGATAAACCGCCGCCTCCACGCCGTCGTCCAGGCACACACCGGTACCGGACAGAAAATACATGACCTCGCAGCTGTCGGTGTGGGTATGAAGGCCGATGGAGGAGCCGGGCTCCAGCGTCAGCCGCAGGATCTTGCCCATACCGTCCTGAAAGATGCGGGTCTCGGCCTCCCCCTGGCCGCCCTTGAACCGGGGCTGCACCAGAGAGGGCATACGGTCAAAGTCCAACGTCATGGCCGGTCCCTCAGTTCAGGAAGTCCTTGAGCTTCTTGCTGCGGGAGGGGTGGCGGAGCTTCCGCAGGCCCTTGGCCTCGATCTGGCGGATGCGCTCGCGGGTGACGTTGAACTCCTTGCCCACCTCCTCCAGGGTGCGGGTGCGGCCGTCCTCCAGGCCGAAGCGCAGCTTCAGTACCTTCTCCTCCCGGGGAGTCAGGGTGCTGAGCACGGACACCAGCTGCTCCTTCAGCAGGGTATAGCTGGCAGCCTCACTGGGCTCGGACGCGCCCTCGTCGGGGATGAAGTCGCCCAGATGGGAGTCCTCCTCCTCGCCGATGGGGGTCTCCAGGGACACGGGCTCCTGGGCGATCTTCAGAATCTCCCGGACCTTGTCCACAGGCATGTTCATCTCCTCGGCGATCTCCTCGGGAGAGGGATCGTGGCCCAGCTCCTGAAGCAGCTGACGGGATACGCGGATGACCTTGTTGATGGTCTCCACCATGTGGACGGGGATGCGGATGGTGCGGGCCTGATCGGCGATGGCCCGGGTGATGGCCTGGCGGATCCACCAGGTGGCATAGGTGGAGAACTTATAGCCCTTGGTGTGGTCAAACTTCTCCACGGCCTTGATGAGGCCCAGGTTGCCCTCCTGGATCAGGTCCAGGAACAGCATGCCCCGTCCCACATAGCGCTTGGCGATGGACACCACCAGCCGGAGGTTGGCCTCCGCCAGCTGCTTTTTGGCCTTTTCTCCGGCCTTCAGGTCCGCCTTGGCCTGAGCCAGCTCCTCCTCGGTGAGGGTCAGTCCTCCGGTCTCCACCTGAGCCAGCTTCTCCTTGGCGGTGTTGCCTGCGGACATGGCGGTGGCCAGCTTGATCTCCTGCTCGCCGGTCAGCAGGGGCACCTTGCCGATCTCCTTCAGATACATGCGCACGGGATCGTCAATGTTGAAGCTGTCCACCAGGGTGTTGGGATCTACCAGCTCCTCCTCCTCGATCTCGGCGATCTCCTCCATGGCGGGCTCCATGTCCTCGGGGATGTCGTTGGTGAAATCCTCGGTGACGATGTCGATGCCCAGATCCGCCAGGGAGTCATAGATGCTGTCCATCTGGTCGCCGTCCAGGTCCATGGCGTCCACCACCTCGGACAGCTCCGCCGGCTCCAGGCGGCCCTTCTTCTTGCCCTTGATGAACAGCTCCCGGAGCTTCTCATTGCCGGCCAGCAGAGCAGCGGCAGGGCACTTGCCGAGCTTTTCCTCCAGGGTCTTGTCGTTGATCTTGGCGCTCTCCGGCTTCTTGTCGGCAGTCTTTTCGGCCTTTTTCTTGTCGTCGGCGGTCAGCAGCTGGTCCGCCATCTCCTCGAGCTCCTGCCGGGTATAGGTTTTATCTGTCATTGTGCTTTCCTCCATAGCCCTTCTTGTTTTTATATTTTTCCGCCGCTGCCGCCAGGGGGTCTGTCCCGGCCCCGGCGGCGCGTTTTTGCGCTTCCTCATGAATGACGCGGCAATAGTCCTCCAGAGCCCGCTCCGCGCCTGTGCGGGACTCCGGCTTCTGCACCACCGCCGTCAAGTGGCTCATTTCGTCGCCGGTAAGCTCACCGCTCAGCGACGCCACCGTCATCGGCCGCCCGGCCATGTGGCTCTCCCACAGGCTGGCATAAACCCGGCCCAGCAGCGGCGAGGAAAATTCCTCTGCCGGAATGGGCGGCGCCGGGCCAAACAGGCCGTCGTCCAGCAGCAGCAGCCGGATGACGCCCTCCTCTGCCAAAGCGCTGCGGAGATTCTCGTACCGCAGGCCACGCTCCTGGGGCTGGAGCGACACCACAGGGTTCAGCTCCCGGCGCTCCCGGGCCTTCTTGTCCTTGGCAGCCTTGCGCTTGAAGGCGCGCTGCACCTCCATCCGCAGAGCCTCCGGCGTCAGGCCCGCCGTTTCCGCCGCCCGGGTGGTGTATACCTCCCGCTCCACGGCGTTTTCCAGAGTGCAGAGCACGGCGCTGACCTCCTCGGCGTAGGCCACCCGGGCCTGGTCGTCCCGCAGGTCATATTTCCCGGCGATCTCGTTCAGACGGAACTCCACGCCGTTGGCGCTGCCGCTGAGAAGCCGTTCGAAGGCCTCCGGGCCCTGGAGCTTGATAAAATCGTCGGCGTCCTGCTTCACATATTCCCCGTCCACCAGCCGGTTGGGCAGACGCAGCACCCGGACGCTGAACTCCGACTGGTTCAGCAGCTCCAGGGCCCGTTGGGTGGCCAAGGCTCCGGCCTTATCGTTGTCGTAGCACAGCACCAGCTCCTTGGTGTACCGGGACAGGAGCCGGGTCTGTTCCACCGTCAGGGCCGTGCCCATGGAGGCCACGGCATTGTCGAACCCTGCCTGGTGCAGGGTCACCACGTCCAGATTGCCCTCGCACAGGATGATGTTGGGCCGCTTGGTCTTTTTGGCCAGGTTCAGGCCGTACAGCACCCGCCGCTTGCTGTATGTAAGGGTCTCGGGGGTGTTCATATACTTGGGTTCGGACTTGTCCAGCACCCGGCTGCCGAAGCCGATCACGTCGCCCCGGACGTCGATGACCGGCAGGATCAGCCGGTTGCGGAACTTGTCGTAAAGATGTCCGTTCTTTCCGCTGACGGCCAGGCCCGCACGGATCAGCTCGTCCTTGCCGTATCCCTTCTGGGTCATGGCGGTCAGCAAGGCGTCCCAGCTGTCGGGGGCCGCCCCCATGCCGAAGCGCACGGCGATCTTCCGATGAATACGCCGCCGGTCCAGATATGCCCGGACCGCCTGACCGTCGGGCCCCTGCAGCGTCTGATAGTACCACCGGGCGGCGTCCCGGTTCAGCTCCAGCATCCGGCGGCGGAGCTTCTCCGTGCCGTCGCTGGCCTCCTCCGGCACCGGGATGTTGGCCCGCTTGGCCAGAAACCGCACCGCATCGGGATAGGACAGGTTCTCAATGTCCATGATGAAGTTGATGACGCCCCCGCCCTTTTTGCAGCCGAAGCAGTGGTAAAACTGCCGGTCCGGCAGCACATGGAACGAAGGAGTCTTTTCATTGTGGAAGGGGCAGCAGCCCCAGAAGCTGCCGCCCTTGGGCGTCAGGGATACATAGGAGCCCACCACGTCCACAATGTCATTGCGGGCGATCAGCTCGTCCAGAAAGCTCTGGGGAAACGGCATGGCCGCGCCTCCTTTCCGTGAAATTCCCGTGATACTTATATATACCCCGCAAAAGCCCGGAATCCTCTTTTTCTGCGTAAATTTTTAAAAAATTTTTCCCGCCGGAGGTCCGGCGGGAAAAGTACGTCACAGAGTGTATTTTTTCTGATATTCAGCGGAATAACGGGCAAAGGACGCGGACTTCATGGCCTTGACGCTGTTGAGGTACTCGTGGGTATCAAAGGAGTCGGACTCCAACTCGATCATGGCCACGGCAATGTTGGAGCAGTGATCCGCCACGCGTTCGTAGTTGGTCAGCAGGTCGTTGAAGATAAAGCCTTGGTTCAGGGTACACACGCCCTTTTGCAGGCGGTCCACATGGTGCAGCTTCATCTCGTCGCACAGTCCGTCGATGATCTCCTCCAGCGGCTCCACCCGGCCGGCGGACTCCAGGTCGCCGTTGACAAACGCGCCCACGGACAGGTGCAGGATCTCGGTGACCGCCTGCTCCAGCATCCGCAGCTCCCGGTCGGCCTCCGGGGAGAACACCACGCTTTTGGCGTTGATCTCTCGGGCTGCATCGCAGATATTCAGGGCGTGGTCGGAGATACGCTCGAAGTCCGAGATGGTGTGCAGATATTTGGACACCTCCTCGCTCTGCCGCTGGGACAGCTCCTTACCGGTGATCTTCATCAGGTAGGTGCCCAGCCGGTCCTCGTAGCGGTCGATGGCGTCCTCGGTATCCTCAACAGCCCGGCAGCCCTTGTCGCTGAATCGGTGCACCAGCTCCATGGCCCGCAGCAGGTTGTCCATGGCCCGCTGTGCCATGGCGTCGGTGACCTGGCGGCTCTGCTCCAGGGCCAGGGCCGGATGCAGCAGGAAGCGCTCCTCCAGCCGGTCCATCTCCTGCTCCTCCCGGACGCTTTCGGGATTCTCCGGGATCAGCAGGCACACGCACTTTTCCAACACTCCGATAAGCGGCGCCAGAACAATGACCGTGGCCAGACGGAACAGGGTGTTCATCAGGGCAATAGACACGGCAGTCATGGTCATGGTCAGGAAATCGAAATGCACGATGGCATTGACGGTGTAAAACACGGTGGCCCAGATCACCACGCCCAGCATGTCGATCAGCAGATATACAAAGGCCGTGCGCTTGCCGCTGACGTTGGCCCCCAGAGCCGACAGCAGCACCGGCACCGCCGCGCCGATGGCGATGCCCATGACTATGGGCAGGGCGATCTCAAAGGTGATGGCCCCGGTGACGGCCAGCGCCTGGAGAATGCCCACGGCGGCGCTGGCGCTCTGGATGACGCTGGTAAACAGCAGGCCCACCAGAATCCCCAGCAGCGGGTTAGAGAAGGAGGTCAGTGCGTCGATAAACACCTGGCTGTCCCGCAGAGGAGAGACGGCATCGCTCATAATGGACATGCCGTACATCAGCACCGCAAAGCCCAGGAGAATGTCTCCCACATGATGGGTGGCAGGCCGCTTGGCAGCCATGCGCAGAATGATGCCGACGACGGCCACCAGACCCGTCAGGGTGGCGGTGCTCAGCAGGGTCACCCAGCCGCTGCCGCCGCTGAGACTGCTGAGGCAGAGGATCCACCCGGTGACGCTGGTGCCCAGAATGGCGCCCATGACAATGCCGATGGCCTGGTTCACCTTCATCATGCCGGAGTTCACAAACCCCACCACCATCACGGAGGTAGCGGAGGAGGACTGGATCACGGCAGTGACCCCGGTGCCCAGCAGCACCCCCTTCAGCGGCGTGCTGGTCAGCTTATACAGCACCAGCTCCAGCTTGCTTCCGGCGACTTTTTTCAGGCCGTCGCCCATGATGGCCATGCCGAATAAAAACAGCGCGATACCGCCCAGAAGGCTGATGATCTCGGATGCGCCCATACGCAGCCCCTCCCAGTGTATTAATCCTTTATAGTATAGCAAATCCGTGCAAAGTCTGTCGATGGAAACCGGGCAGAAAGAATGGAGAAATACGGAGAAAAAAAGCCGGTTTCTTTGTAGATTCCGGAAAAATACTCGGTAAAAAATTAACGATACTTGCGTATTACACCGGGACGGGGTATACTGTTTTATTATACCATTGATTAGATGCGCTTAACGCTGTAAAAAGGAGCCGTTATGTTCAAGCATTGTCTCATCGTATTTCTGGTGTCCATGGTGCCCATCATCGAGCTGCGGGGGGCCATCCCCTACGGCGTGGGCTTCGGTCTGCCGCTGTGGCTGACGTATATCGTCGCCATTGTGGGCAATATGTTGCCGGTGCCGCTGATCTATTTTTTTGCCCGGCGCATTCTGGAGTGGGGGCAGGACAAGCCCGTCATCGGGAAATTCTTCACCTTCTGCCTGGAAAAGGGAAAAAAGGGCGGTGAAAAGCTCCAGGCCAAGGCGGGACGGGGCCTGTTCTGGGCGCTGCTGCTGTTTGTGGGCATTCCCCTGCCCGGCACCGGAGCCTGGACCGGCACCCTGGCCGCCAGTCTCCTGGATATGGATTTCCGCAAGAGTGTGCTGGCCTGTATGGGCGGCGTGCTGCTGGCCGGATGCATCATGGGCGCCCTGAGCCTGCTGGGCGTCTCTGCCTTTGGGGCCATCAGCAAATGACAGGTTTCATCCGGGAAAAGGATCTCCCCGAAGGAGGCACTTCCTTGCGAAGTGCCTCCTTCGGCCAGCCTGTCAAAGAACCCCTGCTTTCACGCGGTGAAAGCGGGGGTTCTGTTGCAATTTGTGGAAAAATAAGCGCGTATCAGCCGGAAAATGGAGTCCCTTCAGCTCCAATTTGCCAGCTTTTTCAGATTCATGGCAGCATATTTCAGCCTGACCCATCTGGTGACGGCGGCCAAGCCCTTGTTCGCGCTGGCCTGGATATGGGTCCCGTCAATGAAATCAGATCATTCTTCTTGACAGGTGCAAAAAGTCATCCATGTCAGGCGGTAATAGGAAACAGGAGCTTCAGCACGCCGAAGATCACCAGGGACGCGGCGGCGGCGATGAGCCAGACGAAGCAGGTTTTCCGGTCCCGCAGGGCCAGCTTTTGATTTTCGTGCTCATTTTTCCACCGGACAAAAAACCAGCCTGCGCACAGCAGACAGATCACAGGGGCAAACAGCAGGCCAATCACGGCAACATATTCCATAGCAGCTCCTCCATCATTTTTTTCCCAGTATACCGTATTTCCCTGCCGCCGTCAATCCGGGAGTTTCCGGGCCGGACGGCGGGGATTTTTTCAGGTAGTTGCTTTTTGGATAAAGGTGTGCTACAATGCACCTGATCACACACCGGGCTTACCTATTAAATATAGAAGGTCCGGATGCCAAGAAGGAGCCGTGAAGCATGGAGACCATTACCAGCCGCCAGAACCCGCTGATGACCCATATCCGCAAGCTGGCGGGGTCCGCCGCCTACCGCCGCCAGACCGGTGAATGCCTGTGCGACAGCCCCAAGCTGCTGCGGGAGGCCGCCCAATGGGGCGCAGACGTGCGGACCGTGGTATCCGTTCTGCCTTGGGACGGGCCGCTGCCGGATCATGTCCGGCAGGTGCTGGTGCCGCCGGAGGTCATGTCCTCCATCAGTCCTGCCAAAACGCCCCAGGGGGTGCTGTTCACCTGCGCCATTCCTGTTTTGCCGGTGCCGGAAACGCTTCCGGGCCGGCGATATGTGGTGCTGGACGGGGTCCAGGACCCCGGTAACGTGGGAACGGTGCTGCGGACCCTGGACGCCTTTGACGCCGACGGCCTGCTGCTGACCGGCGGCTGCGCGGACCCCTTCGGCCCCAAAACCGTCCGGGCCTCCATGGGGGCGGTGTTCCGCCGTCCGGTATGGAGCGTAACGCCGGAGGAGCTGGGAGCCCTGCTGCGGCGCAGCGGCATCCCCCTGTATGGTGCGGCTCTGCGGCCGGACGCCCTGGACGCCCGGCAGGCGGACTATTCCCGATGCGCCCTGGCCATCGGCTCCGAGGGACGGGGCCTCAGCCGGGAGGTGCTGGACCTGTGCGACAAAACCGTGCTCATCCCCATGTCTCCCCGCTGCGAGTCGCTGAACGCGGCCATCGCGGCGGCGGTGCTGCTGTGGGAAAGCTGGCGATAAACGAAGGGGGGGAACCGCCGTGGCGGCACTGAAATACTGGGTCTGGCTGACGGCTCTGCCGGGGCTCAGCAACCGCAGCAGGCTGCTGCTGTTGGAGCGGTACGGGTCCCCGGAGGATGTGTATTACGCCGACCCCGAGGAGCTGGCCCAGGTAGAGGGTCTGACGCCGGGACAGGCAGCCCTTCTGGCGGACAAGAGCTTATCGCGGGCGGACCGCATCCTGGCGGACTGCGCCCGGGGCGACATGTTCCTGCTGACCATGCAGGACGCCGCCTACCCCGCCCGGCTGCGGGACATCTTTGACCCGCCGGTGCTGCTGTACGGCAAGGGCTCCCTGCCGCTGTTCGACGAGGAGGCGGCCATCGCCGTGGTAGGCACCCGGTCCTGCACTCCCTACGGGCTGCGCTGCGCCCATCGCATGGGCTATGAGCTGGCCCGGCAGGGCGCCGTGGTGGTGTCCGGCATGGCCAAGGGCGTCGGCGGCGCCGCCATGCGGGGCGCATTGCAGGCGG
>ERZ857969.4046-NODE-4046-length-13435-cov-2.567414_pt1 | contig 13435 bp, 8 predicted proteins | sample MGYA00519864_ERZ857969 | MGnify/ENA primary metagenome ERZ857969 (study PRJEB31778, sample SAMEA3449382) | human gut metagenome | biome: human gut; feature: human-associated habitat; material: faeces | place: United Kingdom | collected 2010/2012 ... | reverse complement strand
GAAGAATGACAAGAGTTGCCAATAAGTACGGTGCAGTTAATTTATCGCAGGGATTTCCTGATTTTGACCCGCCAGAAGCCATTACAGACAGGCTGGCAGAGGTTGCAGGCGAAGGTCCTCACCAGTATGCACTCACATGGGGAGCAAAGAATTTCAGGGATGCACTTGCGGCAAAACAGGAGCATTTTTCGGGAATGAAAATAGATGCAGAAAGTGAAATAGTAGTTACATGTGGAAGCACAGAAGCTATGATGGCAGCAATGATGTCGGTTGTAAATCCGGGAGATAAAGTTATCATTTTTTCGCCTTTTTATGAAAATTATGGTGCTGATACAATACTTTCGGGAGCAGAGCCGGTTTACGTTCCTTTAGTACCGCCTGAATTTAAGTTTGATGCTAATGTACTTGAAGATGCATTTAAAACAGGAGCAAAAGCACTTATTTTGTGTAACCCTTCAAATCCCTGCGGCAAAGTATTTACAGAGGAAGAACTTAAAATTATATCAGAACTTGCAATAAAATATGATACATATGTTATAACAGATGAAGTATATGAGCATATTATTTATGAACCGAATAAACATACATATATTTCAACGCTTCCGGGAATGAGAGAGAGAACAATTATATGTAATTCGCTTTCAAAAACCTATTCAATTACGGGCTGGAGGCTTGGATATGTTATTGCAAATCCACAGATTGCAGACAGAGTAAAGAAAGTGCATGATTTCCTTACAGTAGGAGCTGCAGCACCGCTTATGGAGGCGGCAGTTACTGGTTTGAAATTCGGTGATGACTATTATAAAGAACTTCAGAACCATTATACACATATGAAAAATCTGTTCTGTGACGGTTTAAAAAATCTCGGACTTACATTTAGTGAGCCGCAGGGAGCTTATTACGTACTTATGGATGTTTCAGAATTTGGTGTAAAGGATGATGTGAAATTCTGTGAGTGGATGACACAGCATGTCGGAGTTGCGGCAGTTCCGGGTTCTAGCTTTTTTAGGGAAGATATCCATTCACTTGTAAGATTTCATTTTGCAAAGAAAGACAATACGTTAAATGCGGCTCTTGATAATCTTTCATCATTAAGAAAAAAATGTGCTGATGCACAAAATGTCATTTGGAGATAATAATTTTTATATTTTTTTAAGAAAAACTCATATTAATTTTCTTTATATTCGTACCCCATAGTGGTAATATCTAGAAATGCAATTGGAAAAGGAGAGAGACTATGGGCAGAATATTTAAAAATCTTGTACCATACTGGAAGTCTGTAATTATGATACTGGTACTTCTTGTACTGCAGGCGTTTTGTGATTTGTCACTTCCACAGTACACATCGGATATTATTGATGTAGGAATCCAGAATAAAGGTGTCGGACATGTTATGCCGGAGGCCGTAACAGAGAATGAATATAATCTGGCACAGCTTTTTATGACAGACAGTGAAAAGACAATCTGGCAGGAAAGTTATGACAGTGATAATGGTATTTACAGATGCAATGTAAAGAGCGAAAAGAAACTGTCATCTTATGATGATGAACTTGTTTTACCGCTTATAATTAATAATCAGATGGCAGATGAAGAAAAACAGAAGCTTCTTGCTATGTCACAGGCAGGAATGTTAAGCGATGAAATGGTTTCACAGATCAGGGAAAAAGCTGAAGAAACAGTTGATACGATGGGTTCTACACTTGTAAAGTCAATGGGAATCGCATATGCAGTAAAGCAGGATACTAATGCTGGAATTGATATGGATGCATTGCAGACAAAGTATCTGTTGGGTTCAGGAGCCAAGATGATAGCGATGGCACTTCTTGTTGCACTTACTACAGTTCTTGTTGGACTTGTAGCTTCAAGAGTAGCAGCCGGAATCGGACGTGATTTGCGTGGCAGTGTATACAAGAATGTAATGAATTTTTCAAATGCAGAGATGGATAAATTCTCGACAGCATCTCTTATAACGCGAACAACTAATGATATACAGCAGGTACAGCTTGTGACTGTTCTTATGCTTCGTATGGTTTTATATGCACCTATACTCGGTGTAGGCGGTATTTTTAAGGTGATGCAGACAGGTGCAGGCATGGAATGGATTATAGCACTTGCGGTGCTTATAATAATCGGAATTGTAATGGTACTTATGGTAGTTGCAATGCCTAAATTCAAACTTTTGCAGAAGCTTGTTGATAATCTCGTATCAAGAGAAATTCTTACAGGTCTTTCCGTAATACGTGCATTCGGACGTGAAAAGAAAGAAGAGGAGCGTTTTGATGATGCCAATAAGGCACTCACTAAGACAATGCTTTTTACAAACCGTGTAATGACATTTATGATGCCTCTTATGACATTTGTCATGTACGGAATTAATGTACTTATCATATGGGTAGCTGCACACAAGATTGACAGCGGAAGCATGCAGGTGGGTGCCATGACAGCATTTATCACATATGCAATGCAGATTGTAATGTCTTTCCTGATGCTTACAATGATGTCAATTATGCTTCCGAGAGCAGCAGTTTCAGCTAACAGAATAGATGAAGTTTTAAATGAAAAATCATCTATAAGAGACCCTGAAAATCCTGAAAGACTTGAAGAACACAAAGGTGTTGTAAGCTTTAACCATGTGTCATTCAGATATCCTAACGCTGATGCAGATGTTCTTTCAGATATTGATTTTGTAGCAAAACCGGGAGAGACAACAGCTATTGTTGGAAGTACAGGATGTGGCAAGTCAACACTTATCAATCTTATACCGCGTCTGTATGATGCAACACAGGGAAGTGTCCTGGTTGATGGACATGATGTTAAGAATATAACAATGGAAGATTTAAGAAGTGAAATCGGTTATGTGCCTCAGAAGGGTGTACTTTTCTCAGGTACTATAGCATCAAATTTAAGATATGGTAAAGATGATGCAACTGATGCACAGATTGAGGAGGCAGCTTCAATAGCTCAGGCAACAGAATTTATAGACAGCAAGAGTGCAAAATATGACAGTCCTATTGCACAGGGCGGTACTAACGTGTCAGGTGGTCAGAAGCAAAGACTCTCTATTGCGAGAGCCATTGCAAAGGATCCTAAGATATATATCTTTGATGACAGTTTTTCTGCACTTGATTTAAAGACAGATGCAGCATTAAGAAAAGCCTTATCATCAAAAGTTAAGGACAGCACTGTTATTATAGTTGCACAGCGAATCAGCACAATACTTCATGCTGACCAGATTCTTGTAATGGATGAAGGCAGAATTGTAGGTAAAGGTACACATGGAGAACTTATGAATTCATGTGATGTATATCAGCAGATAGCACGTTCACAGATGTCAGCAAAAGAGCTTGGAGAGGAGGCATAATCATGGAAGATAATAAAGATTTCAAGACGCCTCCGAGACGAGGCAGAATGGGCGGACCGAGAGGCATGGGAATGGCACCTGAAAAGGCAAAAGACTTTAAGGGTTCAATTTCAAAACTTATGTCATATATTGGAAGATATAAGATAGGAATATTTGCGGTAATGTTATTTGCTGCAGTTGCAACAGTATTTAATGTAATAGGTCCTAAGATTCTCGGTAAGGCCACAACAGCACTTTCTGAGGGACTTATGCGTAAAATAGCAGGTACGGGCGGAATGGATTTTAACTATATTGGAAAAATTCTTATAATTGTGCTTTGCCTTTATCTTGTAAGTGTCATTTTCAGTTTTTGTCAGGGCTGGATTATGACGGGAATCACACAGAAAGTATGCTATAGACTTCGTAAGGAAATATCAGAGAAAATCAACCGTATGCCTATGAAGTATTTCGAGAGCAGAACATACGGAGAGGTTCTTTCGAGAATAACAAACGATGTAGATACGCTCGGACAGGGACTTAACCAGAGTATAACAACGATAATTACATCGGTTGCCACACTTGTAGGTGTATTCATAATGATGATGAGTATTTCTCCGCTTATGACAATTATTGCTGTAATTATACTTCCTGTATCTGCAGGACTTATATCATTCGTTGTCAAACGTTCACAGAAGTATTTTAAGACACAGCAGGAGTATCTTGGACATATCAATGGTCAGGTAGAAGAAACATATGGCGGACATCTTGTTGTTAAGTCATTTAATAAAGAAAAAGACATGGTAAAGCAGTTTGATGAGACTAACAACGTGTTGTACAAATCAGCCTGGAAATCACAGTTCTTCTCAGGAATGATGCAGCCCATCATGGCATTTGTCGGCAACCTTGGATATGCAGGTGTGGCATTGAGTGGTGGATTTCTTGCCATAAAGGGAACTATAACAATCGGTGATATTCAGGCATTTATCCAGTATGTTAAGAATTTTTCGCAGCCTATAACACAGATTGCACAGGTTATCAATCAGGTACAGTCAATGGCAGCCGCTTCTGAGAGAGTATTTGAATTCTTAGGAGAAGAAGAGGAAGACCAGTTTGCAGCTAATCCTGTAAAGTTAGATACAATAAGGGGCGAAGTAGAGTTCAGACATGTGCATTTCGGATACAGGGAGGATCAGACAATTATCAATGACTTTTCTGCAAAGGTAAAACCGGGACAAAAGATTGCGATTGTAGGCCCTACGGGAGCCGGAAAGACAACTATAGTTAAGCTTCTTATGAGATTCTATGACGTTGGCTCAGGTGAAATTCTTGTGGACGGTCATAATGTAAAAGATTTCAATAGAAGAGATTTAAGAGAAGCATTCGGAATGGTACTTCAGGATACCTGGCTGTTCAGCGGAAGCATCGAAGATAATATCAAATATGGACGTCTTGATGCAACAGATGAGGAAGTTATTGAAGCAGCGAAAGCTGCTCATGCAAATCATTTCATAGAAACACTTCCGGGTGGTTATAACATGGAGCTTAACGAGGATGCAAGCAATGTATCACAGGGACAGAAACAGCTTCTTACAATTGCAAGAGCAATTCTTGCTGACAATCCGATACTTATTCTTGATGAAGCTACATCTTCAGTAGATACAAGAACTGAACAGCAGATACAGAAAGCTATGGACAACCTTATGAAAGGCAGAACAAGTTTTGTTATTGCACACAGACTTTCAACGATAAAAGATGCGGATTTGATTCTTGTTATGAAAGACGGCGATATTGTCGAGCATGGAAATCACGAAGAATTGCTGAAGAAAGGTGGATTTTACGCTGACCTTTACAATTCACAGTTTGAAGAGGCATGTTAATTACGAGATTTGTCAGGTTATAGTGTAAATACAGATATTATATATAGACACCGTCATGGTCAACAGTCAGTTAAACTGTTGATTGCGGCGGTGTTTTGTAATATAATAAAATAATTAGAAATATTTAGAAATTATGTAATAAAATTTGCTATAAGGGATTAATATAGCTAAAGGGGTATTGTTATATTTATGAGAGAAGCAAAATACAAAATGTTTTATGCTGCCGGGAATTACTGGATTATGTCATGTGATTCATCAGATGAACAGTATATGACACCAATAATTATTAATGAAACCGGGGCAGTGATATGGAAATATCTGAGTGAATGTAATTCATTAAATGAGACTGCACAGAGGTTATCAGACTTTTATGGGATAACAATAGAAGACGCTAAAGCAGATGTTTCTTTATTTACGGATAGTTTAAGAAAATATGGAATTAAATATATTTAACAGGCTGGTATGGAATTATGAGAGTATTGATAGTTGGAGCATTTGGAACTGTTACATCAGCGATAATCCGTAAGTTTGGTAAAGAAGGTGCAAGAATATATGCACTGACGGGTGGGAAAAATTCTGAGAACAGGTACAAAAAAGTATATGAACAGTATGATTTTTCGTATGATAATAATTGCATAAAAGAAGTGTTTGAGAGTGTAAATCCTGATGTAACAATATTTACAGGAGCATTTGACTCTAATTTTGAATGGAGCAGTGGCTATAGTGAGATGGTGAAGTTCGGTGCCGGATTGTATAACTGCCTGAATGCTTTTTCATTTTTGAATCATGGCCGCTTTATATTTTTATCATCAAATGAGGTTAATGGCTTTGATGAAAGTACATATAAAGAGATATTACATTCACAAAGACCGCTTGAATCTGGAGCAATACGTACTTATGCCAGAGTGTATAAGGCAAGTGCATTGAAGAATGGTGAAGATATATGCAGTAATTACCGTAAGACAACAGGCTCGGATGTAATAGCATTGAGAATAGAAGAACTTTCATTTGAAACGAAAAAGCCTGAAGAAGCTGTAGATACATGTACACGTATGTGCAGTGAACTATTGAGAGAAAACAGTATAACGAAAGAATCAGAAAAATATTCGCCTATTTATATTACAGATGTGGTCGAAGCCTTGTATAAGCTTGTTAATAAGGATTTGTTGAAGTACAGTTTATACAGAATTCATTCAGACAGTTCGATTACACAGAATGAACTTGCTGAACTTATTAATACGTCATTTGATACACAGGTTTCAATAAAAGAAAATATATCTGATATAAGTAGTAATGATGATATACATGACATGTCAGAAGAAATTGAAGTAAAAATATTTAAAGATGCAAAATCATGTGCACAGCAGATTATAAAAAATATAAAGAATAATAGATCTGTATTTGCATCGGGAAGTACAGTTACCGAAAAATTTTCAAAAAGAATAGCACAATATTTTAAAGGAATGCTGGTTGCACTGATTCCTTTTATTGAAAATATGGTGATTTTCATTCCTTTCTTTATGATTAACAACAGAACGACCGGAAGCACATATTTTGCAAGACTTGACTGTTATCTTATATATGTTCTTATATTTGCCATGGTTTATGGTCAGCAGCAGGCATTATTTTCATCTATACTGGCGGTATGCGGCTACTTTTTCAGACAGATGTATTCAAGAACCGGATTTGAAATCATGCTTGATTATAATACGTATGTATGGATTGCACAGCTTGTAATATTGGGACTTAGTGTAGGATATCTGCGTGACCAGCTCAATTCGCTTAAAGCTGATAAAGAAGATGAAGTTGGATATCTTGACAGTCGTCTTAAAGACATTGAGGATATTAACATAATCAATGCAAAGTTAAAAGATGAACTTGAGACACAGGTTATTAACCAGAGTGATAGTCTTGGAAAGATATTTGAAATAACATCAACACTTGATAAAGATGAGCCGGAGGAAGTATTTTTCCATGCTGCAGAAGTTGTTTCAAAACTTATGGATTGTAAAGAGGTTGCAATATATAACGTATCCAACAGAAATTTTGCAAGACTTATGGCATTTACATCACATAATGCCAAGAAACTGGGTAATTCAATTGAATATACAAAATATACAGAAATGTATGAAACATTAAAGCGGGGAGATGTGTATATTAACAGAAAACTTGAAAAAGATTATCCGCTTATGGCAGCAGCAATTATGGCAGAGGAAAGCATAAGTTCTATTGTAATGCTGTGGGATATATCGTGGGAGCAGATGAATCTTGCACAGTCAAACAGGCTGCGTGTTGTAAGTTACATGATTCAGAATGCGGTTCTTAAAGCTAACAGATATATAGAAATGATTGAAAATGAAAGATATGTTGAGGGAACAAGACTTCTTGAAACGCAGGCATTTAAGGAACTTCTGGATGCTTTTACCAATGCAAGAAAAAGAGGACTTGCAGATTGTTCAATTATAAAAATTAATCCGGGCACAAAGGATGTTAAAGAAGCAAGTATTGATTTGCAGAAAAATTTCCGTAATTCGGATTATCTTGGAAGTCTTGATGATGGTTATCTTTATGTGCTTCTTGCAAATACAAATAATGCTGATGCAGGTTTTGTTACAGGAAGAATAAAGGATGCCGGATATTCGTATGAGATGATAGATGGTGATGTTGACGGAGGAGCATATGGAGATTGATAAGATTTTGTCTGTGACACTTATAATACTGGCAATTCCGGTTACAATCTCAGTGGTTGTTCTTCTGGCAAGGCTTTTAAAAGTTATATTTTTTCATGGAGAAGTTAATCTTGAAGATGTAATTTTCAGTAAAGAAAGAATTCGTCAGGTAGATAAGAGCAATATGGAACAGGAGCGGAATATTGTTTCAATTCAGGAAGCTGTGGCAGTAAGTAATTATAAGAGCCAGCGTGAACTTATGATGAATATTTTAAGAAAAGATACAAGTCAGTCGCTCGGTTCAATTTCTTACGCACTTAACAGCGAAGACACAGAAACATCACATTATGCGGCAACTGCTTTAAGAGATGAACTTGGTGATTTCAGAAGTAATGTCCTCAAACTTTACAAGAATGTAAAAAAAGGTGAGAAAGCTGAGCCATCGCAGCTCTGCGAGTTCATTGAAAAAACATATGGAATGATTTGTCAGGATGTGTTTCTGCCTACAGAAAAAAGGCAGTATACCGATATGATAGATGAGATTATGAAAATTATGCTCGCAGATTATAAGGATGATATAAAGCCACAATATTATGAGTGGATTGTGCGATGCATGATTGAAAATGATAATAAAGAGAGTGCAAAAGAGTGGTGTGAACTGGCAGATAAAAATCTTCAAGGACTTCTTACGCCATACAAGTGTTATCTTAGATATTATTATTATTGCGATGATGGCACAGATTTTATAAAAACAATAGATGAGCTGAAAAATACCGATATACCTATAGATAATGATACACTTGAAATATTCAGAATGTTTGGATGATATGCAATTAGATTAATACCGGAATGGAGAAACTGATATGTCTGTGACAAACGTAGTACAGTCAATATGGATACTGATTTTATATTCTTTAATGACAGTATTCATGCCGGCTGTTGTTATGCACAAAAGAATAGCAAAGAGGCGTTTATGTGAAAAATTTCTGATATGCGTTGTTGCCGGTAATTTTTATATTATAAATGTTGTTTTTATTCTGCAATTTCTTCATATTTCAAATCGTTTTACACTTTTTTGTGCAACATTTGTGGCGGCATTTGTCTATATGATTTTGAGAAACCGAACAAAATCAAGACAAATTCTTATAAAAATTGTTGATATAATGAGCAGATTAGCGAGAAATACAATGGGAAGACGTACGTTTTTTTCAAAGTGCGGCAATCATATAAAATCAGCATTAAAAAAACTTATTATAAAGATAAAAAATTATTTAAAATGCTACGGATGGGAGACATTCCTTACTTTATGCCTTTGTGCGGTTGTATGTGTGATATATGGTTCAAATGGCATTATAAATTATGGATATACGGCTTCCGATACGCCGGTTCACAATTATTGGATAAATGCAATGTCTGATAATAACGTGTTTGTTGCCGGTGTTTATCCGCATGGCTTTCATTGTATTATATATTACATGCATGCTGTATTCGGAATAGATACATATGTATTATTAAGATTATTTACAGTGACAAGTGCATTATATATTCATCTTGCATTATTTGCTTTCTGCAAGGGAGTGTGCAGAGGAGCATATTCAGCATATGCGGCAGTATTCATATTTGCGGCGGTCAATCTGTTAAATAAAGACTGTATTATCAGATATACAAACAATCTTCCGCAGGAATACGGAATGATATTTATACTTCCTACAGTATATTTTATATTTGAATTTTTTAGGCATCAGAAAATGTGTCCGAAAAAAATAAAGATAAAAGAAACTGCACTTATAGTTGAGGGTGAACTTGCAGCAGAAGACCTTATATATGCGGCAGTAAGTTTTTCACTCACAATTGCTGTACATTTTTATGGAACAATGATTGCCGGCATATTCTGTATAGGAATAGTATTTGGATTTCTTATAAGGATTGTCCAGCCAAGATTTATGGCAAGAATTATCGCAGCATTTACTCTTGGAGTGATACTTGGAGTTCTTCCGCTTGCAACGGCTGTTATAATGGGAAAACCGATGCAGGGTTCAATCGGATGGGGACTCAGTGTGATTTCCGGTAATAAGACGACGACAGGTATCAATATAGATACATCAGGGCAGAATTCTTCAGGTACATCATCAGGCGGACAGTCATCAGATTCTGCTGATTTTGGCCAACAGGGGGAGGAGGTACAGGGTGATGCTGCATATAATGATGAGGATGGACAGAATGGCCCACAGTCTGTTAAAAAACAGTCTTTTGCCGACAAATTAAAGCAAAAGGCCGGTGTGGTATATTATAAATTTGCAGACCTTTTTGGCAGGGCGTACAGGAATCTTAATAATGATATAGAAGCTGCCGTGTTTCCGCATGGAGGAGACTTTTATCTCGGATTTGTATTTATAAGCTGTGCAGTTCTTATAATATTTGGCATAATTTTTGGAATAAGCAGGGATTATGATTATGGCGGAAGAATAATTACAGTCGCATTTTCAATAATATTTATACATATGATGTTTATTGCAGGCGTATTTGGGCTGCCAAAGCTTATGGACCAGAACAGAACAAGAATATATATGACATATTCGCTGGCTGTTCTTGTTGCACTTGACTTTGATATCGTGCCATATATAATTTCAAGATTTATAAATTTGAAAACATTGTATAATACAATATCCCTTGCCATATGCGTTGTGGCTGTAATAAGAGTGGTTGATGTGTATGGACTTCGTGAACCTATTGTATATTCCAAAATCGGCATGCTTGAGTCAAATGGTGCTGTAGAGTGTCTTAGCAATATTATAAAGGAAAATAAAGACAGAACATGGACGATACTTTCAGCTAATGATGAACTGAGAATGATGGATAAACATGGTTATCATTATGAGACTCTGGATTTGTTAAAAGACATGAAAAAAAATCCTGATAAACGTATTACGATTCCAACAAAATATATATATATATATGTTGAAAAAACACCTTTAAACTATTCTGTGGCATATGATAAGAGTGGACAGAAGGTTTCAAGGGAAGGGGCGGCAACACCACTCCCACAATATGGTGGAATTGTTTCTTATACGGGAAGATACCGCTGGGTTGTAATGTCCAAGATGTATTATTGGGCACAGGAACTTCAGAAATTGTTCCCTGAGGATGTGAGCGTATATTATGAGGATGATGATTTTATCTGTTACAAATTAGTACAGAATACATCAAATCTTTATAACCTTAACATTGATTATGAGTATAGAAATTAGGTGGAGAGGATAAGGCATGAAAAACAGGATGTTGTCCAAAAGAGTATATTTTACAGTTAGTTCACTGATGATGCTGGTTCTTTTTATGTTCCAGTTTTCAGGCATTATAAGAAAAAAGTACAATAATTTTGACGAAAATAAATATGCTGTTTCAGAAAAAAATGATTTGAACAATAATAATGTGTTTACAGTTTTGACAGATGAAGATAAGGTCGTTAAAAGCATCAGCGGATATATTGTATACATTGGAGATATTAATACAAAGACAGGAAATACAGTATACGAGTGGTGTAATTATACTAAGCGGAATCTCCTTGTATACAAAACAGTCTCACAATATCACAGATATAATGAGAAATATCCCGATGCCGTTCTTATAGATTCAGATTATGTAAACATTGACAGTGACATAGATACATTTTCTCTTCTGACTGATTATGGAATTAATCTTGTATTCTGTACACTTCCATCTTATTCCGCAATCAGTGGAAACCAGCGTTTTGAGCAGTTGTGCGGAATAAGTCCGCACAGAGAATCTGTCAATGCTTCCGGATTAAAGCTTTACAGTGGCTTTTTACTTGGAGGTGAGGCATGGTATACGAAAGAGAATGATCCTGACGGAAAATTCCAGAATATGAAACTTACAATGCCATGGTATAACACAAGCAATGCGACAAAGACATACATGTCTGCTGTGGTTGAATCAGAGGATGGAAGTAAGATTGATAATGAAGACCAGCCTGCGGTTATCTGGCGAAAGAGCCATGATCATGCATATGTATTCTGTATTAACGGAGACTATATAAAAGATATATCGGGGATAGGAATCCTTACTGCAATAATGTCAGAATCAAAGGATAGATATATATCCGGTAGTTGATTCACAGTCGGTAATAGTAAATAATTTTCCGATGTTTTCATTTGAAAATGATGATGCCGTAGAGAAATATTATCTCAGAAATACAAGTTCGCTTCTTGAAAATGTAATATGGCCTGATATATCTAATCTGGCAGAGTCAACAGGTGCGAGGTTTACATTTATGGCGGCACCACAGATTAATTATTCGGACAACAATCTTGTTTCTGTACGTGAAATGGACTATTTTTTCAGGCTTTTCTCGGAGATAAGTTCGGAGGCGGGACTTACAACTACAAGAGATGATGCAACATCCATTGATGAAAAACTGACAGCAGATGCCGACATTTTTTCAAATTATTTATCAAATTATAAATTTACATCCATAATTGCAAGGAAAGATGAGCTTGAAAATGTATTATCATCGAAAAACAGCCTTATAGATGATGTAAATACGATAGTTACTGATTCACAGGATTATGGCGGTACAAAATTATTTTCGTATGTAAATGATAATGTGATTAATGTTGAGTGTCCTGTGACAAGTGATAAGTATACATATTCAGATGATTTCAGACAGAGATGTTTTCAGACGGCACTTGCGTATACCAATATAGAATTTAACATGACAGGTATATGTAATCCGGATGATGAAAAAGAGTTGTGGAATGAAGAGATAAAGTCAAAGTCCACGGCACTTACTTCATATATGAAAAATTCAAAGATGTTTACTAAATGCAGTATTTCACAGGCAGATAAACGTATACGTGAATTTATGGCGGCAGATTATTCATATAAACAAAACAGATCATATGTAAGTCTTGATATAACAGGTGCTCAGGAAACGGCACGTTTTATTGTAAGGCTGCGTACAGGGGAAGTTGAAAATGTATCGGGAGCTGTGTGTACGAAAGTTGAAAAGGGTGTATATCTTATTACAGCACAGTCTAAGCATGTTGAAATGACAATTAAGACAGAATAGTGTGCAAAGCAGGAGGGTAAGGATGAGAATATGTATTGTTGCTGAAGGCTGCTATCCTTATGTGGTAGGTGGTGTTTCAAGCTGGATAAACAATTTAATAAGGTCATTTCCACAGCATGAATTTATAATGCTTGCAGTTATTTCTGACAGGAGTGTTAGTGGCAAATTCAAATATAATCTTCCGGATAATCTGACAGAGGTACATGAGGTATACTTAAATGATACCGAATGGGTAAACAGGACAAGAAAAAATTACAAAAATGCCAGATTATCAGCAAAAAATAAAGAGGCACTAAATTCACTCCTTATCGGTACTGACACAGACTGGGAGACGCTTACGAGACTTTTACAGAATCCAAAGCTTTCGCTTGATGCACTTCTTATGGGACCTGACTTTCTAGATGCTGTTGTAAAAAGTTATGAGTTAAAACATGGCGAAATCATATTTTCGGATTTTTTATGG
>ERZ857969.4044-NODE-4044-length-13439-cov-3.621862_pt1 | contig 13439 bp, 10 predicted proteins | sample MGYA00519864_ERZ857969 | MGnify/ENA primary metagenome ERZ857969 (study PRJEB31778, sample SAMEA3449382) | human gut metagenome | biome: human gut; feature: human-associated habitat; material: faeces | place: United Kingdom | collected 2010/2012 ... | reverse complement strand
TTTGTAAAGGTTTTAACCCTTTGCCCTGAAACCCTTGCGGCTGTAGGGGGGGGGGGCGAAACATCCTATAAATACTAGCTTTGAGCTGGTAGGTTCGACTATCAAATTTACCACCGGAGGTGATTTATGATAACCTTCGGAAGCGATGTTGCTGATTTAATTTTACAGCGGACTTTAGGTGAAAATACATTAGGCTTGAATAACTCAATCAACCGGATGACAACGGGTTATAAAGTTAACCATGCGAAAGATAATGCAGCCGGTTATTCAATTATCACCGATTTATCGAAGAAAATAAGCTCAATGCTCCAGGTTCAGCAGAATACAGAGGATGGTATTGCATTGCTTCAGACCGCTGAGGGCGGTTTGGAGGAGATACAGAAGCTTCTTGAGCGTTTACGAGATTTGGCAACACAGGCGTCAAATGGGACTTATGATGCAGATGCACGGGAAGCAATGCAGGCAGAGGCTGATGAGATATTGGAGCAGATAGAGCAGATAAGAAATGTTACATCTTATAACGGGAAAAACCTGTTTGAAACAGAGCAGAATAGTAATACACCTGTATCACGTCTTTCAAACTCAGTTCGGAGTGCTTCTCCATCGGCTCTTATGTCTTCCCGTGTAATGTCCATATCTGACGAAGATACTGTATCGGGAGCATTTGATTTCTCTTCCGGTGAAACAAAAACCGTAACAATTGATGGGGTAAGTTATACAGTAACTAATAACGCTTCCGTGTCAGCTTCTTTATCTTATACAAAAGATAAGAGTACCGGTGTGTTGACGATATCAGCTAATAAAATGACTATTAAGGGGCAGGCTGATGTTGCTCATAATCTTGTAATAAATGGCAGCTCGAATAATGTTTATGGTGGTGATAAAAATGACTCGCTGGCAATTGCTAATGCTAATAATGTGACTAATAGATTGTATGGTGGAGCAGGGGATGATACATTTACAAATGTAACTTCACCTTCATCAAACCTATTTTATGGAGGTGACGGCAATGACACTTTCAACATATATGGAGCGGCAAGTTTTAATGGCGAAGACGGAAATGATATTATAAATATCAATTATTCAGTCCCACTTAGTTCAAATCTTAATGCAAATGGTGGGAGCGGAGATGATATTTTTAATATTAATGCTAATAATTGGTGTTGTTATGGTAATTCAGGAGAAGATACTTTTAATATTAAATCCGGCGTGCAAAATACTTTTGTAGACGGTGGTGATGGCACAAATGCAATTAATGATAATGGAACAAATACAATAAAAGTAAATGTTCCAAATGCGAATGCGTATTCGGAAGCTTTTGCAATAGGGGCAACAAAAACATTAACGATTAACGGTAAAGAATATACAATTACTAATACCGCATCTTATGTTCAAAATCTGGTTTATTCTATAAATGGTGATACGATTGAATTTCAAGGAACATATTTTAAAATAACTGGTAATTCTGAGCAAAGCCATAATGTAAAGTTACTATCACAGAGAATGACTTTTACCGGCGGAAATTTAAAAGATACTATTATTGTCGCTGATACTGCCAGATATGCAACAATATACGGAGGCTCCGGTGATGATTATATTGAGAATAATGCTGGCGACGTGTATATGTGGGGGCAGGATGGCAATGATACAATTATTAATAATGGCGGTAACAGTTGTCTGATTTTTGCGGGAAATGGTGATGATACTGTAGAGATTACAAAAGGAACAGGGCATTATCTTGATGCAGGTGACGGAAATGATAATGTGACAGTGTTAGGTAGTGCAAGTAATGCAACAATATATGGCGGAGCCGGTAAAAATACAATTACGAATAAATCAGTTAATAATATTGGTATCAGTGGTTTTGGAGATGCTGATAATTGTTCTGCAGTTGTAATAAATCCTTCTGCATCCAAAACGGTAACAATCAACGGGGTTTCTTACTATCTTAATAATAAAACAAGCGACAGAACCTCTGTTGTTTTATACAATTATAATTCTGTGTCAGGCGAAACTTCTTTTTGGGGTTCTTACGTAGATGTACACGGTAAAACCGATAATATTGCATACAATGTAGTAGTAAGTGGTGCATATAATAATTGTTATGGCAGAGAATTGGATGACAAATTTACTGCTAAAGGCTGGGCTGTTAACCTTTATGGAAACTCCGGCAATGATACTTTAATCCAAAATTCATACTGGGGGAAAACGCATGGCGGCAATGGAGATGATACAATTATCGCTAATAAAAACGGCAGCTATATTTATGGAGAAGCAGGAAATGAAACAAGCAATGAGATTGATGGCGGTACAGGTGATGATACGTACAATATCAATGCTTCTTGTGCTCCAAAAGATACAGACGGTAATAATATATATAATATTGATGCTAACGATTGTAACATTACAGGCGGGATGGGGAATGATACATTCTATGTTAATGGAAATAATAATATTGTTAATGGAGCAGGCGGTGATGATTATTTTGTTATAAATAGCAAAGGTGCAAATACAATTGATGGTGCAACTGGCGATAATTATTATGTCGATAATTCGGACGGAAATGCTGCGCTCGTTAATGTCGTTAGCGATCCAAACAGCGGAATGCTGCAGTTTTCTTCAATCGGCGAAGAAAAGTCTTTTATCATTGATGGCAAGAAATACACTATAAAAAATTCGACGACTCTTGGCACTTCTCAAGCTGTTAACAGTTTGAAATATTCATATAATGCAACAACCGGCAAAATAACTGTTGACGGTTCTAACTTTACAATAACTTCTGATGACAGTGCTTGTAATTTAGCCGTTAAAGGTGATAACAATCTTGTATATGGAAGTAAATATGCAGATACAATAATTGTCGAATCAGGCTCAAATAATAAAATTTATGGTTTGAATGGTGACGATAATCTAATTTTAAATTCTGCGAATAATTCAGTTCTTGGAGGTGAGGGTAATGATACAATTACTGTTAATGCGGCCTCCAGTAAAGAGATTAACGGTGAAGATGGTAATGATATTATTAATATAAATTGTAATAATAATTCAAATATCATGGCTGGAGATGGTAATGATAAATTAAATATTAACGGTTCAAATAATGTTGTAGATGCAGGTAACGGAAATAATAATATTACAATTTCCGAATCTAATAATACTGTAACGGCAGCAGATGGAAGTAATGACATTCGTGTAACGGGTTCATCAAATAATGTTACAGCCGGAAGTGGAAATAATAAAATTGGTATTTCCGGTGATGATAATACCTTAAATGTTGATAAAGCTGTCGGCGAAATCAATATCCTCGGAAACAGCAATGAGGTAACAGTAAATAATGGTGCGAATAAAACAATAATTCGCGGCAGCCATAATACATACATAAGCTTAAACGGCGAGAAAAATGTTTCTGTTAAAGGCAGTTATAACGAGATAAATACCGGCAGTTCGAGTGATGTTTTCAATATATCAGGTGATTTCAACTACATAAATAGCACAGGCGGCGACAACAGTGCAATAATCTCTGGTGATTCAAATATTTATGAAGGCGGATCCGCCAAAGATACTATACGCGTAAATTCGGGTAATAGCAACAATATTGATGGCGGAGCCGGAAACAATACTTTGTACGACAAAGGAATTAATACTATTTATACAAATGTCCGCCGTATAATAACCTCTCCGTTTGAAACGGATTTAAAAATTGATATTGGCAGTGGTGATGATAAATTTATACACATAACAATAGATTTTAGTACTATTGGCTTTACAGTCGATTTATCAACTGCTAAATCTGCTTTAGAAAGTTTAGAAGCCATAGATGATATGTTAAAGACTGTATCCGAACAGCTTTTAAATATAGGCAGCACCATAAACCGTTTAGAGAGCGTTGCAGAAGCACAGGCACTAAAACTTAATAACTTGATATCTTTCCGTTCAACTATGCAGGATGCAGATATAGCGGAAGAATCATCAAATTACATCCGCTACCAAATCTTACAGCAAGCCTCCTCGACTTTATTAGCTTCATCTAGAAATCTTAAAGCACAAAATGTTTTAGGACTGCTTTCAAATATTTCTTAATAAACTGGTATATCAATAGGGTTAAGCAGCTTTACGCTCAGCACATCACCTTTATTAATGTATACGTCCTGACCTTTTCTAAACATATCTGCAACACTGTCGCCAACCCAGTATCCAACTCCGCCGATAAATCCGCCTACAGCGCAGATAGGTGCTGTTAAATATTGAATACCCGGAGCAGATTCTCCTGCACTCATACCATAATTGGTTGCATTTTTAGTTATTTCTACTCCTCGTTCATAGTTTTTCTTGACAGCTTCACCGTATCCAAGGTTTTTATACAAAGACCCGTCAAAATATATATTATCAAATTGACATACGGCCATATCCAAAGGAATTTGTCTGCCGTTAGGGGTAACTACATGATCAAAATCAAGATAAAGTTTAGCGCCTCTTGAAAATCTTTTTGCCGTATTAACCTTAGAAACACTTCCTCTTACAACAGAGCCTGCCGGTAATATTATGTTTGTATCAGATGAGAGCTCATTCTTTAATGTCGCAACAAAAGAATCTCCTTCACATCCTGAAAAAGTGCTTACAGGCTGTAAAAATTCCAGTTCAAAAACAGTTCCTGCCGGTATTCTTTTTGTTCTGGCATCAGCTTTAAAAGCACCTGCAAAAGCAGCAGTTGATGCTATGCACAATGTCAGCATTAGTATTATAAAATTTTTCATAATTCTCTCCTCCAATACACGACGATTGTAGCATATTGTAATACTAATTGCAATCAAGATTAATATCTTCATTTTTAGCAGAAAAATGCTTTATCATCTGCGAGGCAGCTACTGCTGTAAATGGTACGCAGATAACAATTGCAATGCTTCCTATCAGCGCAGAAGCTGTTTCAGTTACTACTTGATTAAGGTTTATAAATTTTTGCAAATCAATATTTCCTGCGAGAAGCAAAAGTGGAAGCGAACCGCCGAGATATACCAGTATTAAAGTATTTGCCATTGTTCCGATAATATCACGCCCAACATTCATTCCGGAAATAAAAAGATCTTTTACTGTTTTTGTATTATCTGTGATATAAATTTCATTAATTGTGCTGGCAATTGACATTGCAACATCCATTACAGCCCCGAGTGTCGCAAGTATCATTGTCGAAATTGTTATGCCGATAAAATCAAGTTCAGGGTGAGCTGTATACAAAAACATTGAGTTTTCTTCTGTGAAACCGGTAAGATGCGCAGTAAACATGGTTATGTATGACAGCAGGCCTGCGAACAAAAGACTTAACATAGCTCCGATAACAGCAGATGTGCTCTTTGCGTTAAAACCGCCTACCAGATACATTGTTGCTGCAGTTGAAGCAATACAAATTAAAATAGTCGCAAGAACTGGATTTATACCAATTAATATTAAAGGCGAGAGTGCGTGTGTTATAAGAAGCACTGTAAGCCCTATAGAAATAAGGCTGTAAAATCCTTTTTTTCTTCCTACATATATCAAAAGTCCGCAGAATAACAATGACAGCCAGCAAAGGTTTCCTGAACGCTTGATGTCTTCAATAGAAAACTCCACTCCTTCTCCGTTGTCTTCTGCATGGAGTATAACTTTTGTATTTTTTTTCAATTTGATATCATAATAAGGATTGCCGGTAAGCATATTATCAAGCTCTACGGTTTCACCTTTAAATTCTCCGGTAAGAAGCCTAACCTGTATAGTTTGTTTGGTCTGTGATACAGTATCGTCGTTTAAATCAACATACTGAACCTTTTCAACTATTCCGGTTTGGGAAGGCAGTATCTTTGCTTCATCTGCCATAACCGGTAAAAACAACATTGATAATATTAATAAAAGATATTTCATAATATGCGCCTTGCTTAATCAAACAGATTAGTCTGTATTGATTGTATTTTAATTCCTAAATGTCTATATCCTTCCGGCGAAACTTTTCTGCCTCTCGGAGTTCTCTGCAAAAGACCGGCCTGAAGGAGATATGGTTCGCATACATCTTCAATCGTTCTTACATCTTCGCTCAGTGCAGCGGCTATTGTTTCTATTCCTACCGGCCCGCCGTCATACTTATCAATAATTAAATTTAAAAGAGCTCTGTCTGTGTTATCAAGTCCAAATTCATCTATTTTTAACAAATCCAGTGACTCATTGGCAACATTTTCGTTAATTTTACCGTCGTGTTTAACTATTGCAAAATCTGCAACTCTTTTAATAAGTCTGTTTGCAATTCTTGGCGTTCCTCTTGAACGCATTGCAATAGCTTTTGCACCATCAGTAGAAATTTCAATATCAAGAATTTTAGCAGTTCTTTGCACAACGCTGGTTAATTCTTCTATTGTATAAAATTCAAGTCTGTGGATAATCCCGAACCTGTCACGAAGCGGACTGGAAAGTTCTCCAGCTTTTGTTGTTGCGCCGATTAAGGTGAACTTAGGCAGAGGTATTCTTAGAGTTTTTGCGGTCTGGCTCTTGCCTGTTGTCATATCAAGCGTAAAATCTTCCATTGCCGGATATAAGATTTCTTCCGCAACTTTATTTAGCCTGTGAATTTCATCTATAAATAAAATTTCTCCGCCTTTTAATGACATTAATATACCTATAATATCACGCGGTCTTTCCAGCGCCGGAGCAGAAGTAATTCTTATATCAACTCCCATCTGCGAAGCAATAACCCCCGCAATTGTTGTTTTCCCCAGACCTGGTGGACCGTAAAATAACATATGGTCCAGAGGCTTGCTGCGTTTTTTAGCAGCTTCCAGTGTTATTTTTAAGGTTTCTTTGAGCGCTCCCTGTCCTATATAGCTGTCAAAGTCTTTAGGACGTATAGAGCTCTCAAATGTATTGTCATATTCAATGGTTTCAGGCTTAACTATAGGGTTTTTCTTATTCCCCCCGTATTTACCCCTTTTCTCCAATTCGTCATCATCTGATATAATTGCCATAAATTAATCATAGCATAAATTTTTAACAAACTCTATTTGTTTTTAGACCTTTTAGATAATCTCTAATGTTATTGAATGTTTTTTCTAAAAGATAATTTACAGAGTCATTTGTATTATATGCAATATGCGGTGTAATGATTACATTATCCATCTTGAATAACTTTTGGGTTATTAAAGCTGTTTCTACGCAATTAGAATTAGAATTTTCAATAACATTTGTTAACTCGCCAGGGTGAGTGCTAAGAAATTCACACTCAAGTACATCGAGAGCAGCAGCTTTTACCTTACCTTTAATAAGATTGTCGTACAAAGCTTTAATATCTAAGAGTTCACCGCGTGCTGTATTTACTATATAAACTCCGTCTTTCATCTTATCAAATTCATTTGGTCCGAGCATGTGATAATTATCTCCTGAGTACGGGAGATGCAGGGATATAATATCAGATTCTTTTAAAAGTTCATCAAAACTTACGAAGTCACAAAATTCTTCCAGCTCAGGATTTTGCATATAAGAATAAATCATTACTTTCATGCCAAAGAAATGCGCAATTTTTGAAACTAAAGCGCCTACCTCACCGCAGCCTATAATACCCAGCTTTAAGTTAGAAAGAGTACGCCCTTCGTAATGCTCATAATTAATGTTATGGCTTTTCATTTCAATGATAGCAGGAAGCATGTTTCTTATAAGAACAATTATCAATGCAATTGCATACTGGGCAACTGCTTCTTCGCCATATTGTTCAATATTTAATACTGCTATGTTATGTTCAATGCAATAGTCCAAGTCTATATGTCCGTAGCCGTATGAACGGGTAGCAATCATTCTTAGGTTATGGAATTTATCAAGAACGTTTCTTGTAAGGTTAGAGCTCCTGAATACACTAATTATAGATGTTTCTTTAAGCTCCTCTTCGTTGAGTTCTGTTGTTTCATTAAGAGGTTCATTAATAAAGGTTATATCAAAATCCACTAACTCGTTATTTTCAAAAAATTCTTTTTCAGACTCTCTAAAGTCGAACATCATCATCTTTATCACTGGCAATCTCCTTTTTTAATTAAGTATGAGGGTAAAATAAATATATGCTATTCTACAGACAGGCAATTTATGGTAGCATTAGTGATAAAGAGGTGATTATATGAAAAAAATCAGTATTGTTTCATCTTGCTTTAATGAGGAAGATAATATTCCTGTACTATATAGAGGAATAAATGAAGTGATAGAAAAGTATATAGAAAGGTATGAATTTGAGTTCATATTTATCGATAATGACTCGACTGATTTTTCTCAGGATGAGCTTAGAAAACTAGCAATGGACGACAAGCGGGTTAAACTTATTTTTAATTCAAGAAATTTTGGATACATAAAATCCGCTTACTATGCAATTATGCAAGCTTCTGGCGATGCTGTAATATATCTTGCCTCAGATTTACAAGATCCTCCTGAATTGATTGCTGATTTTATTGACAACTGGGAAAAAGGTTGTGATGTCGTAATTGCAAGAAAATATGACCAGAAAAGCTTTTCTTTCTTAAATATTCTAAGGAAGTTTTATTATTTTGCCCTTGACTTAATGAAGGATGAAGGAGGAAATCTTATCCGTAATTACAAAGGTTTCGGGCTCTATGACAAAAAAGTGATTGATAAACTCAGGGAAGTAGAAGATCCTTATCCGTATTTCAGAGGGGCTGTTCTGGATATGGGATTCTCAATGAAAATTATAGATTTTGATGAACCTGAAAGAAAAAGCGGGCTTGATAAGAATAATTTAGTAACTCTCTGGGATAATGGTATGCTGGGGCTTACGAGAACAACAAAAGTTCCGATTCATATTATTACAATGATAGGGTTCTTTGGTACAGTTATAACGTTTGCATTAATTATGCTGAGCCTTATTTGCTATGTCGGATATTTAAACTTTATTATCCCTAAAAAAATGCTCTCGCTGTATTTCTTAATGTTTATACAAATTTTAAGCGTCGGCATGATTGGAGAATACTTGATAATGCTTTGCAGATTTGCAGAGAAAAAGCCTCTTGTTATTGAAAAAGAGAGAATAAATTGGGAAGTATAGTTTATCCCTGCATATGTGATGCTAAGCTCTGCAAATTTGTGTAATCCTGCATACAGTATGTTTCATCAACGGCCAGTCTGCCGTAGAATATGCTGTCAGAAACAGCTCTTCTTTTTTGCGCTCCAGCAGTAGACATATCTGCTCTGTATTGTTTTGCTTCTTCTCTTTGAGAACCTTCAAGTTCAGAGAAATTTAAGCCCTGTGTAACTTCATTATATTTTTTTGAAGCTTGTTTATAGGCTGAAACTGCTGCATCATATGCTGAACTTGCTTTACCTTGCAAATCAAGCCAGTGCTGCCTCCAGCCGGCATGTTTTACCTTCTGTTCTTCAAAACTTTGATTAAGTTCTTCCCATTTACTGTTTATGCCGAATAAATCGTTCGGATCTACTTCAACATGTTTCCCGTCAATTTCAACATACCATTTGCCGTCAATACCTTTGTTTGCCGGCATGTATTGTCCGTTTATCCAGACTTTTGGTTGTGAATTTCCAGATACTTGTACCACGTGTTTATACTCCTTAAATATATAAAGTATGCATAGCTGGAAAAATTGCCTTTTTTGTAAACAAATTTTAACTTAATTTAAGATTTGTAAAAAAATCGCAAGAAACAGTTTACTTTTTTTATATATTGAAACAATAATGTTATTGTAAGAAGTATATATCACAAATACATGGAATGTATGTTTTGAATAAGCATTAATGCCGACAATGGAAGTCAGCGAGCTTATGAAAAATGTGTAGAAAATCGTTTTTAAATAATCAGGGTAAAACAGTGGTGTATACGGACAGGGTACATATCCAAAAATAAGGAGAGAATACTATCACAAAAGCCGTGATATAATCACAGGCTTCTCAGGGCTGTTTTTAGTCTTATTAGAAACAGTCATGGGGAAAACTACGCAAAAAATGCCTAATAAGGGCAAAGAGTAACATAGAGTGCTGCACATGGACTGTGCAGTTATAGACGGGCGAAAAGTAAATTATTTTGCCGCGTCAGATTAGAGTACGTATCGAAAGAGAGAAAGGAGATCCCAACTATGGCACTCACAATCAACACAAACATTTCATCAATTATCGCACAAAGAAGTTTGAACAGTGCGACAACAAATTTGAACACATCTTTAGAAAGGATGTCCACAGGTTACAAAATTAACCACGCAAAAGACAATGCAGCCGGTTATTCAATTGCAAACATGTGGGAAACTCAACTAGGTTCTCTGGATGTAGCTGCTGATAACGCGGCAACAGGTTCAGACATGTTGACATCAGCAGAACAAAGTTACAGCCTTTTGTCAGATCACTTGCAGCGTATCAGAGATTTGACCGAACAGGCTGCAAACGGCACTTATGCTTCTGCTTCACTTAAAGCAATCCAGTCTGAAATTTCAGCAAGATTAGATGAAATTACACGTGTGGCATCAAATGCTGAATTTAACGGAATTAAGCTTATGTCATTTGATGGTACTAATGGTAATATTACCGGTATGAACGAAAAGGGTATTGACTTGCAGGTTGGTCTTTATGGCGATGGCGACAGTATTATAAATTTAGATATTGATCTGTTTAAAAGTGCAACAATCAGCGGACTTTTCACAAATATGACAAAGGCTAATGGTAATGGTGTAGAAGATTCTTATGGAGCAAAAGAAATGTTGAGCTTCCTTGATTCTGCAATTGATGATATTTCTTCAAGAGTAACAAGAATTGGTGCTGCTCAGAACAGAGTAGAATCTGCTATTACTGCAATAGATGTTCAATCTCAAAACTTGACATCATCATTGTCTACGCTGAGAGATACAGATGTAGCAGAAGAATCTTCAAACTATATTCAGTCACAAATTCTGCAGCAAGCATCTGCAACCCTGTTAGCAACAGCAAACCAGACACCAAGTATTGCATTAAACTTAGTTTAAGAAAGGTTAAGGTATGGGTAGAACTATTTATTTTTGCTAGTTCGTTGATTAGGGTTATGGTTGTTGAAGGGAAACGAGTTAACTCGTTTCCCTTTTTCTATATTATTATACCGGACAAACTAATTTACCCTGCGCAGACTTTATGATATTATTCAAACCATGCAAAATATAAAATCTATTATCTCAGAAGAGCTTAATTTTGTTGATAATGAAATTAAAAATGTTTCGCTAGAACAAGATGATATAAAACAAGCTTTAGAAAAATTTTTATCAGGCTCATCAAAACGAATTCGCTCAACGATTACTTCTTTATATATTAAAGCCTTGGACAAAAAAGTTTTACCGCAATGTATAAAAATAATGGCTGCTGGTGAAATAATACATAATGCGTCACTGCTGCACGATGATGTAATTGATAATGCTAAAACCCGTAGAGGTGAAACTACAATAGGAGAAATATTTTCACCATATGTATCAATACTTTCCGGAGATTATTTACTTTCTATTGCAACAGAAAAATTGATGGAGGTTAACGATAATAATATATTGAAAATTTTTTTAAACTGCACAAAACAAATGTGTAATGCAGAGTTAACCCAATTTTTTCTTCGAGGAAAGAAACCTGATATTGACCAATATATAAGAATTTGTGAGGGAAAAACTGCATTCCTTTTTGAGGCAATTATGGAAAGCTGTGCAATTATTGAAAATTTACCGGTTGCTGATGCCGTTAGTTTTGCAAGAAATTTTGGTATATTTTTTCAGCTAAAAAATGATTTAGAGAAGTTGTCGGCAGAGTGTGATGCTGCTAATGAAATCTTTACTCCTAAAGATATTTTGGGTATTGAAAAAACATCTGCTTTAATAGATAATTATTTAAAGAGGCTAAGAGGAGATATCGGGCAGCTGCCTGATAATATTTATAAGAAGGGACTAGAGGGTTTACTTACAGAACTATGATTGATAAAGAGAAGTTTAAGGCAAATCTTAAAGAAACAATAGATACTATAGTTTTTGTTGTAGTTGCAGTTATTTTAATAAGATTTTTTATTGCAGAATTAAGATGGATACCATCCGGTTCTATGAAACCTACACTTGTCGAAGGTGATAGAATTGTTGTTGAAAAACTGACTAAATTTCCCAATCTTCTAAAAAATCATAGTTTTGAAAATACTCCGCAAAGAGGCGATGTAATGATATTTTATCCGCCTTTTGTAAAATTGAAAACTACGCCTTGGGCTGTTTTTAGCAGACTAACAGGTTTTTTCTGCAAAGACATTGCTTATATAAAACGTGTTGTAGGGCTTCCTGGTGAAAAGCTGGAAATCAAACAGGGCGATAACGGAGCTTATAAAGTTTATATTAATGATAAACCATTAAAAGAAGATTATATAATGAGCGAGTATGATTTCCACAAGTGCAAATCAGATATGTATTGCGGTCCTCTTGTAATTCCTCAGGGACATTATTTCATGATGGGGGACAACCGTGGCAATTCTATGGACAGCCGTTTCTGGGGAACATTGCCAAAGGAAAGGTTCATAGGCCGCGCTGTATTTCTTTTCTGGCCGTTTACGCATATGAGAAGTCTGTAATTTATCCCTACTAAAGTTGTAGAAATTTCTAACTAATTGGGAATTTTAATTTTTGGCTACAGCATTTAATATGATAGTGTGAAGGAATAAAAAGCCGGAACAATTATCACAAAAGTCTTTTGCCACATTTTGGCATTACTTTTGTTGTGTTCATGGAAGAAAAAAGAAAGAAAAGGAGATCAATTTATGGCTTCAATCACTATTAACACAAACCTTGCCTCCTTGACAGCGCAAAGAAACTTGTCAGCGGCAACAACAGGTATGAACACCGCAATGGAAAGATTATCAACGGGGTATCGTATTAACTCCGGTAAAGATGATGCTGCAGGCTCAGCTGTATCAACTTTAATGGAAGCTCAGATTTCAGGTTATGATGTTGCTGAATCAAATGCAACAATGGGACTGTCGCTTCTTGATACTGCTGAAGGTGTATTGGATATTGTTTCTGATTATCTGCAGCGTATAAGAGATTTGACCGAACAAGCTGCCAACGGTACTTATGGTACATCTTCAATGCAGGCAATCAGAACAGAAGTTCAACAGAGAATGGAAGAAATAAATCGTTTATGTGACGTTATTGATTTTAACGGAATCAAACTCTTAGATGGTACAAGTAATGCTTACCAGAGCGGTTCCGGTGTTAACTTGCAGGTAAGTAACAATTCCGGTAAACCAAATATTATTAATCTTGAAAAATCATTGTTTGCATCTGCAAAATGTAGTGCATTATTTAATACTACAAATGGCAATGAATGGTTCATACGTCAAGGTGAAAATTTTGATGCAGCTAAAGATGCTCATGGTTATATAGATTCAGAAAAATTCTCTACACCTGCATTATATGCAAGAATTAATGGTACAAGAGTAGAGT
>ERZ857969.4031-NODE-4031-length-13471-cov-4.368366_pt1 | contig 13471 bp, 10 predicted proteins | sample MGYA00519864_ERZ857969 | MGnify/ENA primary metagenome ERZ857969 (study PRJEB31778, sample SAMEA3449382) | human gut metagenome | biome: human gut; feature: human-associated habitat; material: faeces | place: United Kingdom | collected 2010/2012 ... | reverse complement strand
TACTTTCTATCTTTGCTTTCATCCACCTTAGCAATCACTTTAGCCAGTTCTTTCTTCGCAGCCAGATTTCCCTGACGGGAGATCATAATACGCTGTGCCTGAGGTGAACCTGCTCCATGCATAGATTCTGTCCGATATCCAACAGCTGCCGTACCCAAGGTAATATTTTCGATCAGGCGCAGGATACGCATCCGGTTTTCGGTAGAAGTCCCGGTTGCTCCCTGCAAATATTTCTCTACATAAGGACCGATCTTTTCGCTGCGTAAATCCTGCTCGGATGGCATGGTCACCATTAACCCACCGGCAATATCTTCTGCAAGACGGGCAATCTCATAAGGCATACGGGTAATATTCTGTTTGCAGACATTGGCCAACAACAGATTGATCTGATAGTTACCGGCAGGCATCTTTTCACCCTCTGCCGAACAGGCAATACCACAAGCATAAAGCGTCTCGTTCAGATGTATCATTTCGATCAGCTTATCCTTGATGTGGTTGGCTTTGGGCACGCCATTGTAATCGGCGGCAAGGGCAGCTGCACCGATCAATACATCCCCGACTCCGACTTTACACCCTCCGTAAGACTGACGGTGATATCCGGCGAAACGCTCTACCATCATTCCGGCAAATTCATATTCCCGACACATAAACACCCGTTCATTGGGAACAAACACGTTATCGAAAACAACCAGTGCTTCGTGCCCACCATACTGTGCATTTCCGAGGTCCATATCGGCATTTTCCTCCATTTTACGGGTATCACAGGACTGACGGCCGTACACCATAAATACGCCTTCGGCATCTGAGGGGACAGCAAACGAAATGGCATAATCTTTATCCTCTTCTTTCATGGCCACAGTAGGCATGATCAGGTGTTCGTGCGAATTGACAGCCCCGGTCTGATGAGCTTTTGCTCCCCGTACGACAATACCATCCTCCCGCACTTCCACGACATGCATATACATATCCGGATCTTCCTGTCTGGAGGGCGACAAACTACGGTCACCTTTCGGATCGGTCATCGCTCCGTCAACCGTAAGGTCGTTTTCCTGTACAAACTTCATATATTCAGTGAACCGCTTGTGATATTCTGTCCCAAGCTTCTGGTCCATCTCATAGGTGGTAGAGAAAATGGCATTGAAAGCATCCATTCCCACACAACGCTGGAAACAGGCTGCCGTCTTTTGTCCCATCAAACGTTGCATTTTCACTTTATTCACCAAATCTTCCGTGCTTTGGTGGAGATGGCAAAAACGGTTGATCCGCTTGCCGATCAGCGGTGAATAAACAGTCATCAGATCCTGATATTCCGGTTTTTCAGCCAATTCATAAGTTTTGGCTACAGAATTCATAGAAGGACGAATCATCGGGTGGTCGACAGGATTTTCGATCAGCTCACCCATAAAATAAACCTTCAGATTCAATCTGCGGAGGCTTTCAATGTACTCAGCTCTGGTCATCATAATTAGTGGCGTTTTATTGATTAACAATACAATATTTAAAGAATTATTTCTCTAATCAAAAGACACAAAGGACAACTATCGTATGCTATATAACATACGTCTTTCCCTTTACGGAAACGATAGCGCCAGCCTTTTTAAAAAATAAAAAAGCATCCTTTACACATCCTCCCTAAACGAGGTTATGCCTTCGTGTTTTCCAGGACACACCCGTATCCCTTTTCCCAAAATAATTGTGAAAAACAACGCACATACCCATTGTCCTTATTCCCCAGAACAACTGGCAATTATAGGTCAGGCAGGTCTTCTGACTTGTTCCGGATTTTGCGGCCTTCCCTTCTCCCGGAGGAAAAAGTGACCATAAGAATGCAAAACCCTTTTTAAAGAACATACAGCTGAGGGTACAGTACCGGATTCTCACCGGATTCCCTATTCAACTCATTCCTCCGTGTGAGGATGAGTCACCATGACGACGCAAATGTACCTAAATAAATTTATATTCCTACTTTTTTTCTTTAATTTTTAAATAAAATGAGAAAAATAATTGCAGCAATGAAACAAACCTCTCCTAAAAAATCATAAAATAACACCTCCTTCACCCGAACTTCCTTCTCCTCTCTCAACGTCCGATGAAGTAAAAAATCGATTAAAAACAACGGAATGCATAAAAATAATCGACGATCATCCGGACAACAAAGACCCGCCTCTTATAAAAACAAGAAGTTACAAATTTTTACTCACTGATAATCAACAACAAAATAAAGGAAAAGGGAAAGATTTTATTAAAATTTCAACGGATAAAAGATTTTTTATACTTTTGTCCCATTGAAGTTCTTTACAAGATGTGAATCAGATCGCTCAGGTGCCTCATTACGATGGGGAGAATAGGGAACCGTGTGAAAATCACGGACTGTCGCGCAACTGTAATCACCATAAAAGTTCGGCCAATCATGTCCACTGTCAGCATAAGACGGGAAGGACGGCTAAAACGGTGAAAGTCAGGATACCTGCCTCAGCGAATTGACAATGCTTTCGCGGAATAAAGCCAGAGTCAGCCCTTATCAGACCGACACCCGTCCGGGTAAATATACCCCTGCGTATTCTTTATTTTGTGAAAGCTAAGTTTAAGCCATGCTCAACGGTAACAATCGATGATTAACGAGTAATTATCAATCGGCTACACTTACGAATCTTAAAAGAGATTGCCAGAATAATAAAGCAATTAATAGATGTAAACTGACTTAGCATGAGAAAATCGTTTGAAAAATTCCTGGCGAGACAGGAAGCCTTAGCCCGGCAATACGGCGAAGCATATGAAGAAAAACAACACAACCGCGGCAAACTGACAGCCCGGGAACGAATAGAATTTCTTTTTGATGAAGGCACCTTCGAGGAAGTCGATGCTTATTCTCCATCGGCCACCACCTCTTTCGGTAAAACAGTACGTTCCTATGGAGACGGAGTTATTACCGGATTTGGAAATATAAACGGCAGACAGGTATTTGCCTATTCCCAGGACTTCAATGTTCAGGGAGGATCATTGGGTTCTGTACACGCTGCCAAAATTATAAAAGTACAGGATATGGCCCTGAAAACAGGTTCTCCTGTTGTAGGCCTGATCGATTCGGGAGGAGCGCGCATACAGGAAGGAGTGGCCAGTCTGGCCGGATATGCCGGTATTTTCCGCCGTAATGTACTGGCCTCCGGGGTCATTCCCCAAATATCGGTGATCATGGGTCCGGCAGCAGGCGGCGCCGTTTATTCCCCGGCACTCACCGACTTTATCTTTATGACTGCCGCAACCAGTTATATGTTTGTTACAGGCCCCAATGTCGTTAAACAAGTGTTGAATGAGACCATCTCTCCCGAAGAATTGGGAGGGGCTTCAGTACATGCTGTCAAATCAGGAGTCGCTGATTTTGTTTTCAACGATGACGAGAACACTCTGCGGGGAGTGAAAATGCTGCTTTCCTATCTTCCTTCCAACAATATCGAGAATGCTCCCTATCTGGCCACCGACGATCCGGCGGACCGTATAGAAGAAAGTCTCAGAGACCTTGTTCCCGAAGATCCCGACAAACCTTATGACGTCCGGAATATCATCCGGCTGATCACCGATAAAGGTAAATTTCTGGAAATAGCTGAAAACTATGCCCCCAATATCATTATCGGCTTGGCCCGGTTCGGAGGCTATGTAACCGGAATCGTCGCCAACCAACCTCAGGTGATGGCCGGTACTTTGGATATGAACTCTTCTGTCAAGGCTGCCCGTTTCATCAATTTCTGTGATAGTTTCAATATTCCCATCCTTACTCTTGAAGACGTTCCCGGATTCCTGCCGGGAGCTGATCAGGAACATGCCGGGATTATCCGCCATGGAGCAAAATTATTGTATGCTTACACCCGGGCTACTGTACCCAAAATCACCGTCGTACTGCGAAAATCTTACGGAGGAGCCTATATCGTTATGAACAGCAAAGGGATCGGTGGCGACTACAACTTTGCCTGGCCGACAGCAGAAATCGCTGTCATGGGACCCGAAGGGGCAATCGCCATTCTCTACCACAAAGAACTGGCCGCTGCCGAAGATCCCGTTGCTTTGAAAAAAGAATTACTGGCACAATACCGGGAGGAGGTTGCCAATCCTTATATCGCCAACGAAAAAGGATTTATCGATGAAGTCATCGACCCGTCCGTCACCCGACTGAAAATCATCCGGGTACTTAAATCTTTAGAAAAGAAATCAGTCAGTCTACCCCGCCGGAAACATGGAAATATACCGCTTTAAAAAGATAAAAGCGAAAGAAAAGGGGGACAAAATAAAAAGATAATGAAATAGATATGATAAAATCAGTTTTAATAGCTAACCGAGGCGAAATAGCCATCCGAATTGCCCGTACAGCCCGGCGCATGGGCATCAAAACTTATGTCGTCCGAACAGCCAAAGAACCCGAAGCTGTATATTTATCAGCTGCTGATGCCGTGATCAATTTCCCGGAAACCGATGGGAATATACCGGAATTTCTGGATATCGACAGATTGGTTGGACTAGCCCGGGAATATAAGATCGACTCATTACATCCAGGTTATGGATACCTGTCTGAAAACGCGGAATTAGCCGAACGCTGCCGGGATAATGGAATCGTCTTTATCGGCCCTTCACCCGAAGTCATCCGACTTATGGGCGATAAAGTTGCAGCAAAAGGAATTGCCGCACAGAGCGGAGTCCCCATGCTTGGAGCCAGCCAAGGAGCCGTACATACCCTCGATGAAGCCCGGAAAATTGCCAAACGACTAGGCTATCCGGTCATTATCAAAGCAGTATCGGGCGGAGGAGGACGAGGAATGCGTATTGTCCATCATCAGGATGAACTCGAACAACTTTACAAAATAGCAACCGCAGAAGCACAGGTAGCCTTTAACGATCCTTCGGTATTTATCGAAAAATACCTCGAAAACCCGAAGCACATCGAATTTCAGATTGTAGCCGACAATTATGGAAATGTCGTGCATCTGGGCGAACGGGAATGCTCCATACAGCGTAAACATCAGAAGTTGATGGAAGAAGCCCCGTCACCCGCTCTCGACGAACGCCTCCGGAAAAAAAATGGCAGCAGCAGCAGTCTCCCTGGCAAAACAGGCAGGCTATCAAAGTCTGGGAACAGTGGAATTCCTGCTCGACCATCAGAAGCATTTCTATTTCATGGAGATGAACACCCGTATTCAGGTGGAACACCCGGTTACAGAAGAAATCACCGGAATCGATCTGGTGGAATTACAATTCAATATCGCTGCGGGCCGGAAATTACCGTTGCGTCAATCTCAGATTCACCTCAACGGCTGGTCTATCGAATGCCGGATCAACGCAGAGGACGTACAAGCCGGATTTTCTCCCAGTATCGGTGTTATCCGTCAACTTCGTTTACCACAAGGCAATCACATCCGCATTGAAACCGGTATTGCCCCCGGTTCAGAAATTACCCCTTTTTTCGATTCTATGGTAGCCAAACTGATCGTCACCGGAGACACCCGCGAACAAGCCATCGAACGGACTCTTTCGGCACTCGAACGTTTCCATGTGAAAGGGATCCGTACCACAATCCCTTTCTGCAAAGCAGTATTACACAACGAAACTTACCGTAACGGTGATTTCGACACCTCCTTCATTGAAACCCGCCTCCATTCGACGGTCTGGCGCGAACCGCACGAAGAATTGCTCGCAGCTCTATTCGCCGTGTATACCTACACACACGAAAATACTCCTGAAATCGGTCCCGACACACAAATCGACCCCTGGGTATTGAACAAACGAATCAGAAATCTATAAGTACCAAATATGAATAATAAAGAAATCAGTAAATACATCGCTCTCAGCGACAGACAAACGGAATTCGAATTTACAGTAAAGAATAATTATGATTTCAGTTTGAAACGGCAAAATATACGCCTCGACCTGATAGAGGAAGCAGACGGATTTTTGGTCTTATCTTATAAAGGACTGCGTTATCCAGTAGAAATTGTTTCACGGAAACAAAATGAATACGAAATATTGCTCAACGGTGTCGCATATACTTTCTCTGTTGAAACTCCGTTCTCTCTGAAACGGAAAAAAATACTGGCCAGTCGTCAAAGCGACTTGGCGACAATAATCATCAAATCTCCCATGCCTGGCAAAATACTGGACGTCCAAGTAGATAACGGTCAGGAAATCAACAAAGGCGACACTCTCTTGATACTTGAAGCCATGAAGATGCAAAACATCATTACCGCCACCCACAGAGGCCGAATCAGTCGTTTATGTGTCAAAACCGGCCAAATCGTTGGTAAAGACGAAATTTTAGCAGAAATCAAACTCTAAACGCAGCCATGCAGGAACACAGCAAAAAAATACAGGAATTATCGAATTTTCTGCTGGATTACGCCACCACACTGATGGCAGTCGGCAGCCATACTTCACGTATTGTAAAAAACGTGACCCGCATCGCCGAGTCTTTTGGCTTTGGAGTGGATATGACCATTTTTCAGCGCAACATCACCATGACCGTCAAACATTCCGAAGACTACTCCATCCGACGAACTTACGTCCGACGGATTCCAGCAATGGCTTTAAACTTCCGTACAATATCAGACCTGAGTGCCCTGAGCTGGGAAGCTTATGACCACCATCCGGGACTTCACGAGCTGCAGCTCCGGTTCAATACCATTGTCAACACCCCACGTATGTCACGCTGGATGGTCCTGTTGCTGGTTGCCTGTGCCAATGCTGCATTTTGCCGTTTGTTCGGAGGAGATCCGATCGCCATGGGATTGGTATGGATTGCCACCCTGGCCGGCTTTTTTATCCGTCAGGAACTCACCAAACTTCAGTTGAACCATATGGTCATCTTTATTATTTGTTCCTTTATCGCTTCCCTGACTGCCGCACTCGGAGTATTCTGCAATTTAGGGACCACCCAAGATATCGCACTAGGTACCAGCGTCCTGTTTCTGATTCCCGGAGTACCGCTGATCAATTCCATCCTGGATATACTCGAAGGTCACGTCCTTGTCGGTTTATCCAGAACAATCAATGCCACGATATTAATTATTTGTATCGCTCTCGGCTTATCCATGACTTTATTAATTTTAGGAAAAGATATATTATGAACAACGAATTCTGGTTACCTGTCCTCACCGACGGATTATTTGCCGCTATTGCCGCCATCGGATTTGCCGTTATCTCCAATCCCCCCAAACGTGCTATTTCAGTTGTAGCCTTACTGGGAGCTTTCGGCCATGCCTGTCGTTTCTACCTATTACATTACACCCCGTTGAATCTGACCATATCTTCACTCTTTGCAGCTTTCGGAATCGGGATGCTAAGTATGTTAGCCGCCCGCCTCGTCCGGTGTCCGGCGGAAGTATTTTCTTTTCCGGCTCTACTTCCCATGATCCCAGGTATGTATGCCTATAAAACTGTACTTGCCCTCATCCGCTTTATGAAAAGCGACGATGTATCCCAGTCACAACAACTGATTGTCGAAATCTTCCGCAATGGCCTGACTACTTTATTTGTTATGTTTGCACTCGTCATCGGTGTTTCACTCGCCATGTTCATCTTCTATAAACAATCGTTCACTATGACCCGGCTGCTACCCCCTCATCACAAAAAACAAGCCTAAAAACCGATTGGGCAAATATCACAAACATAGAAATAAATATCCTAAAATCTTTATCCGTATTAACTACAACAGACAACAGTCCCGGGAAAGATTTTTATAGAAACAACGAATCAATTAGTGCGAGAAAGATTATCTTATTTCCCCCGCAAATAGCTCACGACCCCACCCTCACAGACTATTCCTTTTTCCGGAGGGCACATGCAGCACATAAGCCTTTAATCACATAATTGGCACCGGTTTGGATAAAACCGGGAGGTAATTGTACCGAGGGAATATGTATACTTTTCACACAAAAAGTTTTATGGCAACATTCGCAGCAGAAATGCATATGCTGATCTTCGACCGCGCATTGACAACTATCGTCGCATACTGCATATTTTAACGTACCGCTTCCATCGTCCACCCCATGAATCAGATGGTGGGACAGGAATAAGGTCAGAGTTCGGAAAATCGTGGATTTATCGACAGTATCGAGTTGAGCCTCCAGATCGGAGACCGACATCGCCTGTTTCATCTCTAACAAAGTGCGGAGCACCAACACCCGGATGGCCGTCGGCCGGATATCCCGGAGAACTAGTTTATGTAAGCAAAAATCTTCCTCTATCATCATTCGAATTTTTTACTGAGGATACGTACGGAATTCAATACAGCCAACAAAGCCACACCGACATCGGCAAAGACAGCCGCCCACAAAGTGACGAATCCACAAGCACCGGCAATCAGAATCAGTGACTTCACCCCGATAGCACCGGCAATATTCTGCTTTACAATCCGTCGGGTCGCTCGTCCGATCGAAATCGCCGTAGCCACTTTGGAAGGTTGGTCGGTCTGAATAACCACATCGGCACTTTCAATAGCAGCATCCGCCCCCAATCCTCCCATAGCGATACCGACATCACTCAAAGCCAATACCGGAGCATCGTTCATACCATCTCCGACAAAAGCGGCAGAAACACCGGCCTCTGCATTCAATTTTTCCAGGTAAGCCGCTTTATCTTCCGGCAGTAAACCACCTCGTGCATGCCGAATCCCCAAGGTCTTAGCAAAGATAGCGACTATTTCTTTTTTATCGCCGGATAATAACTGAATATTATCGATATGCAACTGTTTCAGCCGCCCGATAGCTTCGACAGCATCTGCTTTCAGCGTATCCGAAAGCAATAAATGACCGGCATATTTTCCCGCGATAGCACACACAACAACCGTAGCGACACGCTCGGAAATCCCTGCCGGAACGGTTATTCCCCGATCGGTCAACAAGCGAATATTACCGACCAAAACATTTTTTCCCTCTATCACACCTTCTAATCCATAACCGGGATATTCTTGTAAATGCGTGACACCGATTCTCCCGGCTCCCTCTTGCAGGGCATAACGGGTAACCGCCTGTGCTACAGGGTGAGTACTTTTTTCCTCTAAGGTCAACAGGATACTTAACAACCTTTGCGATGAAACGGTATCCGCCTCCATCGAAGACACTTGAAAATGGCCTGTAGTCAAAGTACCGGTTTTATCGAATACGACAGTATTGACGTGAGTAATAGCATCCAGATAATTACCGCCTTTAAACAATATCCCCTTCCGGGAAGCCGCTCCAATTCCACCGAAATAGCCCAAAGGGACACTGATCACCAAGGCACAGGGACAGGAAATCACCAAAAATACCAGTCCCCGGTATGCCCAATCTTTGAAAAAATAATCGAATCCGGGATGGAAAGCTGCCACCAAAGCAGGCAACAACATAATCGATAAGGCCAACAAAAATACCACAGGAGTATAAATACGGGCAAAGCGACGGATAAAAAGTTCTGCCGGGGCTTTTCGTTCAGAAGCATCCTGAACCAAAGCCAGTATCCGGGCTAAAGCACTTTGTTCGTAAGGCTTAGTCACTTTCAATCTTATCGCCTGACCAGAGACGATCATTCCTGCCAATACCTCTTCACCACGATTTATAGTCCGGGGCAGACTCTCTCCAGTCAAGGCAGAGGTATCGAAAAGAGCATATTCTTCCTGTAACAATCCATCGAGCGGAATCCGTTCTCCGGGTTTTACCATGATCATCTCTCCAACCTCAACCTCACCGGGGAAAACCGACTGTTCTTTCCCTTGCCGTAAAACCAAAGCTTTTTCAGGACGGACATCCAATAAACGCCTGATATTCCTTCTGGCCCGGTCGACTGCACGATGTTGTACTCTCTCTCCCACCGAATAAAAAAGCATCACCGCTACCCCTTCCGGATATTCACCGATACAAAAAGCCCCTATCGTTGCCAACAACATCAGGGAAAATTCATTGAATATATCCTTCTGTCGTATACTTTTCCAAACTTCAACCATCACAGGAAATCCGACCGGAAGAAAGGCCAGTAAAAACCATAGCACTTCAACTCCCGGAATCATCCAGAAAGGGAGTTGCAGATAACGCAGTATAACTCCGCCAACGAGAAGTAAAAACGAAAGGATCAAAAATCCGGTTCCTTGCTGATCATGAGTATGCCCACAATCTCCGGCATGAGTATGTGTATGCGCACAACGCTGACAAGTAGCTTCCATATTCTTTTATCATTTGTTCGATACAAAAATAAGGGAAGATTCCTGCAACCAGGTTGCAAAAGTGATCCATACTGTTCCTGGTGAAAAGACTTATCAGTGTTAAAAATAATCGTTGTAATCTCTAAAAAGGGGCAGCATACATACGGGCACCGCTTCCTCCATTGACCGGATGATCCATAAAATTATCGGGCATCGCATGAATAACGAAAGCCTTCCCTTTGACAGCCTTGAAAGGTATCCGGGTCGAAATCACGGTTTGATCGACTGTCCCCTCTTTCCCGACTTGTAACATTTCCAGATCTCCCCGATGTCCATCCCCATGAGGACCTGCATGTTTATGCGTATTATCCGGATCCCAGTGTCCACCTAGTCCTCCACCTATTACCGTATTCCCTTTGTCATCGGTGGTATTACTCATCGTATTTTTTTCATGCATATGAAAACCATATTGTCCCGGCTTCAAGCCGGAGGCAACGACATGAATCGCTATTCCTTTCCCTTGTTCTTTCACTTCGATCGAACCTACAATTTTACCTTTCCCATTTTCCGACAGCTCATAAATCGGCTTCTCGATACATTTTTGTTCAATTGTCTGAGACATACATAATACCGACAAAACCAAAAGAAAAAACAATACTAACCTCATTTCTCGTCCATTTAAAATTCTGTAATAGGATTATACGCGGCTTCACCGGATAAAGTTTCAAGTCGCCCGTTTTAAGATCGATATCCATTGATTTTGCTATTGCATAGTTTTTTTGTAATTTAGCCCCTTGAAAACTAATAAAAAAGCTATGTTTCCACAAGACGAATTCAAAAAATACGCTATAAAGCACAAAGGGATCAGTAGTCTGAACCTTCATCGGTTTCAAACAGCTACGAACAGTTATATCACTCCGAATATCATAGAAGAACGCCAACTGAATATTGCAACCATGGACGTTTTTTCCCGTTTGATGATGGATCGGATTATTTTCTTAGGAGTACCCATCGACGACGATGTGGCAAATATCATTATGGCCCAGTTGTTGTTTTTGGAAACTGCCGATCCGGGGCGTGATATCCAGCTTTATTTCAACAGCCCGGGAGGTTCTATCTATGCCGGTTTGGGGATTTACGACACGATGCAATATATCAATTGTGATGTAGCGACTATTTGTACCGGTTTGGCAGCTTCGATGGCAGCGGTACTGATGACTGCCGGAACCAAGGGAAAACGTTCGGCTCTAACCCATTCCCGGATTATGATCCACCAACCGATGAGTGGCGTACAAGGCCAGGCTGCGGATATCGAGATCACTTCCAGAGAAGTACAGAAACTGAAAAAAGAATTGTATACCATCATCTCCGAACATTCCGGTCAACCCTACAAAAAAGTAGAAAAAGATTCCGACCGGGACTACTGGATGACAGCAGCAGAAGCTAAAGAATACGGTATGATCGATTCAATATTAACCAGAGCTAAAAAATAAAATTGAAAATTGCAGGTCGATGAGCTCTTATCGACCCAAAAGTAATAAAAGATGCAGGATAAATGTTCATTTTGCGGACGTAACCGGAACGAAGTTAATTTGTTGATAGCGGGGACGGACGGTTTTATTTGTGATGAGTGTGCTTCACAAGCCTATGATATCGTCCAGGAAGAGATGAAAAGTAAATCGACACTCAACCTGGAACATATCGAAGTAAAAAAGCCCATAGAGATCAAAGCTTTTCTGGACCAATATGTCATTGGCCAGGATGAAGCGAAAAAACACCTGGCAGTTGCCGTTTACAATCATTATAAAAGGCTTTTGCATAAAGCCGGTAACGACGAAGTGGAAATCGAGAAATCCAATATCGTTATGGTAGGTCGTACAGGTACCGGCAAAACCCTATTGGCCCGAACAATTGCCAAAATGCTACATGTGCCTTTTACCATCGTAGACGCGACCGTACTGACAGAAGCCGGTTATGTCGGGGAAGATATCGAATCTATCCTGACCCGTTTGCTGCAAGCAGCCGACTACGATGTCGAGGCAGCAGAAAAAGGGATTGTATTCATCGACGAACTGGATAAAATCGCCCGGAAAGGGGATAATCCCTCGATCACCCGCGACGTGAGCGGCGAAGGAGTACAGCAGGGACTATTGAAATTACTGGAAGGCTCTATCGTCAACGTTCCTCCACAAGGTGGACGTAAACATCCGGATCAAAAAATGATCCCTGTCAATACTAAAAATATCCTCTTTATCTGCGGAGGAGCTTTCGATGGTATTGAAAAGAAAATCGCAGCCCGTATGAATACGATGGTCGTCGGCTTTAATGCGAGCCAAAATACAGAAAAAATCGACCGGGAGAATTTCCTTCAATATATCGCCCCACAGGATTTGAAATCTTTCGGGTTGATTCCGGAGATCATCGGCCGTCTCCCTGTATTGACTTACCTGGAACCGTTGGACCGGGCAGCATTACGTAATATTCTGACAGAACCTAAAAATGCTATTATCCGGCAATATATCAAACTGTTCGAATTGGATGGGATTACACTCAAATTCGACGAAGATGTCTATGAATATATCGTCGATAAAGCTATCGAATTCCGCCTTGGCGCCCGTGGCTTACGCTCGATTTGCGAAGCAATTATGACCGACCTGATGTTTGAAGTACCTTCGCAAGGAAAGAAAAATATTACGATTACCAAAGCTTATGCCGAAGAAAAGATGAATCGCGTGAATGCCCAGAAATTGAGGGCATAAAATAAAAATTATTTTGAAAATATCCGATTGTGCACCTGACACCTGAGGATATTTTCAAAATAATTAGGAATATTCAGTAAATGTCCCTATAAAATACAATGGCATATGAAGATGCCCCAGTATAATCACTTCATATGTCATTTTTATTGTCATTTTTCTGTATTTTCCCATATACTCTTATAGGCAGGACATGACGTTCCGGAAGAAGTCTGACGACCTCTTCTGATTTTTTCGTTAAAATCATATCATGCTGCTTTCAGCGCTCTGTTCCTGACCTTATCTATCATCAGTATGGCATTTGCCGTATGTATTCCAAAGAAAATCCAAAGGATTTCCGTTTTCCTGTTCCGTGCCTTTATCCTTGAGAGTGAGTAATGTTGCTTTTGAGTGCCGAAGCTGCCTTCAAGCCTGGTGGCCCTTTCTTTGGAGAGTTCACTTCTGAGAACCTTTCTCAAGGATTCATCCCTGGCCGCCCTTCCCTTGCGTACAAAGGATGTTGATATTCCATATTTTGTACAGAACTTTCTGTTGGCATTATTGGCATATATGGAATCGGCAG
>ERZ857969.4019-NODE-4019-length-13528-cov-3.182365_pt1 | contig 13528 bp, 12 predicted proteins | sample MGYA00519864_ERZ857969 | MGnify/ENA primary metagenome ERZ857969 (study PRJEB31778, sample SAMEA3449382) | human gut metagenome | biome: human gut; feature: human-associated habitat; material: faeces | place: United Kingdom | collected 2010/2012 ... | reverse complement strand
AGGAAATAGTGTATCTTTTGCTTTTTGCAAGCCTGCCGAACGCTGAGCAGCTAAGTGACTTTTGCTCGCTGCTTTCCTCATACCGCACCCTGCCGGGCTCGTTTGTAAGGGATATTATTATGAAAGCGCCCTCTGCCAATATGATGAACTCATTAGCGCGCAGCGTTTTGACCCTTTATTCATATGATACCAATGCCGAGGACACCTCTATTCCAAACGTCCTTCGCCAGTGCTTACAGCTTATTGCGAGATTTCCGCTGCTTTCGGTATACGGCTACCACTCCTACGACTATTATCTGCGCGGCAGCAACAGCTTTTTTATTCACGAGCCGCGCGCGGAGCTTTCAACCGCTGAAAACATTTTATATATGCTCAGAATTGACGGAAAATACACCCCGCTTGAGGCAAAGGTGCTTGACGCGGCGCTTGTGCTGCACGCAGAGCACGGCGGCGGTAACAACTCCACCTTTACAACCCACGTTGTATCTTCCTCGGGAACAGACACCTATTCCGCAATCGCCGCGGCGCTCGGCTCGCTTAAAGGTCCTAAGCACGGCGGGGCGAATATAAAGGTGTGCGCTATGTTTAACGATATAAAGGAAAATGTGCGCGACTGGAACGATGAGGAGGAAATATCCGCTTACCTAAAAAAGATACTCCACAAAGAGGCATTTGATAAAGCAGGGCTTATTTACGGCGTAGGTCATGCGGTATATTCGGTTTCAGACCCGCGTGCCGAGGTCTTTAAGGGCTTTGTAAAGTCGCTTTCCGAGGAAAAGGGGCTTGACCGCGAATACGCGCTTTACTCAGCTGTTGAAAGGCTCGCCCCAGAAATAATAGCGGGGGAAAGAAAAATGTATAAGGGTGTCAGCGTAAACGTAGACTTTTACAGCGGCTTTGTTTACAGCATGCTTAATCTTCCTCTGGAGCTGTATACGCCTATATTCGCAGTTTCACGCATTGCCGGATGGAGCGCGCACCGCATTGAAGAGCTGGTGAACGCCGGAAAAATTATACGCCCCTCTTATATGAACGTTATGCCAAGGCGAGACTATATCCGTTTGGACGAAAGAAAATAATAGTTTTAATTACGCCTCGGCAGGCGCTCAGACGCATTCAAGGCGGGGCGGCGCGAAGCCCGGCTTCGCCGGGCCAAGCCTGGGATATGCATATGGGAAAGCTTGCTTTCCCATATGCATATCCCAGGCTGAATTTTTGCTTCCATTATGGAAGCAAAAATTTCGCGCCGCCCCGCCTTGAATGCGTCTGAGCGTCTGCCTGCCATTTGCTATAAAGCATCCGGCAGCTCCAAAATATATAAAAACAATTATCCCGTTACCTTTTCTTTTGGTCATACTTTGCCCCCTCAAATTATATATTTAAGTAAAAGACCAATAAGAGGGTGATTGTTTGAACTGCAGCGTCGAGGAACGCGCCATATTACTTGGCAACTACATAGCCGAAAACAACGCGACCGTTCGTACTGCCGCAAATCAGTTTTCAGTTAGCAAAAGCACCGTACATAAAGACGTAACTTACAGACTCAGCAGAATTAATCCGCAGCTTTATGAGAGAGTAAAGCTGGTACTGGATACCAACAAAGCAGAAAGGCATCTCCGCGGCGGCCAGGCTACTCGAAAAAAATACAGAAATCAAAGCTAACAGACCATGCGCACCGCTCTTAAGAGCATAAAATAAACACGGCCCAGGCTATAAGCCTGAGCCGTAAAATTTATATAAAATTGAGACGGGCCTGTAAGCCGAGTTCTGTCGTGAATGACCATCTATCTATTCCCGCCGTTACCGAACGGGCTTAAGCGATTACCTGGAAGCCGGCGGACAACCGTTAATGCTTCGCTATCAATCTTGCTCCGGATGGGGTTTACAGGGCCTGCAAGTCGCCAAGCAGCCGGTGAGCTCTTACCTCGCCTTTCCACCCTTACCTGCAAAGGCAGGCGGTATATCTCTGTTGCACTTTCCTTGGAGTCGCCTCCACCGGATGTTATCCGGCATCCTGTCCTGCGGAGCTCGGACTTTCCTCGTATTTTCACCGCGGTCATTCGGCCCGCTCAATCTTATTCAACGTAAAGCAGCCTGGCGCAGTTTTCGCATTCCACAATTTCCTTGCCGCTGGAAACCTGCTTGGCCAGAGCGCTGGGAAGCTCCATATTGCATCCCGAACACTTCGTGCCCTCCAGTTTTGCCGTGGGCACTATCCTATGCTGCCGCAGATTTTTATATTTAGCCAGCAATTCGGGAGAAACATCCTTTTCCGCTTCATCCCTTTTCCTGCGCGCCTCCTCAATATCCGGCATAGCCTGCTTAAGTCTTTTTTCATAGGCCTCCTTGCATTGAGCAAATTCATCGCGCGCCTTTGCCGCGCGCTCAGTCATTTCCTTCAGCTTTTTTTCAGTCTGTTCCGCTGAAAGCAATATCCTTTTAACGCTCTCGGTAAGGCCCGCCGCTTTTTCAGAAAGCTTTTTAAGGCGCTTGCTCTCCTCGGCATATTGTTCAAGCTGTTCAAAGCCTCCCTGCACTCTGGCTCCGCATTGCTGTATTTCACTCACCAGCTCGTCGCTCTGCTTCTGCAAAAGCAGCATATCCTGCTTGAGCTTCTGAAGCATTATTCCTAATTTTTTACGGCTGTCGTTAGCACTTTCAAATATCTGCTTAAGCTGATTCGCCTTTTTACGCTCTTCGCAGTTTTTTACCTCTCTCTCCACTCTGTCCGCGTCGAGATCCAACGCCTGATAATCAAGCAGCTTTTTAAAATTCTGGGTCATAATATATACGCCTCCCGTTAATAGCTCTCTGAACAATAAGGGTCTATAAACCCGGCGTCCAAAACAGTTATTTTATATTGTAACTCATTTAGCTCATTTTGTAAATGGCTAATAATGCGCGGAATTATTGGCTGCTCGGTATGGTAATGCCCTGCCTCTATACAGGAAACGCCTACCGCCTTTAATTTCAGCATATCATGATATTTAAGCTCCCCCGTAACAAACGTATCCGCGCCCGACGCAATAACTTCATCCGTCATTCCCGAGCCAGAACCGCTGCAAACCGCTATTTTAGCCGCGCTGTCCTTTTGGCCGCGCGAATAGCGCACAAAGGAGGAATGAAGCGTTTTACCTATCCGGCCGGCCAGACTCTTAAGCCCTTCGGGAGCTATGTTTCCAATACGGCAGCAGTAAACGGTCCTGCCATTAAGCATGCTTTGAGGATAAAAGCCCTCTACATCATGAAGTCCTATAAGCTCGCACAAGCAGTCGTTCACTCCCCCTGCGCAGGCGTCCAGAGGGGTATGCGAGCTATAAAGAGCTATTCCCTCCCGCAGCAGCTTTAAAAGCAATTTCCCCTCATAGCTTTGAGAGGTTACCTCAGAAAGAGGGCGAAATATAAGCGGATGATGGGTAATAATAAGCCCTGCTCCCTGCCGCGCGGCCATATCTATAACCTGTCCGCTAAGCTCCAGAGCGCAAAGCACCTTATCCGTCTCCGCTTCCATGCTCCCCGCCTGAAAGCCCGAATTATCAAAATCTGCCTGAGTACAGCTTGGAGCCAGCTTCTCCATTATATCCACTATTTTCCTTATTTTAACCATTTCAAGCCCTCCCTATAAAACTCCGCTTGTTTTTTCAGCTCGGCTCCCTCGTTCAGGCACCCGCCCTTTCGCATCTGCTTAAGCGCTCTTTGACATACCTCCAGCCTATATTCCAAAAAACCTTTCATCTCGCAGTCCTGCCTAACCAGCGGCGCCCGCGGCACATATAAAAACATTTCCTTTTCAGGGCTGCGTTTAAGCCCGTCCCACCGGCATTTTATTATCTCGTAAAACCTGGTGCGGCCGTTATGCTCCCGAGCGATTCCCTCATCTAATATTTCAAAACCCATATCCTGCAGCGCCCCTCTTAACCTATACGCCTCGCTCATGGGCTGAAGAATATACACGCTTTCGAGCACATCGCCATTGTTCAGCATTCCAGCTATAGTTACGCCGCTCAGCCCGGCTATAACCACAGATTGAGCCTCGCCTTTATGCAGAACCTTTAAACCGTCTCCCTGCCGGAACTGCATTTTATTCTCTATATTCAGCCTGCGCGCTAAACTTCTGGCCTTATCCAAAGATTTTTCGCTTATATCCGCAGCTATTACGCTTTGAGCTATTCCGCTCTGAATTAAATACGCTCCCAGCCGTCCATGGTCGCAGCCTATATCCGCCGCGCATTGGCTCTTATCCAGCATGCCTGTTATTTTTTTCTGTCTCTCGGTAAGCCTGAGCAAAATATCCTCCATAAAAAAACGCGGCCTATTTATAAAGCCGCGCGTTTATCATTCAAGAAAATCCCTCAGCTTGCGGCTGCGGCTCGGATGCCGCAGTTTGCGCAGAGCCTTGGCCTCAATCTGTCTTATACGCTCGCGGGTAACGTTAAATTCCTTACCCACCTCCTCCAGCGTCCGCTGATGGCCGTCGTCAATGCCAAAACGCAAGCGCAGCACCTTTTCCTCGCGCGGGGTAAGGGTATTGAGCACATCCATAAGCTGCTCCTTTAAAAGGGTCGCCGTGGCCGCCTCAGCCGGCGCGGGAACGTCATCATCCGGAATAAAATCTCCCAGATGGCTGTCCTCCTCCTCGCCTATCGGAGTTTCCAGCGAAACGGGATCCTGCGCTATTTTCATTATCTCCCGCACCTTTTCAGGAGAAACTCCCATTTCAGCAGCAATCTCGTCAGGCTGCGGGTCTCTGCCTAATTCCTGAAGCAGCTGGCGCTTTACTCGTGAAAGCTTATTAATGGTTTCACCCATATGCACCGGAATGCGTATAGTGCGCGCCTGGTCGGCAATAGCCCTGGTTATCGCCTGTCTAATCCACCAGGTCGCATAGGTGGAAAATTTATAGCCCTTTGTATAATCAAATTTTTCCACAGCCTTAATAAGGCCCAGATTGCCCTCCTGAATAAGGTCTAAAAACAGCATGCCCCGTCCTACGTATCTTTTAGCTATGCTCACCACGAGCCTTAAATTAGCCTCTGCTAATTTTTCCCGAGCCGATTCATCCCCGTTAGCTATACGCGTCGCTATCTCTACCTCCTGGTCGGCCGTAAGCAAGGAAATCTTGCCCATTTCCTTCAGGTACATGCGCACAGGGTCGTCTATGCTGACTGAATCAGGGAGATTGGGTATAACCTCCGGCTGTGTTTCCAAAACCTCTATTATGTTATCCAATTCTGATATATCGTCGCTCGTTACTTTAATGCCCAGCTTTTCCAGCTCGTCATAAATACGCTCGGATATCTCCAAATCATATTCTACGCCCTCAAATAAATCTATTACCTCCGAATAAGTGAGCGCATTTTTAAGCGCGCCCTGGCGCACTTTATTATATACGTCTGCAATGCGCTTATTAACCTCTTCAGACAGGCCGTTATCCTTGAGCTTGTCCATTATATCCGTGCTTTCATTCATTCAAACCCCTCCAAAATTCAATCAGTCCTCAACGCGGAAATTTTTTTATCCAAATCTCCTATATCCTTAAGCAGCTTCTTAAATTCCTCATCCTCCATATAAAGAGAGGAGGACGTATACTGCGCAAGCTGCTCCTGAAGCCTCTGTCTTTCATGCTCCAGCCTATTTCTTTTCAGCCGTCTTAAAGCGTCGTTCAAATATTGAGCCGGCTGTATAAAATCAGTATTATCAATATATATAGCCGATATTATCTCGCTTTTTGCCGCATCCGCCGCATAGTAAAGGGAAATTTCCTTAATCCCTATCGGCTCCGAGCGTTCCCGTCTCTCCTTGAGAAGCCTGAATAATTCCTTATGCTCAGGCACGCTTAATAATTCCTCAAGGCCGCTTTGAGAAGCGCTGTCAATAAAAGAAGGATATTGCGTCAGCAGTCTCAGAAGCGCGCGCTCTGCCTGGAGCTGAACATCGGCCGTCTGACGTCTGGCGGCATTATCGCTAAAGCTGGGCCGCGCGTTTATAGCGCCTGCAAGATTCAGCGCAGCTTCGCTCTGCCGCCCGCCTATATTCTTATAAAGCGCCTCCAGGCTGAAGCCTGTTTGCTGGCTTATGCGCTTTAAATACATTTCAGTTTCTATGCTGTCAAAAGCATACTGCGCCACTATTTTGCTTCCTTCAAAGGCCGCCTTAGCCCTGGCTTCATCGCTGCTTAAATCGGCCAGCGCTTCATCTAGAAGATAGTCTATTCCCCATTTGGCCGAATTCATACTATCCGCATAAGCCTGCGGGCCTAATTCGCGCATATATTCATCAGGATCCCTGCCGCCCTCCAGCGCAATCACTCTAACCCGCAGCTTTTCTGCACGCGCCAGCTCTATAGCTCTATGAGTAGCGCTGACGCCCGCCTTATCGCCGTCGTAGGAAACATATATTTCAGGCGCGTATCTGCTGACCAATTTTATCTGATCCCTGGTCAGCGCCGTGCCCAGAGAAGCCACCGCATAATCGTATCCATTGGCGTTAAGCGATATAACGTCCATATAGCCCTCGGATATAATGGCTTTTTTAGCTCTGCTCTTTTTTAGCAGGTTAAGCGAATAAAGATTCTTTCTCTTGTTAAAAACCGGCGTGTCCCCAGTATTAAGATATTTAGGCTCGGTTTTATCCATTACCCGTCCGCCGAAGGCTATAACCTCGCCGTAAGTGTTAATTATCGGGAACATGACCCGGTTGCGGAAAAAATCCCGCGGGCCCGAATCAGCCATAACGCATAAGCCGCTCTCTATCAATTCGGAGGAAGCAAATTCCTTACCTGAAAGATATTTAAAAAGCTCGCTGCGCGCATTGGGAGCATAGCCCAGGCCAAAGCGTTTTATTATTCTGTCCTCCAGCCCTCTGCCCCGAAGATAATTGAGCGCCTCCGCCCCTTCGGGAAGATACAGCAATTCATGATAAAAGCGCGCCGCCTGCCTGTTGGCCTCCAAAAGCCTGGTCTTCTTTTCCCTGCTTATTCCCCGGCCCTCCGTCTGCTCAGGCAGTGGCATATTAACTCGGTTAGCCAGGAATTTAACCGCCTCCACAAAATCCAGGCCTTCTATTTTCATTATGAATGTATATACGTTCCCGCTTGCCTGGCAGCCAAAGCAATGAAAAAGCTGCTTGTCCGCGTCCACATGGAAGGAAGGGGTCTTTTCCCTGTGAAAAGGGCAAAGCCCGACATAGCTGCGCCCCGAATTTTTCAGAGTAACATAATCCGAAATAACATCCACTATATCCGCCTTATCCGAAAGGCTCTCAAGAAAATCCTGCGAAAAAAAGGGCATCCGTTTATATTCTCACTCACTCGTAAAAAAATTCACTTAGCTAACATTCGACAAACGCACGGTTTTTCCTGCAAAAAAATTCACAGCTTCAGTATTTGTTCCATGCGTCGGGCATAAATATACGCTTAAATTCGTTTATTGCGTAAACGTCCGTCATGCCGGCTATATAATCGCCCACAGCCTGTTCCCCTTCTTCCTGAGTATAGTGAGGTATTTCCTCGGTATGTTCTATATAATACTCAAACAGCATTCTTACTATCCGCTCGGCCTTTTTTTCCTCTTTTTTAGCCTCGCTTTGGCTGTTGTATATATTATCAAACATAAACTGTCTTAATTCATCCATTACCGTCTGTATTTCAGCCGGCATTTTTATCTCCCCGCCGCCGCTGCCCGCAATCACGGCGCGCACCAGAGTATCTATGCGTTTGCCGTGAGTATTGCCCAGCACGTCCGAAATATGCTTTGGTATATCCTCATCCGAAAGAATGCCCGCTCTTATTGCGTCGTCTATATCGTGGTTAATATAGGCTATCCGGTCGGCGTATCGTACAATTCTACCCTCCAGCGTATCAGCAGAGCGGCCGCCAGTATGACAGAGTATGCCGTCCCTCACCTCATATGTAAGATTAAGCCCCTCTAATACGTCTACCACCCGAAGGCTCTGCTTATTATGCTCAAAGCCGGCGCTCATAAGCGAATTAAGAGTGCGCTCACCCGCGTGGCCAAAGGGAGTATGTCCTAAATCATGGCCCAGGGAAATGGCTTCCACCAAATCCTCATTAAGCCTCAGGACCCTGGCTATTGTGCGCGCTACCTGGCTTACCTCCAGCGTATGAGTAAGCCGTGTGCGGTAATGGTCTCCCGTAGGAGAAAGGAATACCTGCGTTTTATGCTTAAGCCGCCTAAAGGTCTTGCTGTGCAGTATCCTGTCTCTATCCCTCTGAAACTCCGTCCGCAAATCGCATTTTTCCATGGGCATTAGCCGGCCCTTAGTAAGAGCGCTCTTGGCCGCATACGGGCTCAAAAACTCCATTTCGGCCTTTTCCAAATCCGCACGCATCCTAATATTCCTCCTTTTTCCCTATGGCTCTTAATCCTCTCTTTACATTTTATTTGCCCGGCCCTGCATAAATCCGTGAGGAAAAACGCGATAAAACCGGTATATATTTCCAGCAGCAATAAGCTAAAACCAAGAATCCGCCTCTCTGCCGCGGGCTGCGCCCTGAATGCTACGCCTGTTCAAGACTAATATTATAATTAAACGTCCGGCTTAAAATTCCTTTATTTTTAGATATGCAATATAATTTGCAACATACTGATTCATACACCCATATGGCGCTTAAACGACTTTTATTGAGTCTTAAGAAAGCGACAAAGGCTGAAATACAAATTCAGCTTATAGAAACAGCATTATCCGACGCTTCAGCGCGGCGCTGCCCTCAATTTTTAAGGCAATCGCTTTAAAAGCACGGTTATTTCGCTTCTGTTATGAAACAGCTGACGCGCGCCTACAAGCTCATAGCATTTTAAAAGCACCTTTTCCGCGTCATTAATCTGCTTAAGAGGATTATTCCCCGTAAGCTTAAGAGTTATAAGCGCAAACCCGCCCTCAAGCAGCATAGGAGCGCAGAGATTGGTTAAAGCCGCAGATTCCGCCGCGTCCATGCGCATATCGTTAAGCAGCAAATCAAAACTCTGTTCCGAGCGCTTTACAAAATTCTGAGCGGTATCCTGAATGTGCTTTAGCCCCGGCCGGCCCTTAAGCCGCTTATCCAATTCCGCAGGATCTACAGCCGTAACCTCCGCGCCGCGCTCCAGCGCTATCCGGCTCCAGCCGCCCGGTGCGGCTCCCAAATCCAGCACACGGCTTTGAGGCAATATCTGCACATTCATGCACTTTATAGCCTCCTCCAACTTAAATTCAGCCCGCGAAATCTGCTCCTCTCCTTTATGAAAGCGTATTCTTCCTCCCGCCCAGTCGCTTAAATTTTCCTCCGGACTGGATATACCCAAATACGCCCGCTCCTTTACAACTATGCTTATTATCCTTTTGGGCGCCCTAACGTCTAAAATACGGCCGGCCGCCGTATACCTGTCTGATAATTCCCGGTTTATATCATAGACTTTTAAACTCTGCTTGCCCAGAATCCTGGTCTGCACCGCAAAGCTTAAATCGGGCGGAACATTAAAATTATATAAAGCGGAGCTTATAATCTCGGCCGGCAAAGGCTCGGCTTCAATCTGCACCGGACAGATATGCCTTATAAAAACAGACTTCTTTAACTTCCTAGATAAGTCCTCAAAAGGCAGGCTGCATTCACATAAACAGGTTTCTTCATCCAGCCTTTCTGCAACCCGAGTCAAAGGGTCAATCCGCTTAAGCTCATCTGCGGCATATCTGAAAAAATCCTGTTGACAAGAAAAGATTACCCGATTCATCTCGCACTCCGTAAAATTTTTTATTATTGTACTGCGATTTATACACGCTTGTCAAATTATCTCAGCCAACCAAACCAGTATTACTTCATATCAGGCCCATACAATGATAAATTTCATTTAAAAATTGACAGTAAATACCAGCCCATTTTTATACCAATTAGTGTCTGAATAAAAATAGTTCTTATATAAAAAACTAATATCGAATAAAGACAGATTATATAAAAATATAACCTGAAATCTTTAAATTATAACTGGAGGTAAATATGAAAAAATTTTTGACAGCAATAACCGCAATAGCGGCTCTGGCCCTGGCTACAAGCTCTGTTTCGCTTGCATATGACAATTCCGACGCCGATTGGGGCGTAAAGGTGCAGATTCAGTCGGATGGCAGCGTAAACGTCAGCTATGACGCTGAAAAAGTTAAAGCCACGAAAGAAGGCTGGAACGCCATAAACGCGCACATAGCCATATACGATACTGACCCTGGCTTTACCGCCCAAAGCAAAATGGCTGATTTTGAAGGCGGAGATCAGTTGCATTACCCCTATACTGACGCCGTAGCAGGCAACGGCAACGCCGGCAGAGTAGGAGAAAGCAACACCTATAATATTAAAAAAGGCGCTCTGAACACGCAAACGGCAACCTATCCCTTTGAAGAGGGCAAAACCTATTATGTATATGTTTGCACCAGCGACGGCAACGATTGGTACTGGAACTATAAGCCCACTACCTTCACCTATTCTTTAAGCAGCGAGCAGCCGCCGGCTGATACGGGCGACTTTTCCCTCATAGCCTACGCTTTTGCTACTGCGGCAGGCTGCGGAGCTTTAGCTCTAAGAAAAAAGAAAGATTTTTAAATAAAAGGATTTATTTTTATTCTGGCTGAGCATATGCTCGGCAGCATAACCAATATTCGCTTTTATAATGGCAGGACTAAAAAGCTAATGCCACATGAGGAAGAAATTTAAAAACAAAATTGAATAACCTCAAAGTAAATCGGCGGTAAGGAGTAATACTTACCGCCGTTTCATGTATAATGATGATGAAAAAGCTGCAAATTCGTGTTAGAATATAAAATATCCCATAAAAAATCCTATCCAATTTGATTTTGAGACACTAAATTAACGTAATCATGATTGCATCTATTTTGAAAGGAGGGAACCCTTTGGATCAGAACAAAATCCTCCCTTATGTTGAACCGATATTTTGTTTTTGCCGCAAAAGACTGAGCAACCCCTACGATGCAGAGGATCTGGCCAGCGAAATACTTTGTCATGTTCTCATAGGCATGGAAAAATACGACATCCAATCTCTTAACGCTTGGGTCTGGCGGATCGCACATAACCGCTATGCAAGGTTTGCAGAGCACCAAAATAAGATGAGGATGGTTTTATCGGAGGAGCACACCCATTTGGACCCGATATGCGATGACTATTCAGATATTGACGAAGAAAATACAGAATGCAGTTTTGAAGCGGTTTTTCGGTATTTGCATACGCTTTCCGCAATGTATAGGGACATTTTAGTCGATTATTATATTGGTGAAATGTCCGTCAAAGCACTTGCCCAAAAATATAAGCTCCCGGAAACGACCATAAAATGGCGACTGAACACAGGGCGTCAAAAAATCAGAGAAAGGATAGTGACAAATCAAATGGAGAATATTTATAAAAGAATCAACTGGAACACCACCTGCTGCAACGGCTGCATGGATTCCAATAGATACTTGAGCACGCAGCTTTCCCGCGCTATTTGCAAGTCTGCATACGAAGAACCGCAAACCATAGAGGAAATTAGTGTTCGCACGGGAATCCCCGCCATGTACATTGAGGATGAAATCCCACGACTGGAATACGGGGACGCCTTGTGTAAAATCGGAAAAAAGTATGCCGCAAACTTTATTATCTTTCGGCTGCAAGATCGAAAAACGATAGAGGGCGTTTCAGAGTATATGGTAAAAAAGATTGCAAACCGATTTGAGCAATTGCTGCAGAGCGCAGCCGATACCGTAAATCATTTTAACTTTTATGGAAATGACTTTGGTATGGAACGCTTAGGTCATTTTATCATCCCGTATGTTTTAAGAAAAAAAATCGGCACGCTGAAAAGAGATCGTATGCACATGGAAAACGGCGCGTATCCAGTCCGAAAAGACGGCGGATACGGTTGGTTTATCGTAGAAGAAACCGCAGATGAGAGCGAACTGCCCGCTGAATACAATGTGGGTTGTAATGTGGCTGGCAGCGATTATGAAAGCAAAGGCAAACGGTTGGGTCACATATATTATTATTGGATTGCCAAATACTTTGATAATGAAATTTATCATAATGGGGGAATAAGATGGCTGTGTGCAAATGACCTCCTCCAAAAGAATCATGATGGTATTATAAGCAAAGATTCGTTGTCTGATGAAGATGCAGTAAGGCTGATCCAAAAGGGTCTTATTGTGAAAGAGGGAAATAAGTATCGACTGAATTTTGCCTGTTTCACGAAAAAACAATTTGATGCATTTATCTCTCAGTTTTACATAAATAACGAAGAACTTGAAAATTTGGTTTTGGAATGGATTGCTTCGGTTCGGAAAAGCTTCTCAAAATTTGTACCTCAACGGCTGGAACCGCAAATCAACCAATGGGTTTCCATATACCTGTTTCAAATTGTCGGATATGTAGCGGACGAATTGATTCTCAAAGGCGTTTTGAAAAAGCCATCCCCGAATCGACCTTTTACAGATGGAGTTTTTTATGTCGCAGGCAAATATATTAACCCATGATGTAAATAACTCTGTCAAAATGGCAAGTACTTGGCGGTTAACATAAGTAAAATGCAAAGTAAAAATACAAACTGAAAAACATCAGTACAGCATAATATGTCGTATAGCTTAGGATGTATGGAAAAAGCACAAACCTCTTCTGAAAGCAATAAAAATGGTGCAGTACTGCTTTTGATGCTGCGCCATTTTTTATAAAATACCTGCCTTGGCGTTCCAAAACGGTTTTGCTCCTTAAAGCTGCTTATAGTGTCTTGTGCGGTTTGAATGAAAATGCCGTTTTATCCAAGCAGATTATGTTTAAACAAATAGTACCCTCAGTTTACAGGGAAGACGGTCAGAAGGCATAGAATCTGTCTCCTGCCGCGTTGCTTTCGCTCCTTCGCTCCAAATACGCCCGGTACATTTTTCGTTCAGGCGCGCTTTACCCGGCGCAATTTTATGCCTTCTGACTCTGCGACCTCAAAGAGAGAGAATTTCTTAATTTTCAAGGCAGACCAAGAAAGCGTTGCTTATGAATATGCTGATAGAGTATAACGCAGGAAATGAAGAAATTATAACGTTTTGAGGCGTGTAGTTCCTTCCAAACTGAGGGTACGGCAGACAAAATCAAAAAAATTAAATTTTTTTATTTCAGCATCTTGAAATCATGTCTAAAATATATTATTATATTAACGGCGTCTCCCACCCGGCAGCGGCAGGCGCAGCATGTTCAAAATTTAATTGCCGGGAAACGGAGGCAATATGACTGAAAATACTCCGCCCAATCATATTTATATACCCTAAATTGACAGGAAACACAGGCCTCCGGCGGTCTGATTCTGGCATTTTCTGCGTCATCGTCAATGGATGTGCGTTCAGTACGCCTCTTCTGCTTCCTTGAAAATGCCGAAATCAAACCTGCTGGAGGTCGAAGAGTCAGGCAGCGGCCGTTTGAGTAGCCTGCAAGGCGCTTGAACGACGTGTACCGGACGCACACGGAGCGAAAAGCAACACAGCAGGACACTCAAACAGCCCTGTCCTGACCGTA
>ERZ857969.4018-NODE-4018-length-13532-cov-4.434444_pt1 | contig 13532 bp, 6 predicted proteins | sample MGYA00519864_ERZ857969 | MGnify/ENA primary metagenome ERZ857969 (study PRJEB31778, sample SAMEA3449382) | human gut metagenome | biome: human gut; feature: human-associated habitat; material: faeces | place: United Kingdom | collected 2010/2012 ... | reverse complement strand
TAATACTTTAATTAAATAAGACATTATATTATCTATAAATCGGGCGCAAAGGTAGGAATATTTTCTTGACCGACAAAAGAATACCCAAAGAAAAGATGGTAATATCCGTATTTTTTGTAATATTGCAAATCTAATATTATACGACTTTCAACATGAACGGAACATTGGACAAAATCAGGGTGCAGTTTGATTATCTGCCACTTATTAATTTCGCGATGCAGCAAAACAAAGTATCGGTCATCCATCAGCTTTCGATTGAAAATATGACGTCCGAACCCTTCAGAAACATTCAGGTACAAATCACGGCCGAGCCCGACTTCGGCAGTATCACTCCTGTGATGATGGAAGCGATTCCCGCCAATAATTCCGTGTGTCTGCAATCGTTCAGCCTGGTCTTGTCCGCCAATTATTTCGCCCAGCTGACCGAGCGTATGTCGGGAAGTCTGAAAATAGAAATCCGCTCCGAGGCGGAAACGATCTTTACCCGGACCTACCCCATCGACATTCTGGCATACGACCAATGGGGCGGAATCAATATATTCCCCGAGATGCTGGCAGCATTCATCACCCCGAATCATGCCGTGCTCACTCCTATTATCAAGAGAGCCGCCGCGATTCTGGAACAGTGGACCGGTACTCCGTCACTGGACGAATACCAAAGCCGCAATCCGGACCGTGTGAGAAAGCAGATGGCAGCTATCTACACCGCCCTCACCGAACAGCAGATTATTTACAGCACCATTCCCGCCAGCTTCGAAGAGCACGGGCAGCGTGTCCGGCTGACAGATTCCGTACTGGCACAAAAGCTCGGAACTTGTCTGGATATGGCACTGCTTTATACTTCCTGCCTCGAATCCATCGGACTGAATGCCCTCATCGTCATCACCAAAGGGCATGCTTTCGCAGGCGGCTGGCTGGTGCCGGAAACCTTTCCGGACCCTGCCATCGACGATGTATCCTTGCTGACCAAACGAACCGCCGAAGGAATCTACGACATCACGCTGGTAGAAACCACCTGCATGAATATGGGACATAATGCCGACTTCGACAACGCCGTGAAAAGCGCTAACGGCAAACTGAGCGATCCGGGCAGTTTCATCCTCGCCATCGACATCAGAAGGGCCAGGCATTCGGGAGTCCGCCCGATCCCGCAGCGCGTACTGAACGGACAAGTATGGGAAATAAAGGAAGATGAGGATATGAACAGAAATACCACGCACGCCACTCCGCAAAGTGTGAATCCGTATGATTTGTCGGGCAGCGAAACTCAGACAGTCCTCACCAAACAGTTGCTTTGGGAGAGAAGACTGCTGGATTTGAGTCTGCGCAACAACTTGCTGAATATCCGGATTACAAAGAATACTCTTCAGCTGATTCCGGCAAACCTTGCCTGTCTGGAAGACGCCTTGGCGGAAGGAGATGAGTTTCGTATCCTCCACCGTCCCGCTGAATGGGAGAATCCGGCGATGGAATTTGGCATTTATTCTTCCATACCGGAATCGGATCCGATAGCCGACTTCGTTAATTCGGAGCTTTCACAGAAAAGGTTACGTTTTTACTTGCCGGAGAATGACTTGGGCAAAGCACTGACTCACCTGTACCGTACTTCTATCGAAGAGAACGGAGCGAACACGCTTTATCTGGCTCTCGGACTTCTGAAATGGTACGAAACGCCTTCCAGCGAGCGTCCCCGTTATGCACCGATATTGCTGCTACCAGTCGAAATCATCCGCAAGTCAGCCGCCAAGGGGTATGTGATTCGTTCGCGGGAAGAAGAAACGATGATGAATATCACCTTATTAGAAATGCTTCGTCAGAATTTCGGCATTTCCGTACCGGGACTTGATCCGCTTCCGACGGACGAAAGCGGAATCAACGTAAAACTGATTTATTCCATCATCCGGCACTGCATCAAGAATCAGCGGAAATGGGATGTGGAGGAACAGGCTATTCTAGGTATCTTCTCCTTCAACAAGTTTATCATGTGGAACGACATCCACAACAATGCTCACAAACTGACTCAAAACAAGGTGGTCTCCAGCCTCATCAACGGAAAGATCGAATGGGACGTAACTGCGAAAGAAGTGGATGCCGCCTACATGGACAGGCAGTTATCTCCGGCAGATATTGTACTGCCTATCATTGCCGATTCATCTCAGCTGGAAGCGATTTATGAAGCGGTGCACGACAAGACTTTTATCCTGCACGGCCCTCCGGGAACCGGAAAGTCCCAAACGATAACGAATATCATCGCCAACGCACTTTATAAAGGTAAACGAGTCTTATTTGTTGCCGAGAAGATGGCAGCCCTCTCCGTCGTCCAAAACAGACTGGCGGGCATAGGGCTTGCCCCGTTCTGTCTGGAGATTCATTCCAACAAGACAAAGAAATCCACTGTCATCTCGCAACTAAAGGAGACAACCGAAATCATCAGACGAACTCCTCCCGAAGAGTTCATGAAGGAAGCCGAACGCCTGCTGAAGTTACGAACGGAACTAAACAAATACATCGAAGCCTTACACAAGGAATATCCTTTCGGACTTTCCCTCTATGATGCGATCATCCACTACCAGTTAACAGACGTTGAACCCTGCTTCGATATTCCGTCATCTTATCTGGACAATCTGGACAAAGACCGATTCTCACATTGGGAAGATGCCATCGAATCTTTGGTCAGTACCGCCAATGCTTGCGGCCACCCGTATCTTCACCCATTGACAGGGATTTTCATTCGGGAATATTCGTCCGCCATCAAAGAGGAAGCCTTACAAACGCTCGCCACTTTCATTGGCTTATTGACTGCCATACAATCGAAACTGCCTGTCTTTTCCGCTTTACTGGAAAATACGGACATTCATCCCACCCGCAAGGATTTCAATATAATCAGCGCCATTATCCGAAAAATACTCGATATTCCGGAACTGACGCCCGAACTGCTGACCACTCCTTTATTAAATGAAACGCTGGAAGAGTACCGGAAAGTGACGGAACACGGCAGGAAACGCGATGAAATCAAAGCAGAAATAGAAAACGGATTCACCAAAGAGGTACTGAAGATAAACGCCGGCCCCATGCTGGCCGAATGGAATCGGGTATCCGCCCAATGGTTTCTCCCACGATATTTCGGACAAAGAAAAATAAAAAAGGTGATTCGTCCTTACGCTCTGCAACCGGTAAAGCCAGAGACAGTCCAGCCTTTGCTCCATCAGGTCATCCGGTATCAGGAAGAGCTTGATTTTACAGACAGATACACCGCCAAGCTGCCTTCTTTATTCGGAAGATTCGGAAGAGATGAAGAGTGGCCCATCATCGATCAGATCATCCATGAGGTATCTTCGCTTCATTCCCTGTTACTGAGTTATTCAAAAGATGTGGCGAAAACATCCCGAATCAAACAGAACTTAGCGTTACAACTGACAGAAGGTATCCGGACATTCAGAGATATCCATTCTCATTCTCTGAATGAATTGTATCAGCTGGTCGACACGCTTACGGCAACCGAGCAACGGCTTTCCACCACTCTGGGCATAACCGTAGAGACGCTTTATACAAACTCCGCCGACTGGATCGGCATCGCCCTACAGCAAGCCGGAATATGGAAAGAAAATCTGGACAAACTCAAAGACTGGTATCAATGGCTTCAATCCTACAACAAACTGAACGAGTTGGGTCTCGGATTTATCGCAGAAGAATATAAGGAAAAGAATATTCCTACGGATTTACTCACCAGCAGCTTCCGCAAGAGTTTCTACCAAGCCGTTATTCACTATATCATCGCCAAAGAACCGACGCTGGAATTATTCAACGGCAAGATATTCAATGATATTATAACCAAATACAAGCAGGTATCCGCCAACTTCGAGGACATTACCAAAAAGGAACTGTTCGCCAGACTGGCTTCCAACATTCCGTCCTTCACCCACGAAGCCATTCAAAGTTCAGAAGTCGGAATATTACAAAAGAATATACGCAATAATGCACGCGGAATATCCATCCGCAAGCTATTCGATCAAATACCTATCCTGCTGTCCCGTATGTGTCCGTGTATGTTGATGAGTCCTATATCGGTTGCCCAATATATCGATGCCGATGCAGAGAAATTTGACTTGATCGTCTTCGACGAAGCTTCACAGATGCCGACTTACGAAGCGGTAGGTGCCATCGCCCGAGGCAAGAATGTAGTTATCGTAGGCGACCCCAAACAGATGCCGCCTACCAGCTTCTTCTCCGTTAATACCATTGACGAAGACAACATCGAGATAGAAGATCTGGAAAGTATCCTTGACGATTGCCTCGCTCTCTCTATCCCTTCCAAATACCTGCTGTGGCATTACCGAAGCAAACACGAAAGTCTTATCACTTTCAGTAACTCCGAATATTACGATAATAAGCTGATGACTTTCCCGTCACCGGACAATATTGAATCGAAAGTCAGAATGGTCGCCGTAGACGGTTATTATGACAAAGGAAAATCCCGTCAGAACCAAGCGGAAGCGCAAGCCATAGTAGACGAAATAGCGAGAAGGCTGAGGAGCGAAAAATTAAGGAGAAAAAGTATGGGGGTAGTTACTTTCAACGTGGTTCAGCAGGCGTTGATAGAAGATTTGCTATCCGATCTCTTCGCCTTTCATCCTGAACTGGAAACCTTTGCGCTGGAATGTGAAGAACCCCTGTTCATCAAGAACCTTGAAAATGTGCAAGGAGACGAACGGGATGTGATACTGTTCTCCGTCGGCTATGGTCCCGATGCCGAAGGGCGCGTCAGCATGAACTTCGGTCCGTTGAACCGTGCGGGAGGTGAAAGACGGTTAAACGTAGCCGTCTCCCGTGCCCGATACGAAATGATCATCTTTTCTACGCTGAGATCGGACATGATTGATCTGAACCGAACTTCTTCTATCGGAGTAGCCGGGCTGAAACGCTTCCTTGAATATGCGGAGAAAGGAACCAAGCGCATACTGAATACCTCGACTAATATTCGGACCTCGGAAGAAGAAACTTCTATCGAAAAGATTATTGCCGACAAGTTACGTTCTTCGGGATATACCGTACATACTGATATAGGCTGTTCCGGATATAAGATCGATATTGGCATTGTCGATACTCAAACCCCGTCCAACTACCAATTAGGTATTATCTGTGACGGAAAGAACTACAGACGTACCAAGACTGTCCGTGACCGGGAAATTGTTCAAAACAATGTACTCAAAGCACTGGGATGGAATATCTGCCGTATATGGACGATGGACTGGTGGGAAAAGCCGGATGAAGTGATGGCGTCTATACAAGCAGCGATTGCTCAGGATATGAAAGCGGAGAAACCGGTTATAGTAAAAAAGGAACAAGAAAAAAGAGAAAAGAATGTGCAGGAAACGCCGATGCAGCTAAAATCTGCATGCGCATACACAAACTTTTCCTTTATCTCCGTACAAAATTATAATAGTACTAAAATACGTCCGTTCCTGTACGCTGCCGACGACATCTTCGCTAAAAGAAATAATCCTATTATTGTCTCCCAAGTCCAAAAGATAATAGAAAATGAAGCCCCGATCAGCAAAACCTTACTTGGAAAGAAAATCATATCCGAATGGGGAGTCAACCGTGTAGGACCACGAATAGATGCTCAATTGGAAATAATATTCGACACATTACATCTTTACCGCATAGAACATGACGGGCTTATCTTCTGCTGGAAAGATGAAGCGCAATACCGTTCTTATTCAGAGTACCGTCCCGATTCCGACCGAGATGCAGCGGATCTGCCACCCGAAGAAATAGCCAATGCCATCCAACAAATATTAATCAATTCCATCAGCCTGCCTTTACCCGATTTGGCAAAAGCATGCGCACAAGTATTCGGCTTCACACACATGGGGTCAAACATCGAAGCATCCATGCTCAGAGGGATTCAGGAAGCGGTAAAAAGGAATTATGCCAAAGTTGAAAACGGAAGGGCAACGATCATCGATTAACACGGTAAGGCAGACACAAACAGCCGCCACCCGTCAATACCCCTTCTGCAAACGTTTCAGAGCAGCAATAGAATCAGCTACATACGTATTATCCGGTTCTATGGAACGCCAATAACAAAGCGACCCTATCAACCGTTTCAGATAGGCAGGATCATGGGAGCCGATTCTGCGTTGATGTTCCGCCAGCCCCTTTGTCAAAATGAAATAGACATTCTTGCGAATCTCTCTCTTTCGGGCTTTAGGAATGGTCAGCTTCACACCGGAGCTGACGGATACGCCCGTGATTATCTTCCTGTCATTCTCATTCAGAAAACGAGTTTTCTGATGATTCGGTTCAAACTTCTCTTCCCTGATGATTTCCTTGACCCGGGCAAGCACCTCCTCTTTCGGAAAGACATCGCCCGAAAAGGTGAGGTCGTCGGCATAACGACTATAAGTCAGCCCGAATTCTTCCGCCATCACCGCCAGTTTCCGGTCCATCTCATAAGCGATGATGTTACTCAGTACCGGACTGGTAGACGCTCCTTGCGGCAAATGCCGACGCATACAACACAACTCGCCCAGCACTTTCGATATATTCTTCGGATAGCCGATCTTTTCGAAAGTCTTTTTCACCCTCGGACTACGTATGGAAATAAAGAAATCATGGATATCCGTCTTCAAGACACAGCGTTTTCCCAGATGAGGACGGACGTTATCGACGATGGAATGCTGACGCCGGAATCCCGTAGCGGCAGGATGCACATTTACAGACAGTAATATACGATGATAAATAGTATCCTGAATGGCTTTCAGTTCCTTGTCCGGAGCAGAGATCATACGGTATCCTCCTCTCCGCTTTCTGATCCAGAACTCCCGATAATGCGAAGAGACATCCTGCAGTATCTCTTTCAACCTCATCACCTCTATTCCCAACAGATTGGCACACCACACCACCGCCTCTTCATCAAATACAGGACATGTTCTCATTTTAGGAGTGACTACTCCTAAAGCATGCCTGAGCCAGGCTCCATGTTCCCATTTGTTTTTGGAAGTCTCTTCGTTAGTAGTATTACCGCTGCCTGTTGCTTTCCATCTCTTATATCCTTCCTGTTTCCGGCTCGAAGAAATCAATTTATAAATCAGAAAACCGGTAACAATAAGTATCGTAATTAAAATTCCGTCCATCTTGTTGTTACATATATAAAAAGGAGAAGAAGAGGATGAGATTTTACTAAAATAAATAGAGGTATTTATACCAGAGATTTATTTTCCAGGAAAATACCTGTGCCTGCGAGGCGACTACACCTCTTTTCTGCTAAATTTTTCCTCATCCTCTTCCTCACAAAGATATGTATTTTCTATACATTATGCAACTGTTATGAAGAAAAAACTATCGGTTAAACAACTCGAAAGTAAATTTACATCCGATCCCGCTGAACTTCCAGTTCTCACTGCTGACGAATACTCCCACATCAAAGACATGCGTACCGATACCATAACCCACTTCCAGATATGGCTGGAGATGCGGCATAGAGAGCGCACTGATATAAAGACGTTCGTTCTGCACATAGCGGGTATATTTCATCAAATGCCGGAGAATAAGGAAAGGAGCCTCGTAAGTGAAATGTCCGCGTACATAGCGGCGGGAGGAGTTGTACCAACGTCCGTCGAGCACCTGAAACACACCACCGATTTCATCATTCCACCCTACCGGCAGATTATGACGGGCAAAATTGGCAAAGTCCACAAAGTACAGTTCATCCTGATTGGTAAACGCCCCGAAGCCGAAACGATAATAAATATTTCGCATCAGCCCCAGCTGAATCTTATGTTGAAGGTCGAATTCTATCCGTTCATATTCTCCAGTACTTTTAAATACTCCTTCTATTCCCCGTTCATAGTCCACCGAAAATGTCGGATAGTCAGAGCGGAGATTGATCTTACGCTTTCCGTTCATATAATAATAAAGCGCTGGAGTCCATTCCACCCGGATGCGCGGGGCAAAGCTGATATAGGTATTTCTGAAGCGTTCCATAAATTCCGGCGGAGGCATCGGATAGTCACCCGTAATCACAAAACGGGATTTCTCGACAGCTGTTCTCTTGTGTGCCGAGAAACCGAGGCTGATATCCAGTCCGTTGGTAATTTCAAAACTATGACGGAAGTTGAAATACAAGTCCTTGAAATAATCCAGATGGATGAGGTCGAAATTAAAGATACTGTCCGGCATGGCTTTCAGTTCGTCCAGCATCTTGCTGCTATAGATACGGTTACCATTACCCACACTCAACCGGAAAAAGCCCCGTTTCTGCGGCCAGTACTCAAAGTCGGCATTCAGCGACCAGTAGAACTCTTTCCGTGTAAAGTTATAACCCAGTTTGGGTACGATGCGGAGCCACTTGTCGCCTCTGAAAATCCGGTTGTAACGGAAATCCTGTCGGTATGATAATCCGTTGCTTCCGCTATAACTGAACAAAAGCGGATTGATAAACGGCGAGAAGCGGACACTTCCGATATTGGACAAATTGAATTTATAATCTTCCACCATCAGGTCGCCCATCGTTCCCCAGAAAGCCTGACTCTTGGTTTTCTGTTGCACCGACACGGTATCCCGCCTGTATGTATAATCTTTGTAAAGTTGCTTTTCTCCTTCACTCAAAGGGATGGGGCGTAGCACGCCGAACGTGGACGCATCTGTTTTATAGGCATTCGTATCGCACTGCAAGGAGAATGATTCCGACAGATTATACTTTTTCTTCTCTTTCTTCCGAACCTTTCTTTCTTTCAGTTCTATCGATTTATAGTCCAGCGAGGCGGTATAATTGCCGTCCACCTTATTGCCCAGGAACTTAAAAAGGGCCTCCACGTCATAACGTATCGGGAGAAATTCATCTTTCTTTCCTACTTCCCCCATCTTGATCCAGCAAGTAAACGTAATCAGTTCCGACCGTCCCGAAAAACGGATTTCACGCACGCTCCATACATTGCTGCTGACAATCATATAGCCACCCACCAACTGATCGCTCTTGGTACGGGGAATGAAACGTATCCGGTAGTCGAGATTATTGGGATCGCCCATCACACTGTCTATCCGGTATTTGTAGTATTTCTGCCCGTTCTTGGCAAGCGGAGACAGCAAGCGTTCGTCATTCAGAAGAGAAGATGAGTAGATATTGACACTAAAATATTCAAGTAATCCCGGCAGTCCCCTGTTTCCTCTCACAGTGCCTTGTGATGCCTTAACTTTCTGGTCATAGATATTGGGAGCTGTATAATGCAGGTCACTATACGTTTCGAGCAAGTATTCACGTACCCCCTTCTGCAAGCGAAACATCGAAGGAACGTACCGGAGGATAAAATTCTTCTTCTGAATATTCATCTTACCCTTTATATATAGGTTCGCGCGATAGTCGCTCACTATACTTTCATAAGAGGGAGCAAAAGTCATGACACGCTCAATGATGGAATCAGCAGATATCTCCTGACTTGTATAAGGATTAAGAACAAGATTGGCTGCCCCCTTCGGAATAAAAGAGAACAAGCACAACATACATCCTATCAATATCTTATATTTCAATCGTCGTATCTCCTTGTTTATTGTAGGCAAATATAAAAAAGAATATCGAAAAGCAAGGGAATTAAGCTGCAAAAAAGCGTTAGCAAGGAAAATCCTTTCTCAATGCCACGCATCATATCAGTTTTCATGGACATTTTTCTACTTATTAAATCCACTTCCCAATTTCTTCAATCATTACAGTAGAATACAATAAACATTTTCTCTATAAAAAATAATATCTTCGAGTGCATGAATTAATTCGTCCGGCTATAGGCAACGTTTCGTCCGCCTATAGGCAAACGCAACGTCGACTATAGGCAAACTTGCATCCGGCTATAGGCGGACGAATTAATTTATGCACTCCAAAGTATTATTTATTGCACAAGCCGGGACTAAATTTAGTATAGGATAAAAAAACGCATATGCAAATGAACGCCTCGATGGGAAAACATTTACAGTTCCTCACCCAAATGGCTATGGACAGTACTACAATGAAGCTGCTATACAGAAACATAAACAAGCATTATATGCAGGTAGAAATACTAGTCAAACAGATGGCTGCAGAAATCGACCGACAGAAAAACAAGGACGGACAGCAGGAAATACTGGAATCCATCTCTTAATCGGTTATAATCAAAAAGTGCCGTGATGGACAAAAGGTGATTCAGAGACGAATCAATCCTATAAGGAGGGGGTATTCTTCAGAAAAATATATCATTTTCCGAAAATACCCCCTTTAAAATAGGGGTACTTTCAGAAAAAACATATAATTTTGCGCCATCAACCGATAAAAAGTAGACCATTTATGTCAAAAATGCGTTTTTTTGCCTTACAAGAGCTTTCCAACCGGAAACCTCTGGAAGTAACTGCTCCTTCCAACAAACTCTCTGATTATTATGGTAGCCACGTATTCGACCGCAAGAAGATGCAGGAGTATCTTCCGAAGGAAGCCTATAAGGCTGTTACCGATGCAATCGAAAAAGGTACACCGATCAGCCGTGAAATAGCCGACCTGATTGCCAACGGCATGAAGAGCTGGGCCAAGTCGCTCAACGTCACCCACTACACACACTGGTTTCAGCCTCTGACAGACGGAACCGCCGAAAAGCATGACGGCTTTATCGAATTCGGCGAAGACGGCGGAGTCATTGAACGATTCTCCGGAAAACTGCTGATTCAGCAAGAACCGGACGCTTCTTCTTTCCCCAATGGCGGTATCCGTAATACATTCGAAGCTCGCGGATATACCGCATGGGACGTTTCTTCTCCGGCATTCGTAGTAGATACCACGCTCTGTATCCCTACGATCTTTATCTCTTACACAGGCGAAGCGCTGGATTACAAGACTCCGCTTCTGAAAGCACTTGCTGCTGTAGACAAAGCTGCTACGGAGGTTTGCCAGCTATTCGACAAGAACGTAACACGCGTCTTTACCAACTTAGGATGGGAACAGGAATATTTCCTTGTAGACTCCTCCTTATATAATGCACGTCCCGACCTTTGTCTGACCGGACGTACCTTGATGGGACACTCTTCCGCCAAAGACCAACAGTTGGAAGACCACTATTTCGGCTCCATTCCTCCACGTGTCACCGCATTTATGAAGGAACTCGAAATCGAATGTCACAAACTGGGCATCCCTGCCAAGACCCGTCACAACGAAGTAGCTCCCAACCAGTTCGAGCTGGCTCCCATCTTCGAAAACTGCAACCTGGCAAACGACCACAACCAGCTTGTCATGGACTTGATGAAGCGTATCGCACGCAAGCATCACTTCAATGTATTGCTGCACGAAAAACCATATAGCAGCGTTAACGGCTCCGGCAAACATAATAACTGGTCGCTCTGCACCGACACCGGCATCAACCTGTTTGCCCCCGGAAAGAACCCGAAAGGCAATATGCTGTTCCTTACTTTCCTGGTAAACGTACTGATGATGGTATACAAGAACCAGGACCTGCTGCGTGCCTCCATCATGAGTGCCAGCAACAGCTACCGTCTGGGAGCGAACGAAGCTCCTCCCGCCATCCTCTCCTGCTTCCTCGGTTCACAACTCTCGGCAACCCTCGACGAAATCGTACGCCAGGTAGGAAATGAGAAAATGACACCGGAAGAAAAGACTACGCTGAAACTGGGAATCGGACGTATCCCGGAAATCCTGCTCGATACTACCGACCGCAACCGTACTTCTCCTTTTGCCTTCACCGGAAACCGCTTTGAGTTCCGTGCCGCCGGCTCTTCTTCCAACTGTGCCGCCGCCATGATCGCCATCAACGCCGCCATGGCCAACCAGTTGAACGAATTCCGCGCATCAGTGGAGAAACTGATGGAAGAAGGAGTGGGCAAAGACGAAGCTATCTTCCGCCTGCTGAAAGAAACCATCATCGCTTCCGAAGCCATCCGCTTTGAAGGCGACGGTTACTCCGAAGAATGGAGACAGGAAGCTGCCCGCCGCGGACTGACCAACATCTGCCACGTGCCGGAAGCGCTGATGCACTACGTAGACAACCAGTCGAAATCGGTACTGATCGGCGAACGCATCTTCAACGAAACCGAACTGAACAGCCGTCTCGAAGTAGAACTGGAAAAATACACCATGAAGGTACAGATCGAGGGGCGTGTATTGGGCGACCTCGCCATCAACCACATCGTGCCGACGGCTGTCACCTACCAGAACCGGCTGCTAGAGAATCTGTGCAAAATGAAAGAAATCTTCTCTCCGGAAGAATACGAAGTATTGAGCGCTGACCGCAAAGAACTGATTCGTGAAATCTCGCACCGGGTGACTTCCATCAAAGTACTGGTACGCGAAATGACCGAAGCCCGAAAAGTAGCCAATCACAAAGATAACTACAAAGAGAGGGCATTCGAATACGAAGAAAAAGTGCGTCCTTACCTCGATAAAATCCGCGATCATATCGACCATCTGGAGATGGAGGTAGACGACGAAATATGGCCGCTGCCCAAGTATAGGGAACTCTTGTTCACCAAATAAAAAACTCCTGAAGATTGCACGAAAGAACCTACTTTTGTGCAATCTTTTTATAGATTCGTTCATTTTCTCATTTTTTCTTTCTACTTTTGTGCTGTATAACACAGTTTTGTAGCACCCATGGTAAAAATGAACATGTCAGACATCGATATTTCGGAACCATTATCCGATTTGTTAGCTCCTTTGAATAACGAACAAAGGGAGTTTCTGATGAACAATTATACGATACAGACCTACAAAAAGAACGAAACCATCTACTGCGAAGGGGAGACTCCCTCTCATTTGATGTGCCTCATTACCGGCAAAGTCAAAATCTTCAAAGATGGTGTAGGAGGTAGAAGTCAGATTATCCGCATGATTAAACAGCGGGAATACTTTGCGTACCGTGCATACTTCGCAAAGGAAGACTTCGTAACTGCCGCCGCCGCTTTCGAACCTTCTGTTATCTGTCTCATCCCCATGACTGCCATCACCACGCTGGTCGCTCAAAACAACGATTTAGCCATGTTTTTTATCCGCCAGCTTTCTATCGATCTCGGCATTTCCGACGAACGTACCGTCAGCCTGACACAGAAACATATCCGTGGACGTCTGGCAGAATCGCTGATTTTCCTCAAAGAGAGCTATGGACTGGAAGAAGACGGATCGACATTGAGTATTTATCTTTCCCGTGAAGACCTGGCAAATCTGTCGAACATGACCACCTCGAACGCCATCCGTACCTTATCACAGTTCGCTACGGAACGTCTGATCACCATTGACGGAAGAAAGATCAAGATCATCGAAGAAGAAAAACTCAAGAAAATAAGCAAGATAGGATAATACAGACCTTATACGATCATAAAAAGTGATCTGAAACTTTAACTGGAAGCCGATGTTCGTCACATCGGCTTTTTTATTTCTATACTGTTGGAACTTACCAATTAAACAAGTACATTTGTCCTGTCAATATATTAATAACTTAACACAATTTCAGACCATGAAGAAAAGTATTTCTCTTCTTCTTTTGTCCTTGCTAATGATTACCCCC
>ERZ857969.4008-NODE-4008-length-13553-cov-3.011928_pt1 | contig 13553 bp, 10 predicted proteins | sample MGYA00519864_ERZ857969 | MGnify/ENA primary metagenome ERZ857969 (study PRJEB31778, sample SAMEA3449382) | human gut metagenome | biome: human gut; feature: human-associated habitat; material: faeces | place: United Kingdom | collected 2010/2012 ... | reverse complement strand
AATTCTTTATTATTAAATATAATTTGATTACTCTCATTTATATATGGAACTATTTTATTTATTTCAAATTCACGATTATAAAAAAAAGAAAATACTTTTATAAAATTATCTGTATTTAAATTACATTCATCAAATGTTAATGTAAATACTTTATACGTATCACTTGTATCTATTTCATTAAAACTACTAATTATTCTTTCTTTTTTAGGATAAATAATTATAGTAATAATTATTATAGTTATTAAAAATATATATAACTTCTTCATAATATCACCATTAATATTCTTACCTATAAATATTGATTTAAACTATAATTTGACAAATTTCGCAATATTTATATAATATTAGTACCAAAAAGAAGGAATTATTATGAATAAAAAAGAGAAAATTGCTTTACTAGAACACATAAAAAAAGATTTAGAAAAAGCTATATACCCACCAACTTTTGAATATGATATTAATTATTACATAGGAAATGATACTACACAGAATTTCTTTGATTTTAAAAGTGAATTTAATTGTTATGCATATGCAATGCAATTTAAAGAAAAAATTGATCCATCAGAAAAAGATATTTATTATTATCCTGGATTTTTAAGTATAGGCGAACCATTTATATGGACAGAAAATACTATAATGGATGGTTTTTATAAAGACTGTGACATTTTAGGAATAGAACATATCCCATCAAATCTCGATGAAGAAATTAATACAGATAGTTATAAAATTGCTATAATGATAGAAAGAAAAATAGGTATGCTTAAAGACTTTCACTTCATAAGGCAAAACAAAAATGGAGTTTGGTCAGAAAAAAGAGGATACTTTGGAAGTGTAGAAAAAGTATCATCACCATCAAAAGTAGAAAGATATGATATCATTGATGTAGTTAAAGTTAAAAGGAAAATATAAAACACCAAGATTATTGGTGTTTTAATATTATGATTTTTTTACTATGAATGTTAAGCCAGAAGATTTATCACTACTTAAATTAAATCTATCTGTATTTTTCTCAGTACGAGCATATACAATTGTCACTTTGCTTGTATCAAAATTGCTTAAATATCCTAGTTTTGAAATTGTGAATTATATAATTCACTATAAAATCCTTTTTTATTCATAAGTTCTTCATGATTACCTTGTTCAATAATATTACCATTATTCATCACAAGAATTAAGTCTGCATTCTTAATTGTAGATAATCTATGTGCGATTATAAATGAAGTTCTTCCAACTGTAAGTTTATCCATTGCTTTTTGTACAAGTTCTTCTGTTCTTGTATCTACACTACTAGTTGCTTCATCTAGTATGAGAAATGGTGCATCATTTAACATAGCTCTTGCTATAGTTAATAATTGTTTTTCTCCACTTGATAAGCTTTCTGCATCTGATAAAACTGTATTATAACCATTAGGAAGCGATTTAATAAAATGATCTAGTCCTACAATTTTACATGCATCTATTATTTCTTTATCAGTTATATGTTTTTTATTATAAACTATATTTTCTTTTATAGTACCTTCAAATATCCATGTATCTTGAAGTACCATACAAAATAAATCATGTACATTTTCTCTTGTTATATCCTTTGTATCTACTCCATCAATAGTTATCTTACCTTTACTAATTTCATAAAATCTCATTAGTAAATTAACCATTGTTGTTTTACCTGCTCCTGTAGGTCCTACTATAGCAACCTTTTGTCCTGATTTAACATCTATATTAAAATCATGAATAATCGTTTTATCTACATCATATCCAAATTTTACATGGTCAAATTTTATATTACCTTTAACTTTAGTTTTATCAAGGCTACTTTTTACATGTTCTTTTTCTAATTCTTTTTCATCTAAGAATTCAAATATTCTTTCTGCTGCTGCTGCTGTACTCTGTAAGTTACTAAATGCCTGTGCAATTGTAGATAATGGATTTGTAAATAATCTTGTGTAAATCATAAATGATACTATTACACCTATTGTAATACTACCATTTATTACAAGTGCTGAACCAACTATACATATAGCAACATAACCAAAATTACCTATAAAACTCATAATTGGTGGCATTAAGTTTGATAAAAATTGACTCTTTTTAGCACTTTCGTAAAGTTTATCATTTATTTTATCAAATTTCTTATTTGAATTATCTATTCCGTTATATACTTTTACAACATTAAGTCCTGAATATATTTCCTCTATATGACCATTAATATTACCAAGTTCTTCTTGTTGCATTGTAAAGTATTTTTGTGATTTTGTAAGTATTACAATCATTAGTGAAAAACCTATTAATGTTGCTACTATTGCTGTTATAGCCATCAAATAATTTGTTATAAACATCATAGTAACTACACCTATAAATAGTACTACTGAACTTATTAAGTTTGCTATACTATCTGCTAGTGTATGACTAATTGTACTTACATCGTTTGTTACTCTTGATAATATATCACCATAACTAGTACTATCAAAATATTTAAGAGGTAAATTATTTACTTTTTCTATTATTTCTTTTCTTAATCTTTTTGATAATTTACTAGTAACAATTGCCATAATATATGATTCCATATATGAAAATGCTGCACTTAATAAATATATTGTTCCAAGAAATACTACTATTTTTCTTGTTTTAGTTGTATCTATTGTAGTAAATATTCCATCTTTTATAAGATCAATTAAATCTTGTATTTTACCTGGACCAATTATAGTAAATACTGCACTTATTATTGATAATGTTACTGCAAATAGGAATGGAATAATATATGGCTTGCAATATTTTAACAATCTTATCATAGATGCTTTAAAGTTTTTTGGCCTCTCTACTCCTCTCATTCCATGAGGAACTTTAACTTTTTGTGAGTTTTTATTCTCTTTAGCCATTATAATTCCTCCTTTCCAAATTGTGATAGAGCAATTTCTTTATATTCTTTGCATTTTTTAAGTAGTTCTTCATGTGTTCCTATACCAACACATTTTCCTTCTTCTAGTACAAGTATTTTATCTGCATTTTTAATTGTACCAATTCTTTGTGCAACTATAAATGTAGTTGCATCTTTTGTATATTTTTTTAAATCTTTTCTAAGTACATAATCTGTCTTATAGTCAAGTGCTGAAAATGAATCATCAAATATGTATATTTCAGGATCTCTAGCAATTGCTCTTGCGATTGCTAGTCTTTGTTTTTGACCTCCTGATATATTAGTACCACCACTTGCTATATGACTATCAATATCTTTATCCATTTTAGATACAAAATCTTTAGCTTGCGCTATTTTAATGCTTCTTTCTATTTTCTCTTTTGTAAACTTTTTACCATTACTTCCATAAGCAACGTTTTCTTTTACTGTACCATTAAACATTACTGCTTTTTGTGGTATATAACCTAACTTATTATGAAGATATTCTAAATCATAATCTTTTACATTAACCCCATCAATAAGTATTTCTCCTTCTGTCGCATCATAAAATCTTGGTATTAAATTAATAAGAGTACTTTTCCCACAACCAGTTCTTCCTATAAATGCAATAGTCTCCCCCTTACTTGCTTTAAAACTAATATTCTTAAGTACATATTCTTCTGCATCAGGATATTTAAACGATACATTTTTAAATTCCACTTCACCTTTTATATTTGTATCTTCCTTAAAACTTCCACTTTTAATTTTAACATCAGTTTCTAATACTTCTAATATTCTTTTAGCACTTACACTTGCTCTTGGGAACATAACAAATACTATTGCAAGCATCATAAAACTCATTACTACTTGCATTGCATATGATGAAAATACAATCATATTACTAAATATACTTACTTTATCAGTTAAAGCTGCTTTATTAAGTAAATATATACCAATTGCATATATTGAAAGAGTAAGTGTACTCATTATAAGACTCATCCATGGTGAGATTATTGACATGATTTTTTCTATAAATAAATGTGTATTAGTAAGTTCATTATTTGCTTTATCAAATTTATTTTTTTCATATTTTTCTGCATTATACGCTCTTACTACCCTTATTCCTTTTAAATTTTCCATAGTAATCCTATTTAGATTATCAGTTAATTTTTGAACTCGTTTAAATCTAGGTAATGCAAAAATTATTACAACTGATATTAACATAAGTAAACATAATACAGCACCACCCGTCGCTATACTCCATTCATAACTTTTTCCAGATATTTTACATATTGCCCATACTGCTGTGACTGGAGACTTTATCATTAGTTGTAATCCCATAGATATTAACATTTGAACCTGCGTAATATCATTAGTAGTCCTTGTAATTAAACTGCTAGTAGAAAACTTTTTAATTTCTTCCATACTAAAATCTTCAACTTTAGTAAATACTTCTTTCCTAATTTTTCTTGAGAAATTAGATGCAACATTAGCAACAAAGTATCCTACTACAATAGATGAAACTAAACTTCCTAATGCACATAGTAGCATTTTGCTCCCTGGGTTAAATAAATCTTTAACTTTACTTCCCTCTGTTTGAAGTAATGTTGTTATATTATTCATATAATCAGGTAATTTTAAATCTAACCATACCTGAAATACTACAAGTAATGCACTTATTAGTACATATAATAGTTCTTTTTTTCCTAATTTTTTTATTAGTTTAAACATATATACCTCCAAATAAATTATATGTTATGTGAATATAATATTAATTACCATTAATGCATTATACTATGAATTAAATTATTTATCAATAAAAAAAGACCTGTAGTTTAGATCTTAGTATTACTTTTTCTATCCCTTTAACTAAAATATCATTTTCTTTAGTTTAACAAACATAAATGATAAAAGTACGTTTATGTCTCGCAAATGATTCAGTCATATCTAATTTACTAGTTAATGATAAAATATCAAAAGCATTTCCATTTTATCACAACAATTAGTAAGTTTAGTATTCATATTTTTCACTTAATAATTAAAGTATATTAGTAAAATAAATTTTATAAAAAAAGGTGGAGTATTCTGGGGGGAATACTCCTTCAGGGGGTTTTGGTTGAATAGCTCTCACACTAAACAGTAAGAGCATGTACAAATTTATCATCTGTACATTCTAATGATAATATAAGTTAATTATTTTGTCAATATCATTTGTGATAGTTATACGTTTTAGAATATTTATATTTACCTACATTAATAATATTAATTGGTATTGGGAAAAATATATTTAACCATCTTATTAATGGTGTTACTGTAATATGTAATTTTAATATGCCAGGAGATATTATAAGAATGTTATCATTATGAACATTTCCTCTTGCAAGAGGTGGAAATAATTTTTTACTAGGAGAAATTAATCCTACATTATTATCAAATATTTCATCTATTATTGGAAGAACCATTCCATTATGCATATGACCAGATAATATTAAATCATACTCTTTTAATTTATTATATATCTTCTCATCTTTAAAACATATCGGTGAATGCATTAATAATACTTTTAATTTATTATTATTTAGTTTAATATTAAGGCGCCTTAATTCATTATACATTATATTCACATCTTCCTTTTTATATTTATAATAATAATCAAAAGATTGAGTATACCCAACTACAAACACTTTATCATCTTCATAATATGTATTATCAAGTAAATAAATATTATTAATGTTTTTAATCTCACTCCAAAATGTTTTGTTATAACATTTTTCTACACTACTACCTATTCTTTTAAATAGATCATGATTACCAAGAGATATTAAAACTTTTCTATTAGAAGATATTTTTTTTAGCCAATTAATTAAAAGGCTTTTATTAAAAGCATCATAAATAACATTATTTGAATCAATTAAATCACCCGTAATACATATATAATCTACTTCGTAATTACTAAGTTTTTCATATAAAAAATCTAATCTTTTACTATCACATGCACCACTATAATGTATATCACTAATATGCATTATTTTAGTATTAGTATTTTTATTATATAAATATGTATTAATTTCCTTTATAATTCGCATTTTTATCACCCTTTTTAAAACGTGTACAATAACCACATCTTTTACATAACTCACTTACTAATATATTATTTTTAAATCCATTTAACATTTCTTTATATAAATTACTATTTATAATACTTTCTAAATTAGTTTTAAATATATTTCCTAAAGTGTTATCACCATTATTATCAAGACAACAAGATACAACAGTTCCATCTACAAGTATACCTATTTGATCTTTTAACGCTTTACATGTCCCTTTTGTACTTATTACATCCATATCCATATTAGGCCATAAAAATTCTATGTCCTTATCTAAGAATATATTATTTGTTAAAGTAAATCTTTTTTTATCAAATATAATTTTTTTAGAATAATGTTTTTCTAGTAAATCAATTACTTCTTTATTATCTTTATTATTCCAAAGTCTTAAAGATATATATGTGTTTTTAATCTCATCAATTACATAAAGTAAAGTTTCTATTTCATTTGTATCATCAAAACTATGAAGAGATATATTAATTTGTCTTATATTACTATTATTAATAATAGTAAGTTTACTTTTTAATAATCTTGCATTAGTAGTTATGTTTACATTAAAACCATACTTATTTGATAATGCTATTATTTTATCTATATCAGGATGCATAAAAGGTTCACCTTTAATATGAAGATAAATATGATTAGTATACCCCTTTATTTTATTTAAAATTATTTCAAACTCATCTATACCCATATATTTTTTGCATCTTTTTGTAGGTGGACAAAAAGAGCAATTTAAATTACAAATATTAGTTATTTCTATATATATTCTTTTAAACATTAATCTAAATTAATACTTTTAGATAATTCTTCTTTAATATATTTATAATCATCTAATTTCTTATCTCTTAAAAATTCCATACTATCTTCTTTTGCAGTAACTAATATTTTATAATCTTTCTTTATATCAGCAATTTTAAATAATACATCTCCACTTTGTCTTACTCCAAACAAATCTCCACCACCTCTTAATTTAAAATCTTCTTCACTTATAAGAAAACCATCACTAGTCTTTTCAATTATTTTTAATCTTTCATTATCTTTACTACCAATTAATACACAATATGAAGTAAATTCATTTCTTCCTACTCTACCTCTTAATTGATGTAATGTAGACATCCCAAACAAATTTGCATTATGTATTACAATCATAGTAGCATTTCTTACATCAACACCAACTTCTATTACCGTTGTACTTATTAATATATCAATCTCTTTATTTAAAAACTTATTCATCACTTCTTCTTTTTCTTTAGGTTTCATTTTACCATGAAGCATACCTATATTATATTTTTTAAATGCTAACTTGTATTGTCTTAATAAATTAGTAACACTATCATTATTTTCACCCTCAATTAAAGGTGCGACAACGTATACTTGATGAGACTTATCTAATTCAGATTTTATCATATATAAAACATCTTTAATCTCACTTTCTTCTTTAATACAAGTTACTACTTCTTTTCTATTACTAGGTTTACTTTTAATCATACTTATATCCATATCACCATATATAGTAAGTGCATATGTTCTTGGTATTGGAGTTGCGCTCATATATAAAACATCCGGCATATTTCCTTTTGTTCTTAAATTGTTTCTTTGATTTACACCAAACCTGTGTTGTTCATCAGTAACTACAAGACCAAGATTTTTAAATGTTACATCATCTTGTATTAAAGCATGTGTACCAATTAATATATCAACTTCACCTAAAGAAAGACGTTTATTAATATCTTTTTTCTCTTTTTGTGGTAAACTACCAACTAATAATTCTATATTTACATGAGGAAGCACTTTCTTAAAATTTTCATAATGTTGACGTGCGAGTATTTCAGTTGGTGCCATTAATGCACACTGATAATGACTATTTACCATTCCATACATTGCAAGCAAACTAACTATAGTTTTACCACTTCCAACATCACCCTCTAAAAGCCTATTCATTCTTTTATCACTATTTAAATCAGATACTATTTCATTTACTGCATTTATTTGATCAATAGTTAATTTAAAAGGTAAACTTGATATAAATTCATTAATTTTATTAATATCAATCCCCCTATTATATCCTATAGAGTATTCACTATTCTTAAGTTTTAAATAATTAATTTTAAGCATAAACATAAATAACTCTTCATATTTAAGCATAAGCATAGCTTTTTTAGTACTTTCTATATTAACTGGATTATGAATACATAAAAGTGATGAATACTTATCCATTAATGCATGTCTATCACTTAAATAATCAGGTATATAAGAAATAACATTTTTTTCTTTTTCTAATGCATTATTAATTAAAGTATGAATAGTTTTTTTATTTAAACCCTCAGTTGTTTTATAAATAGGAATTATTCTTACACTATCTAAATTAATATTAAACATTATATCTGACGCAATTATAGTATTATTTTTCTTATCAATTTTACCAATTACTACAATATTTTTACCAATAGTAAGAATATTTTTCATAAATCCTCTATTGAATATAATAACTTTAAATATATTAAAACCAGTATTTATATTAAATTGCATTTTATTAATATTTTTAAATCTATACACTATAGGTACATTTTCAACCATACCATCTATTATTACTTTATCATTATCATTTAAAGAAGCAATATCACTTCTTTTTAATATTTCATATCTATAAGGATAATGTGAAATAAGATCATAAGTTGTATATATTGATAATTTATTTAGTTGTTTTAAAGTTTTATCTCCTACTCCTTTTATATCAGTTAAAGATAGCACATTATCACCTCAAATACATTATAACAAATTATTTTATTTTTTTTAAAAAAGTGTTGACAAAGTCATGAATAATCCGTATTATAACAAATACCAAACCGAGTTATTGGTTTGGCTGCTAGTATCACACTAGCCAACCCCTTTTTATTCTTTTTGAGGTCGCCTTCAGGGGGTCGACCTCTAAATTAAGTTTACAAAAGCACATTATTAATTAATGTGCTTTATTTTTGTCTTTAAGCATACTTTCATATATACTTATTGCTTTATTACTAACATTATCCATACTATACTTTTCTGCTACACTTCTTAAATGTTTTAAATCATATTTATCTAATGATTTATATACTTCTATAATCTTATCACACATATCTCCTATATCATGTGCCTTGTAAAATTTACCACAACTGCTATCAATATATTCTTCAGGTCCTTTACATCTAGTACTTACTATTACTGTTCCTGATGCTAGTGCTTCTATTCCTGGTATACAAAATGTTTCTGTATCACTTGCAATTATATATATATCATTACAAGATAAAATCTCTGCAACTTCTTCTTTAGTCTTTCTACCTAGAAATGTAACATACTTATTTAACTCATAATTATCAACCATTTCCTTTAAATAAGGCATTAAATATCCATCTCCAACCATATCAAGATGAACATCTATACCTCTTTTAACAAGTAAATTAACCGCATCTATTACATCATTTAAATTTTTGCCATTTCTAAATCCTGCAACTACAACAAGTCTTAAAGTAGAAGTTCTTTTATATCTTTTTTTATTAAATGTATTTATATCAACAATATTAGGAATTACTTCACACCTATTAAGTGATAATTCTTTTTTCATATATTCACTTACTGTACTAAATAATGTATTTTTTATAGTGTAGGCTCCAAACTCTTTATTATCTCCCTTAAAATACTGATAATAATTAGAAGAATGCTCAGTAACTATTACAGGTATATTATATTTTTTACCAATATAAGCACATCCATAACCTGCTGGTAATGTAACTTCCGCATGTATTATATCTGGTACTTTATTATCCTTTATATAATCTTTATAACTTCTTTCTAAAGCACGCTTATACATATTCATACCAAGTGATACACTTATTTTAGATAAATCTAACATCTTATAAATATATACATTATACCCATCTTCTTTTATTACTTGCTTTCTTTTAGTAAATAAATACTTAAATATATCTTTAATACCATATTTATTTATAAAAAGCATATTTGCATCTACTTTTTTACTTATTGCAGATGTAAATTCTTTATGATAAATACCAAGAAGACTATCACTAGTTCCTGGATACCAAGAAGGCACTACTAAAACATTCATATTATTCACCTTTTCTCATTTTAAATTTATTCTTAATTTTATCTAAGTAATTATCTCCAAGTATTTCATTTAATAATTTAAATCTACTTGTAGTAAAGAAATATATAAATGCACCTACTATCATATAAATTACAATTGTTAATATTGAAGATAATTTCGTACTATAATCAAAATATACATATTTTAATAAATACAATCCTAATAACATTAATACTAATCCTAGTAACACTTTAAGAATAAATGGTACCAAATCTTTATAGTTAAATTTAAACCTCTTAGATAATACTATTAATACTAAAATAAGAGTAATACCAACTGATAACATATCTGTAATTACAGGGCCATAATAAGAAGAAACTCCTATAGATTTAAGCAAATACATAATTGGAACATTTAATATTAATTTTAATAAAAAACTTATCATTAATGAACCTATTGTAATTTTAGATTGATTCATTGATTGAGTAATTGTAGTAATTGTAGTAAATAATCCATAAACAATTACTTGTAATATATAAATTCTAAATATATCTGTACTTAATTTATTCCATATAGGCAAAGATAAAAAACTAATTCCAAACGCCATAGGTATAGTTAAAAACATAAGCATTTTAAATGTTAAATTTAATTTTTCATTAATATCTTTAAAATCACCCTTAGTATAACTTCCTACAACATTAGGTATTAAACTAGATGTAATACCAATAGAAATAGATACTACTATCATATTTAATTTTGAACCCCATGTACTTATTACCCCTATAGTTGTTTCTGCAACATTAGTAGTAAAACCTAATTTAGTTAAAGTTTTTACTACAGTAAATGTATCAACTACATTATAAGCAGATTGAAGCATAGATATTATTACAAATGGTATTGCATACACAATAATTTTCTTAACAAGATCTTTTGTTGTAATGCTTTTTTCTTTTTCAGTTATTTCATTTACTTCATTTTTCTTAAACAAAGGATTTGCCTTTTTTCTTAAATACAAATAAGATGCAAATGCACCAATACTTGCACCTAATACAGCGACATAAACTGCATATTCAATATCCATATTAAGTATTCTAACAGTAGTATAACTTCCTATAACTATTATAAGAACTCTTACAAACTGTTCAATAATACTAGATACACTTCCCTCAAGCAAATATCTATTTCCTTGAAAATATCCTTTTAAAATGCTTAATTTAGGTACAATAAGGAGTGCCAAAGAAACTACTTTAATAGAGATAGATACACTCTCTACAGTATTACCCCCACTAACGCCTCCTATAATATGGTTAGCTATCACATCTGAAAATAAAAACATAATTACAAAACTAATAAAACCAACTGTACTCAACATTTTATTAGCTATTTTATATGATTTTTCCTTTAAATACTTAAAAGATAATGTATCATACTCACTAATTATTTTTGCAATAGCAGATGGGATTCCAACTGTAGATAAATTTAAAAACACTGCATATATAGAATACGCATAACTATATAACGCTCCACCTTGAGATCCTATAATCCTATAAAATGGTATAACATACACAAGTCCTAATATTTTACATACAATTAGACATAATGTAGATATAATTGCTCCATCAATAAAGTTTTTCTTCTTCATAATTTATCTCCTATTTTTAATATACTTATAATTATATCATATATATTAATAAAAAGAAAACAGCATTATTCATGCTGTATAATGCTTGGTAGCCTGTATGGGATTTGAACCCATGAATGTCACCTTGAGAGGGTGATGTGTTAACCACTTCACCATGTCCGCCATGCATAGACTATTCTACACATAATATTAGCAAAAGTAAAGCATTTTTTGCTTAGTCAAGAAACATTTTACGCATTTTATTAATTTTTGCATCAGTTAAACCGATTTTATTATATAAAAAATTATGCATACTACCATATTCTTTATCAATCAAGTCATAAATATTTTCTAAATATTCTCTTTTAATGCCAAACAAAGCTTTTACAACTTGATCAATTAAAGGATAATCATAATCTTTTTTAATATCTTCAATCATTTTATTAACATCTTTTTTTGTATATTCATTAGTTAATAAATAATCTTGAATGATTGTTTCTTTATCAACACCTAAACATTCTAATACTAAGAAAGTTGCAAATCCTGCGCGATCTTTACCAGCTGTACAATGCCATAAACTTGCACCATTTTCGTTTCCAATTAATAAATCAATAAAGTTAGCATATTGATTTAAAGCGTAATCACTATTAATAATGCTTTCATAAATATCTTCCATATATTTTTCAGCACGTTTAACATCATTAGCCATATCTAAGACAATCATTTTTACAGTATCATTATCCGATTTCTTATCACGGGTAATCCCTTTAGTAATTTCTTTCATAATTGGGTTAAAAACATATTTAACGCCTAACATTTTTGGATCTGGTTTTTCTTCTTTTTCCGCACTAGAACGGAAATCCACTACTAAAGAAAGATTATATTCATTTACTAATGTATCTTTATCTTTTACACTTGCAAAGAAAAGTTGACCACTTCTAATAAGCTTGTGCGGTTTAATTCTATGTCCATCCTTAGTAATTATTCCGCCTAAATCACGGGTATTAATAAGGTTATCTAATTCTATTCTTGCCATTTTGTCTCCTACTTAACTAAATTTTTAATTTATAATATTTCTTTTCACTACCTACTTTAAATCCATCATGATTAATTTCATAAGTGAATTTAGTAAGATTATCTTTTACATCTTCATTTTTATTAAATTTATCTATTATATAACAAACTTTTGAAGCATCTACTTTAGCATTTTCATATAAATCAAAGAATGATTCAAAACGCATATTTCCGTTTGTGGCATTAAGCCATTTGTTATGTTTTTCATTAAAAATATCATATTTTTCTAATTTTTTAACATTTAATGGATCACTCATAGCGTTTAATGGAGTATTATGAGCAAAAGCCATAAATAATATTTTTTTAATTTTTAATGGTGAAGCAAGGAACGAATAAACAAAGCGCATATCTTTAACACCATTATAATAACTTAATTCATCAATGTATTTATTATTAAATAAATCAAGCGCTAAATATTTAAACATCTTAGATACAATCTTTAATTCTTTATCATTACAGCTAAGCATAACTTTTTTACTTAATTTTAAATTATGTTTTTTCATTTCTAAAGCATCTAAATATGATTCAAATGTCGCATGTTTTAATCCATATTTTTTAGCTTCTTTAGAATCATTAGAAAAACCAGAAGAATAAAATATATATGGATGGGCATTACGATCTAAACAATAATGGAACATAAATCCTTTAATAAACGCTAATAAGATTTCTTTATGTTTTTGATGGCGTTTAACGTATTCAAACATGTAATTATAAACAACACTTGGATCAATATGATGTAAAAATGTTCCAAATGCTTGTACTTCTTTTTTGTTT
>ERZ857969.3998-NODE-3998-length-13586-cov-3.049516_pt1 | contig 13586 bp, 10 predicted proteins | sample MGYA00519864_ERZ857969 | MGnify/ENA primary metagenome ERZ857969 (study PRJEB31778, sample SAMEA3449382) | human gut metagenome | biome: human gut; feature: human-associated habitat; material: faeces | place: United Kingdom | collected 2010/2012 ... | reverse complement strand
CGAGAAAAAATACAACAAATGGGTTGAACAGGGTTTCGACTTCTCGCTCTAATCCGAATGATGTATATCCGCAAGAATAAGGCGCTCAGCGGGCTATCTTAAATATCTCTCAATTTATCAAAAATATAAGAAGATAGGAACCTTTACCGAAAAGGAATTGTTTGATTGATATAACGGCTCTTACAAAGAGTTTGATTATCTTTGCAGTCAAATAAATAATTCATCTGATAAAATGAACGATATTCAAGTAATGAACAAAGCAGCTGATAACATCCGTATACTGGCTGCGTCAATGGTGGAGAAAGCGAACTCCGGGCACCCGGGTGGCGCTATGGGTGGTGCAGACTTTGTTAACGTACTGTTCTCAGAGTTCTTAATATACGATCCCAAGAATCCCAAATGGGAAGGACGCGATCGTTTCTTCCTTGACCCGGGGCATATGTCTCCGATGCTTTATTCCGTACTGGCTTTAAGCGGCAAATTCACATTGGATGAACTTCAACAGTTCCGCCAATGGGGAAGCGTTACTCCGGGACATCCTGAGGTAGACGTTATGCGTGGTATCGAAAATACGTCCGGCCCGTTGGGACAAGGACATACTTATGCGGTAGGTGCGGCTATCGCGGCTAAATTCTTGAAAGCACGTCTGGGTGAGGAAGTAATGAACCAGACTATTTACGCATATATTTCCGATGGAGGTATCCAAGAGGAAATCTCCCAAGGTGCCGGACGTATCGCCGGAACTTTAGGACTGGACAACTTGATCATGTTCTACGACGCTAACAACGTACAGCTATCTACCAAGGTAGAAGACGTTGACGCAGAGAACGTAGCCATGAAATACGAGGCTTGGGGCTGGAAAGTCATTCAAATAAACGGTAACGACGTAAACGAGATCCGCAAGGCTTTAAAAGAGGCTAAGGCAGAGATCTCCAAACCGACTTTGATCATCGGTAACACCGTTATGGGGAAAGGTGCTGTCGGCGCTGATAACAGTTGTTACGAGAATAAGGTATCTACTCACGGACAACCTTTATCTGCGGCAGGAGCTTCTATAGCGGATACGATTAAGAACCTAGGAGGTGATCCGGAACATCCGTTCGCAATCCTTCCTGAGGTAGCCGAATTATATGCCAAACGCACGAAAGAATTGGAAGTAATCGTCGCCGAACGTTACGCCGTGAAAGACGTATGGGCGAAAGCTCACCCGGACTTAGCGGCTAAGATGGAGCAATGGTTCTCCGGAAAGGCTCCTCAAATCGACTGGGCCGCAATCGAGCAGAAAGCGAACCAAGCGACCCGTGCCGCTTCCGCTACCGTATTAGGAGTGCTTGCTACCCATGTAGAAAACATGATCGTCGCTTCCGCCGACCTTTCCAATTCCGATAAGACAGACGGCTTCTTGAAAAAGACCCATGCTTTCGTGAAAGGCGACTTTAGCGGAGCTTTCTTCCAAGTGGGTGTAGCCGAGCTTTCTATGGCTTGTATCTGTATCGGTATGTCTTTACATGGTGGCGTGATCGCCGCTTGCGGTACATTCTTCGTATTCTCCGATTACATGAAGCCTGCGTTACGTATGGCCGCGTTGATGGAGCAGCCCGTTAAGTTCATCTGGACACACGACGCTTTCCGTGTTGGAGAAGACGGACCTACGCACGAGCCGGTAGAGCAAGAAGCTCAAATTCGTTTATTAGAGAAATTGAAGAATCATAAGGGACACAACTCTATGTTGGTACTTCGTCCGGCAGACGTTGTGGAGACAACAGTCGCATGGAAACTAGCGATGGAGAACGTTTACACTCCTACCGCGTTGATTCTTTCCCGTCAGAATATCACAGATCTTCCCGCTAAGGAAAACCGCTATCAAGAGGCTTTGCAGGCGGAAAAGGGTGCCTATATCGTCAATGAAGACGCTAACGCGGATGTAATTCTTTTGGCTTCCGGTTCCGAGGTATCGACTTTGGTCGAGGGCGCCGCCTTACTTCGTGCTGAAGGCATAAAGGTTCGTATCGTTTCCGTTCCTTCCGAAGGTCTATTCCGTTCACAAAGCAAAGAGTACCAAGAATCCATTCTTCCCGCAGGAAGCAGGATTTTCGGCTTAACCGCTGGTCTTCCGGTTAATCTGGAAGGTTTGGTAGGTCCTAACGGCAAGGTATGGGGACTTGAGTCCTTCGGTTTCTCCGCCCCTTACAAAGTATTGGACGAGAAATTAGGTTTCACGGCTAAGAACGTTTATAACCAAGTAAAAGAATTATTAGCATAAAGATGGGTATAGTAGGTTTGTGTAGCGATCACGCTGGTTTTGAGTTAAAAGAATATATAAAGACAATCCTCGATAAAAGGGGATTGTCTTATAAAGATTTTGGAACTTATTCTTCTGACAGTTGCGATTATCCGGATTTCGCCCATCTGATGGGCAAGGCCGTAGAAGCTGGCGAGGTTTATCCGGGAATAGCTGTCTGCGGTACAGGGAATGGCATTAGTATGACCTTGAACAAACATCGGGGTGTCCGTGCCGCCTTATGCTGGCGAGAGGATATCGCGAAACTGGCACGTGAGCATAACGACGCGAACGTGTTATCAATGCCCGGTCGTTTTATCAGCAAGGAAGAGGCTAAGAAAATCGTTGAGATATTCTTGGATACACCTTTTGAGGGTGGTCGCCACCAACGTCGTATAGACAAGATCCCTTTGTAGAGTCCGCATAAAAGTCACTTTATAAAATAAAGAAGGCTCTCCCATGGTTCGCTTACCATTCGGAGAGCCTTTTCGTATCACCGTTTAAACGGCAACGTACATGTAATAGATGACGGATGCCAAATTTGAGGACTTTCTACTATTAAACAGTCGATCTCGCTTTTTGTTCTTTCCATTTAGTTAAAAATGTACGGGCTACCGTCGGGAACAACTCCAGCAACAGTATTTCTTTCTCATTCTCAGCTAATAGCACATCCAAATCCTCCAATACAGGATTCTCTTGCATCACGTAATGGGAACCGTCGTAAGGCACCTCATTTTGTACGCCGGCGATTTTCAACCGAAACGCCGGATCTACCGGAATCGGCGTCTTGCCATACTCTCCTTTTACCAAGGCGATAAACTGGTTGGAAGGATTACTATACATCGGGCGACCTTTCAGCTCATCCAGCGCACAGGAAACCGCTTGCGCCCCGATAATCTGGCTCGTAGGCGTCACCAACGGAGGTAAGCCGGCATCCATCCGTACTTGCGGAATGAGCGACATCGCCTTCTCCAACAAGTCGATCTGCCCCAATTGCTTCAACTGGGCAACCATATTCGTATACATACCTCCCGGGATCTGCGCTTTTTTCACCAACTCGTTCGGCTCGGGGAAATCAAAATACTCCTCGATCGCACGGCAATAAAGCAGCAAATCGTCCTCCTTATCTTTCCGGGCGGCCTCGATGGCATCGTTGAAGAAGCGGTCGATCTCGGCGGGGAAACTATCCTCTACGGGATTAAAGGGCCTCGGGAATTTCTTCGCGGTATCGAACGCGGAAAGCTCCTTGCGGATCGTCAATAACTCCTTGTTGATCTTAGCGATCGCATCCATATCAAGATCCAGCTCGATACCTAATTTCTTGCAGAAGATATAGACCAGCTCCACGGCGGGAGCGGCCGGTCCTCCGGCGAAGTTCCAGATATTCGTATCAACGATGTCCACCCCATTGATAATGGCGGATACGACCGACGCCAATCCATAACCGGGCGTACAATGCGTATGGAAATCCACCGGTACCTTCAGGCTCTTCTTGAACAATCGCACCAATTCCGCCGTACGAGCCGGAGGTATCAAACCACTCATATCCTTCAGGGTGATCATATCAGCGCCCAGCGACTCCAGTTGAAGGGCCTTGTTTAAGAAATACTCATTCGTAAAAACAGGCTTATGCAAGGGCCGTCCATGCAAGGCGGCTTTTATACGTTCTACCGGGGAATGGTGAGGATCTATCGTATAACAGATGGCGCAGTCAGCCTTTCCCCCGAATTTCTTCACATAACGGATCGTGGATTTCACGTTATCCACGTCGTTCAAAGCATCGAAAATACGCATGATATCGATACCAGAACGAATCGAGTTCCGGCAAAAGCCTTCTATAATCTCGTCGGGATAAGGATTATAACCGAATAAATTACGCCCACGGGAAAGAGCGGATAACTTGGAGGAATTTCCTATTTTCTCTTTGATGATCTCTAAACGATCCCACGGATTCTCACCTAAATAACGCATCACGGAATCGGGAACCGCCCCACCCCATACTTCCATGGCATAAAAGCCTGCGTCTTTGTAGTAAGGAAGTACACGGTCTATTTGCGCTTGAGACATTCTTGTAGCGAATGCCGATTGCTGACCATCGCGAAGAGTCAAATCACGAATCAATAATTTACGTATCATACCAAATTTGTTTAGATCGTTTTAGTCAATATTCTGATTATATAACAAGATCTAAACAAATTTGATAAAGATTACGGGGTTAATAATAACCAATTTTTCTAAAACCTCAGTCTTTTACTTCCACAACGATCATTACGGGAAAGTGGTCGGAAGGGGTACGGGCCTCATATTTACTCAATGACACCTCTTTCGGGAAATTACCGTTTTGCTCCTTCCGGGCGCTTTCTTTCGCCTCGGAGCGATAAGTATCCGTTAAGATTCCATACTTCTTCACCTCAAATTCTTTCGTAAGAAAAAGGTGGTCGATACGGCTATCGGTCTTGCGGTCCGGATGGAAACCGTTGAAGGTACCATTCGGGGCATAGCGGAAATCAGCGATCTCATAAGAGTCACGCATGATACCGGAACCATCTAACAACTGATAGGACTCACTTGTTTGGTCCACGTTGAAATCGCCGGTAAGGATAGCGGGAAGTTTCTTGGGGAACTCCTTGATCTTCTCCAAGATCAGCTTGGCGCTCTCGGCACGTGCCTGTACGCCTACATGGTCCATGTGAAGGTTGAAGAACAAGAAAGTGAAACCGGTTTGCTTATCCCGGAACTCACCCCACGTACAGATACGGGGAAGGACGGCATCCCAGCCCTTATTCGGACGGTCGGTGATCTCGGATAGCCAGAAATCGCCATGCTCCAAAACCTCGAACTTGTCCGTGCGGTAAAAGATAGCCGAATGCTCTCCCGCCCGCTTACCATCGTCACGTCCCACACCGATATAATCATATCCGGACATGGCTTGCCTCAAGTCCTGCAATTGCGGATATTTGCCCTCTTGGGTACCAAAGATATCGAACCCGTGAAATTGTACGATCTGGGCGATGTAGGGATAGCGTTGTCCCCAACCGTTACCGTTCGTGGAATCGCCGCCGTTGGCGTTACGCAAATTATAGGTGGCAACCACCATTGTCTCCGCCTGTAAGGTTAATACGGCGCAAAAAAGAAAAATAAAAGAATAAATAACTTTCTTCATGATCTATGTTTTTAATTATCCTCGAAAGCTGATAATATCGGACGGGCGATCCACACCTGCGGCTGCGGTACGTCCAATAGGTAAGCCATCGTACCGGCGATATCATATACCATCGTGCTCTCCGGGATCTTGAAGCCTTTCTTTACGTTCTTTCCATAGAAAACGATCGGGGTTTGCATCTCGTTCATCGTCTTGCCACCGTGACCGGTCTCGATACCGCCGTGGTCGGCCGTCAGTATAACCACCGTATCATCCATGATACCCGCCTCACGAACGGCGTCCATCACTTGCGTCAAGCAACTGTCCAAATGATTCACCATGGCGAAATACTCCGGGGAACTCCATCCCTTGCCATGTCCGGTACCATCCGGCTGATCGTATATAATCGCGCAAAGGTTCGGCTTCTTCTCCTTGATATACTGAACGGCTACCGGGGTACATCCGTTCGGGTTCTCAGCCGACATCGGGGCATGCTTACGGAAGCTCATGGCCAAGGTATCCACCAGATAATTCATGCCTTCCCACTCATAGATATAGCCAATCTCAGCCTCGGGAGCCTTATCCCGGTACATGCCGAAGATATTCGGGAAACGGTTGTCGCTATTCACGACACGGGAAGGAAGCTCCGGCGTACGAGATCCCCACTCCGTATATCCGTGCAACTCCGGTCCTGCTCCCATAAACATGGAAGCCCAATTACAAGCACTCGACGAAGGCAGGATCGAACGATTCTCTAACGTGGAAGCACCTTCCGCCATCATCTTACGGAAAGTAGGCATATCCGCCCCATTATTCAAGCAATGGGCGCTCAAGCCGTCGAAACCAATCAAGATTACATGCTTTGGCAGATTCTTCTCTTTCAAAGGCACTTGCTGAGGTGCCGTATTACAGGCGCTCAGGCAGTATGCGATTACCGCACAACAAATAAATAAGATTTGCTTTTTCATCTTACCGTGTTTTTCTTTTATGATTAATATTGAAGTATCTTAGATTCCGTCAGACAAAGGTACAAAGTTTAAATAAAGTTCAAAAAGATCATTTATCTTTGTAGCTTAATCTAATCTTATTTTAATAAATACGTATGTACAAACATTTCCTGACAAGCGTATTGCTTGTATTTTTCATGCTATCCTGTAGCAAACTTTCCCCTTTTGAAGGAAAGATGCGAGAATGCGTACAAACCTCCCTAAGCTGGAGAAACGACACGACCGGTATCTGGGAAACAGCAGGCTGGTGGAACTCGGCGAACGTATTAACCGCCACCATTCGCTACGGTGCCGTAACCAAAGATCCGGCCATCCCTTCTGTCATAGAGGATGTATTCGAGAAAGCCCGTCATTACCAAGTAGGCGTAGACTCAACCGGTACTCCCCGTTATTGCGACAACTTCATCAACGATTATTACGATGACGAGGGTTGGTGGGCATTGGCATGGATCGAGGCCTCCAAACTGACCGGAGAGAAAAAGTACCTAGATATGGCCGAGATCATATTCGATGATATGACAACCGGCTGGAGCGACGCTTGCGGAGGTGGCATCTTCTGGAAAAAGAACCCGCTGCATTACAAGAACTCCATAGCGAACAACCTGTTCTCCCTGACAGCTATCCGATTATATAAAGCGACCCAAAATCCGGCGTACCTCGACTGGTTCAAGAAGAACGTAGATTGGTATATGCGAACCGGCATGATCAATACGGACATCTACCAAATCGAGGACGGCACGAAAGACGATTGTACCCCCAACCGCAACGCCCACTACACCTATAACCAAGGCGTAGCCATCGCTGTCTTAGCCGAGATGTATCTCCAAACCAACGATAAATCTTATTTGGAACTAGCGGAAAAGATCGCCGACGCTACCATCACCACACAATTGGTAACTGACGAGGGTATTCTCCGTGAAATGAAGCCCGAGATCGATGATAGCAACGACGGTGTCCAATTTAAGGGTATCTTCATCCGTCATTTAGCCTTCCTGTATGAAGTGACAAAGAATCCGGCTTACAAGGATTTCATCTTGAAAAACGCGGAATCCATCATCACAAAAGATTATGACCCCACATCCAAAAGCTTCGGTTGTTATTGGTACGGCCCTTTCCACAAGGAAAACTCGGCAGCAAACGCTTGCGCTTTGGAATGCGTGATAGAGGCTTATGATTTAACGAAATAGGTATCCGGAAAGACGCAGCTTGTCGTTATTCACACAGCCAGCGGGCGATATTCCGCTCTGGCTCATTGACAAAAAAACGGGACGGCGGACATCTCCGCCGTCCCGCCCAAAAGAGACAGCCTTATCTCTGTTTGTATTCATGTCAAGGCTGGTTTTTTACTGATAACGGGGCCATATAAACCCTGTTTTTCATATCGTGCACAAACATAAGACTTCTTTTTCACAAAAGAACAAATTCCTTCTTCTTTCTAGAAATACATGCTTTATAACATACCGCACTCCCTCTCGGTTGCTAGCGTGGACTTCTATTACAAAGGATAGGCGACGCAGCACGCTACGTCTCCCTCCGTTTTCTTTTTACCAATAATAGGTATCCATAATCTCCTTCATTTTAGGGGTATTCGTGTCCTCATCCTTAACATCTTTCCGCAGCTTCAGCATCTCCTCCTTCATTTGCCGGATGATCTTGGCGTATTGGGGATCGTTATAAGCGTTGTGATTCTCACGAGGATCGGATTGAAGGTCGTAAAACTCCCATGCTGGTGTCGTGGTCTTATCCTCCGAACCAGTCATATTCAGACGGTCGCCATAGAAAAACATCAGTTTATACCGCTCATTACGGATACCCATATGGGCCGGACGGTTCGAATGTTGGGTCCAATAACGATAATACATCTCCTTACGCCAATCCTTTGGGGTATTTCCTTTCAGATTATCGCGAAAACTATGGCCCTGCGATTCATTCGGGGTCTTCACGCCTGCGTAATCCGCCAGCAAAGAGGCAAAATCCACGTTCAAGATCATATCCTTATTGCGGGTCCCCGCCGGGATCTCTTTCGGGTAACGGATCACGAAAGGCATACGTAGAGACTCCTCATACATCATACGCTTATCGAAGAAACCATGCTCTCCTAAGAAATAACCTTGGTCGGATACGTACACCACGATCGTATTATCGGCGATTCCCATATCGTCCAGCGCTTTCAATAACTTCCCGATATTATCGTCGATCGTAGCCCCGCAACGCAGATAGTCGCGCACCAATTTCTGGTAAGCGGCGCTACGGGCGGCAGATCGATGCATCCCCTTCGTCGTAAAAGGCAACTCCGGATACCGGCACCACCATTTATCAGGGTCTTGCGACGCCACGTCCCAACGACGGGCCAACTCCTCCAAAGGCTGTCCGGAGAAAGTACGTCCATTCGTCTCCGGCCCCCAATCAAATAAGTTCTCCGGTTCCGGGAAAACAACGCCGTCATACAAATGCCTCATCCGTTCTGGAAAATCCCAAGGTTCGTGTGTAGCCTTGAAATGACAACACATCATGAAAGGCCGGTCCTTATCGGCCTCTTTCATCCAACGGATCGCCTTATCTGTCACGATATCCGTGGAGAAACCTCGTACCCGCTCCCCGAAATTACGCTCACCCGGCCAAGGTTCCGTACAATTTATAAAAGTAGGGTCTCGGTACTCGCCTTGGTCATGGAACACGGAATAGAAGTCGAAACCTTGCGGTTGCGTTTTCAGATGCCATTTACCGACCAAAGCGGTCTGATAGCCTCCCGCCCGCATTTGCTTGGCGATATTATCCTGCTCCGGATCAAAAGAATCACTTAACGTGTAGACACCGTTCACGTGACTATAGGCTCCGGTCAAGATCGCCGCGCGACTCGGAGAAGAGATCGAGTTCGTACAAAAACAATTATCCAATACGCAACCCTCCGCAGCCAAGCGACGGATATTCTCGTTGCGGGCATATTCCCCCAACACGCCCCCGTAAATACCCCACGATTGGGAAGTATGATCATCCGATAGGATAAACAAGATATTGGGACGTTCCTCTTGCGCCGGTTTATTGGCGGCAAAGAGAGACTGCCCGTTTCCCGAAAGACAACAGGCAGTCATTCCGATACTAATGATCGATTGTTTCATAAGTCATGACGTTTTTTCCCTTGTACTAAACCCGGTTCCCTACGTTCCGTACCCTTCATACGAGTCAAGTCATCCCCTAACTCATGGCGTTTCTGGTCCGCGATCTTCATCAATTTAGCGGCTTCCTCCGGATATTGGGTAATCACGTTATAACGCTCTCCCGGATCACGGCGCAGGTCGTACATCTCCGGCTTCATGATCTCCAGATTCGTCAACTTACCCGGCTGGCCGTCGTTTCCCGGTTCATAAGCCCCATAAGTAACGTATTTATGGGGGAATACCAATTTGAACATTCCATCCGTAACAGCCTCCAAGTCATTCTTTCGATAGTAATAGACGAAAGACTCACGTGGGTTGGCGTCTTTTTTACCCTCGATCAACGGCAAGATACTTACTCCGTCAATCTTGCGAGGAGGAAGCGGAGCCTGCGTGATCTCGGCGAACGTAGGAAGAAGGTCGATATTAGAAGCTAACTTATTACAAGTCGTGCCCGGTAACGTCTTACCTTTCCAGTACATGATACAAGGAACCCGGTTACCACCATCAAAGGTCGTAGCCTTTGCCTCACGTAACCCACCGGCTGAACCGGCATGATTCCCGTAATTGGTCCAAGGGCCATTATCGGAAGTCAAGATCACCAACGTATTATCTTCCAAGCCCAGCTCACGCAATGCCTTGAATATCTCACCTACACTCCAGTCGATCTCCATCATCACGTCGCCATATAAACCCTGCTCGCTCTTTCCCTTGAATTTATCGGAAACGGCCAACGGTACATGGGGCATATTATGGGCCAGATACAAGAAGAAAGGCTTATTCTTATTCTTCTTGATGAAATTAACAGAACGGGTGGTATAATCCGTAGTCAACCGTGTTTGGTCCGTATTATAACCGATAATCTCATTTCCGTCATAAGTCGGCAAATCCGGGAAATTAAAGACCTCACCTTGTTGCGGATGGAAAGGCCACATATCGTTAGAATACGGCAACCCATAATATTCATCGAAGCCATTTTGCAAGGGGAGGAACTCCTTTTGGCTACCTAAATGCCATTTACCGAAGATAGCGGTACTATATCCTTTCTGTTTCAATACCTCTGCGATCGTCATCTCCTCTGGATGGACACCGTAGTTCGAATCTGGCCCCGGAGCGCCGGAAAAACCGATACGATTCGGATAGCAGCCGGTCAACAAGCCGGCACGAGAGGCTCCACTGATCGGCTGTCCTACCAAAAAGTGCGTAAAACGAACGCCTTCCGCCGCCATCTTATCGATATTCGGAGTGGTATATCCGTAAGCTCCATTAAAAGAAAAATCTCCGTAACCCACATCATCCAAATTGATTAGGACGATATTCGTGTAATCAGCGGCTATGCCTGCCATTGAAAAAACTGAGGCGGCCGTCAGTAACATTAGTTTATTCTTCATGATATTATTTATTGAAATATTGGCTTTGAAGTGCCATCCTGTGTTTGGCACTTCAAAGATAACAGTTTTTAATTTACCCAAGAATTAATCCCAGTTCGGATTTTGCTCCAAATTAGGGTTCAAGACTGTTTGGTTATAAGGGATCGGCCATAAATAATCTCGTTTCGGATTAAAAGAACGTTTCACGACTTCTATTCCCTCATAATTATGCATCATACCATTATTTTCTTTCTCGGCGGTTTTCCAGCGCAAGATATCCGAATAGTAGAGTCCTTCAAAGGTCAACTCGATACGGCGTTCACGGCGGATTACCTCACGCATCTGATCTTTCGTCAAACCTTTTGGTACTTCCGGCATATTGATATCCGGACGCCTACGCAATTGGTTGATGGCATCATAAACTGACTGATCAGGACCACTCGCCTCATTCTGCGCCTCGGCATACGTCAACAGAACTTCCGCATAACGAATCAAAATGAAATTGAAAGCCGAACGTTCTACTAAAGGAATCGTTACATCATCCTCATAAGAAGTGTATTTCTTCACACCGAAACCCGTAGTCGCCACATCTTCTTTTGTGATCGTCTTTCCTAAATACGGATAACCGATGCAAACGATCGATTTCAATAAACGGGGATCTCTGTTCTCATACGGACGAGTCGGATCATAAAGTGGTGACTCTTCTATCGTCTTCCCGTCAACACAGAGATATGTATCAACCAGTTCCTTCAAGGGAGCCGGACGATTCAAGCGCCAGATATTCTGATCATAATCCGTTGGATACTCTGGCAATTTCGCTTCTATATCAAAGATTACCTCACAATTATATTTATTATCTTCGCTAAAGAAATGACGATAATCATTGAATAATTGATAAACGCCAGACTCCATTACCTGCTTAGCAGCTTGGGCCGCCTCCGCCCAACGAGAATTATATAATAAAGTACGGGCTTTTAACGCTAACGCAGCACCTTTTGTCGCACGTCCCAAGTCTGAGCTAGCATAGGTGTCCGGTAGCACGGCAGCGGCCTCCTCCAAATCCCTGACAATCTGATTCACTACCTCTTCCTTGGAATTGCGAGGTAATTCGGCTTGCTCATCCGCATTGGGAGCATCTATAATCAGTGGCACACCTCCGAATTTATCGACCAGACTTAAATAATAGAAAGCTCGTAAGAACTTGGCTTCACCCACCATCTTCGCCTTCTCCGACTCGTCCATATCGACACCTCCGACATTAGCGATGAAAGTATTCGTACGGCCAATGCCAACGTAACAGTTCTTCCATAAGCTTCCGATTAAAGCCGTAGTAGACAAATGTTCACCTTTTCCAATTGCTTGCGTACCATTCGCCTCGTTATAAGGCATCGCATTCGCTGTCAACATATCGAATTCCATCGTATGCAATGAACGCCAAGGTTTCAATGCGTTGTAACATCCCATTATACCGGCGCTCGCATGCTCTTTTGTCTTCCAGAATGTTTCCGTGGAATATTGATCGGAAGGATCTACATCCAACCAGCTATCGCAAGCGGTTAAACTCATACAAGCGACAGCGACACATATCATCTTATATATTTTACGTCTCATATTATTATTCCTTATTATTTAAAATGTGACATTAACACCTGCCGTATAAGTCCGTACAGACGGATAGGCATACCAGTTGCTTCCCTTCAAGTTCTTCTCCGGATCAAAATCCTTCATCGGAGAGAACGTGAATAAGTTTTGCGCATTGACAAAGACCTTCAATCTCTTAACAACACCGCTTTTCAAGAAAGAGACCGGTACGTTATAAGAAAGTTGCAAGTTCTTCAAACGTAAATAAGAGGCGTTTCTCAACCAGAAATCATTTGTACGGAAATTCTCGTTCAAGCATCCTTCATATGTAGTCAAGATAGGCAATGTAGCGCTGGTTCCCCGCTCGGGAGTCCAAGCATCCGTCAACCATTGTTCCGGCAAACCACAACCAAACCATAAAGGAGTAGCACCAATGCGGTCTCCATATGTATAGACATCAGTTACACCTTGGAAGAAAGCGCTCAGATCCCAATTCTTATATCCTAAGTTGATATTGAATCCATAAGTTATCTTAGGAATCACACCACCACGTATCTGGCGGTCATCTTCGGTAATTTTCCCATCTCCATTCGTATCCTCAAACTTCAGATATCCCGGTTTAGTAGCCGCGGTTTGATACGGACTATTCTTGATTTCCTCCTCAGATTGGAAAATACCGATAGCATGAAGCATATAATAAGAATCGATAGGCTTTCCTTCTTCCAAGATAAACATTCCATCAATGATTGTTTGCCCCTTCAAGCTAACGATCTTATTTTTGATAAAGGTCATATTTCCATTTACCTCGTAACGGAAGTTCCCGATATTGTTCCGATACCCCATATTCAACTCGAAACCTTTATTGCTCACCTCGCCGATATTACGGATCGGCCCATCCAGACCACCTACTTGATCCGGCAAAGTAACCTTACGCAAGATGTCGGAAGTACGTTTATCAAAGAACTCGAAAGAGAAATCTAAGTTTCCGTTTAACAAGCTAGCGTCAATACCGACATTCGTCATGGTCGTTGTCTCCCATGTGATGTTCGG
>ERZ857969.3986-NODE-3986-length-13622-cov-5.498636_pt1 | contig 13622 bp, 9 predicted proteins | sample MGYA00519864_ERZ857969 | MGnify/ENA primary metagenome ERZ857969 (study PRJEB31778, sample SAMEA3449382) | human gut metagenome | biome: human gut; feature: human-associated habitat; material: faeces | place: United Kingdom | collected 2010/2012 ... | reverse complement strand
TCTGAATTTATATGCTCTGTTTGCCACCATGCCACTTCCTTTTCCTCGAAAACCCACCTGCGATACTTGAACACAAGGGCAAGATGATAGTATAGTAAGTATACTAAATGTGCGTTATTATCTCAAATTATTTATTCATCTGCTCTAAAATCTCTTTAACATTTTTCTCAATGTTCCCTTCAAATACAGCAGAACCACATACAAATATATTAGCCCCACATTCTGCAATCTCTGCTATATTCGAAGCCTTCACTCCACCGTCAACCTGAATATCCACATCAAGATTTTTCTCTGTGATCATCTTACGAAGCTCCCGAACCTTCTCGCCACAGTAAGGAATGTACTTCTGTCCTCCAAAACCTGGATTTACAGTCATAACTAATACCATATCCAGTTCTGGTAAAACATACTCAATCGCAGAAAGCGGTGTCGCAGGATTAATCGCAACGGCTGCCTTCTTACCGCAATCCTTAATCTGATGTACTACTCGGTCAAGATGTGTGCAGGCTTCTGCATGTACTGTAATAATATCTGCTCCTGCCTTTGCAAAATCTTCGATATATCTACCTGGGTCTTCTATCATTAAATGTGCATCAAAAATCACATCTGTGAGTGGACGAAGTGCCTTAATTACAGGATTTCCAAAAGAAATCTGTGGAACGAACATTCCATCCATGACATCAATATGCACATACTCTGCTCCGGCATCAATCGCAGTCAAAACATCTCTGCCCAGATTTGCAAAATCAGCAGACAAAATAGACGGTGCTAGTATCTTCTTCATCGGTACCTCCTTAATTTCTAAAAATATCATCTGTATATTTCTAACTCCAATATTACTATACTCCGATATTTTGTTTTTTATATGATGAGATAAAGTCTCACAGTATATCTTAACATAAACGTGGGATACTGCAAGCCGAAAATCAGAAAACCCTTGAAAAAAGCGAAAAAAAAGCTTTGCAATTTGCAATTTTTCTTTCTGCTATGCTACACTATAGCAGGAAATAACCAGTGTACTGTTTTATTGATTTCCAGCCAAATGACAATGATGCAGTATACTATTTCACCGTTAAAATCGCATTTGCGATTAGTCTAACCATGAAAGGAGTTTATCATGCGTTTTTTTGACCCTACAAATACTTATGCAAAAAAAAACTGTGTAAAGAATCACAAAAAAGAACTTCTTGCTTTAGGATCACGGGCATTCGTTATCACTGGACATAGTTCTTCCAAAAAAAATGGTTCGCTTGACGATGTTATCGCTGTTTTAGAGGAAGCTTCCGTTCCTTATCAGATTTTCAATGAAATCGAAGAAAATCCATCTGTTGAGACAGTCGTAAGAGCCGCTGAAATCGGTAAGGAATTCAAAGCGGACTTCGTTATCGGCATCGGCGGAGGTTCTCCATTAGATGCATCGAAAGCAATCTCTTTATTAATTGCCAACCCAGAAGAAACCGGAGACTGCTTCTATGTAGCAAAAGACTTAAAAACACTTCCAATCGCCGCCGTTCCAACAACCTGCGGTACTGGTTCAGAAGTTACTCCTGTCTCCGTTCTGACCCGTCACGACACACAGACAAAGAAAAGTATTTCCTACAAGATTTTCCCAGACATCGCCCTTATTGACGGTAAATATTTACTGTCCGCAAGTAAAAATCTTTTAATCAACACTTGCGTTGATGCCCTTGCACACGCAGCCGAAAGCCGCGTAAGCATCCAGACAAACATCTATAACCAGATGTTCGCAAACTACGCATTGAAACTGTGGGGAGACATCGTTCCATTCCTTCGTTCCGATGAAGAATTAAGCGAAGAACTCGCAGAAAAACTCATGCTGACTTCTACAATCGCAGGAATGGCAATCGCCCAGACCGGAACTTCCATTCCACATGCATTAAGCTATGATGTAACTTACCATAATGGAGTAGCACACGGAAAAGCCTGCGGAATCTTCCTTGCTGCTTACCTCCGCGTTTACGCAGAACAGAAACCAGAAGATGTCGAAGAAATCCTTACCCTCTTAGGTTTCAAAACCCTCGATGACTTCGCCTCTTACTTAACTGAAATCCTTGGCACAGTCAGCTTAACACAAAAAGAAGTCACATTCTACATCGACAGGATGATGGAGAATACTTCGAAATTGGCTACATGTCCTTTTGAATTAACAAGGGAGGATATCGAGAAGATTTATCGAGAATCTATCGTGGTTGAATAAACAGAAGCCATAAGACTGAATCCCCCCTTCGCCTCCACAAATCGCTCAATTTTTTTACCCGACGGCCCACATAAAGCCAGTTTAAAGCTTGCCAACAAGCAGAAGAACCCCGTATATCCAAGATTTAACGCAACAGAATAAAATTCCTTCTTGGATATACGGGGTTCTTCGTCTGTCTACCAAGTTCTACTCGGCTTTATATTATCGTCCCAAAATCTGAGCGATTTCAAACTCATACTGGTCTACGTCTTTAGCCATTCCGAGTGCGTCTTCGATATCGTAGTCAATATACTGACCATTACGGTATCCTACTACTCTGTTTGTAGCGCCGCTGCAAAGCAGGTCTACTGCTAAAGCTCCCATGTAAGAAGCATATACTCTGTCTTTTGCTGTTGGGTTTCCACCTCTCTGCATATGACCTAAGATACTTGCTCTTGTTTCTACACCAGTTGCCTGTTCGATTCTCTTAGCCATTCCATAAGAATGTCCAACACCTTCTGCGTTGATGATAAGGTGATGTTTCTTACCAAGTGCTTTTTTCTCAAGAATGCTTTCAATTAATTCATTTTCAAGTTTTGGTCTGTTACCATCGAAACGCTCTGGAATTAAGATATCCTCAGCTCCTGAAGCAATACCACACCATAATGCGATATAACCAGCATTTCTTCCCATTACCTCGATGATAGAACATCTTTCATGAGATGTGGATGAGTCACGAATCTTATCAATTGCCTGCATAGCTGTATTTACTGCAGTATCAAAACCGATTGTATATTCTGTACATGCAATATCTAAGTCAATTGTTCCAGGAAGAGCTACTGTGTTAATTCCCTGTGCAGATAACTTCTGTGCTCCACGAAAAGATCCGTCACCACCGATAACAACAAGTCCGTCGATGTTATGACTTCTTAAGATCTCTGCTGCCTTTTCCTGATACTCTAACTGTTTAAATTCTTCACATCTTGCGGTAAATAAAGCTGTACCACCACGAGAAATGATGTCACATGTGAATTCCTTCTCCATATCAAAGATCTCATCGTTTAACAGTCCGCTGTAACCACGATAAATTCCTTTTACATCAATACCTCTTGCCCATGCTGTTCTTGCTACTGCTCTTAATGCAGCATTCATGCCTGGAGCATCTCCACCACTTGTTAAAATTCCAATTGTCTGAACTGCGCTAGTCTTATTCATCTAACGTTACCTCCATTTCATAATTCCCTAAGTATACTCCCTAACGATTACATATATTATCTCTTTTTTTGGGATTTTTCAATACTCTTCTCGCGAACCTTTACATTTTTTTCACCAAAAAGTGATTTTAACTCGCTAAATACGTCATTTTTCGCGGAAATATTTTCGTATGCTGGAAGTCTTTTTATTGCTTTTTCTTTTTTGGAAAAAATAACAATTTCATCTTTACCGGGATATTTTCTGATAATTTTATACAAACCCTGTTGTTTATCTGTAAATTCTCCAATGTTCTCTGTCTGAATCCATACTTCCTTTGGAATCTGGTCAATCGGCACAATATATTCTGCAATCAGTTTACCACTTTCTTCAGAAACGGATGCCCGGCCTTTCACATAAAGTCCATTATCTTCGATGAGATACGACTTTACATTTTGATATATCGTCGGGAATACAATGATTTCTACAGTACCATACAAGTCTTCCAACGTAACAAATGCCATATTCTGATTATTTTTTGTAAGTTTGGCTGTGATATTACTAATAAGACCACCGACAACATAATGCTGCCCGTCTCTTACGATTGCACGTCCGCTTTCCTCATCCGGTTCGAAATCTGTCGATCTGGCAGTTGTCTGCTTCTCAATGGAATCCATATATTTTTCCAGTGGATGACCGCTGACATAAATACCAAGCACATCTTTTTCAAGTGCAAGTTTCTGCGCATCGTCATACTCCCCAACATCAGGATACTGCATCTCATATTCTTTTTTCTCTTCTTCGGAAAAGAAATCAAACAATGACATCTGACCACTCATAGACTCTTTTTTCTCCCGGTTTACTTGTTCAAGTACAACCGGATAGACAAGCATCTGCTGTTTTCTCGTCTTACCAAAACTGTCCAATGCTCCGGATTTGATAAGGTTTTCTATCGTTCTCTTATTGATTTCTTTCGATGTGAGACGCCCCATGAAATCTTTTAAATCTTTGTACTTTCCGTTTGCTTCTCTTTCCTGTGTCATTACATCAATCACACTTTTTCCGAGACTCTTAATCGCTGCAAGTCCATATCGAATAGAATCACCTGCAACAGAGAATCCGGCTTCCCCCTCATTGATGTCCGGCGGCAGGATGGAAATTCCCATCACACGGCAAGTATTGATATACTCTGTAATCTTTTTCGGGTTAGTAATTACTGAAGTAAGAAGCGCAGCCATAAATTCTACCGGATAATAGCAGCGCAGCCATGCTGTCTGATACGAAACAACCGCATAGGCAGCCGCATGAGATTTATTAAATGCATACTTGGCAAAGTCAATCATTTCATCGAAAATCTTATTGGCGGTTTCTTCTGGAATTCCCCGTTTGATACAGCCTTCTACGCCTTCTTCTTCATTACCATAAACAAAGTTCTGACGTTCCCTCGCCATGACATCTCCCTTTTTCTTGGACATCGCACGACGCACTAAGTCACTTCGGCCAAGTGTGTAACCGGCAAGACGCATTACAATCTGCATAACCTGTTCCTGATAAACGATACATCCGTAAGTCGGTGCCAGTATTTCTTCCAGTTCCGGACAGGTATACTGAATTGAATCCTGATTTTGCTTTCCCTTGATATACTTTGGAATAAAATCCATTGGTCCCGGACGGTACAGAGAAATTCCGGCAATAACATCCTCAAGATTCGTTGGCTTTAATTCCTTCATGAAAGACTTCATTCCAGCACTTTCTAACTGGAACACACCCTCCGTCTTTCCCTGCCCGATCATCTCATATACTTTGGCATCATCATAATCAATTGTATCAATACTAAAATCATAGCCAAGTTTCTTTCCAATCATTCGTGCGGCATCCTGAATTACGGTCAGTGTACGAAGACCTAAAAAGTCCATTTTCAGAAGTCCCAATTCTTCGATGGTTGTCATCGTAAACTGTGTTGTGATGACATTATCTGCACCTCTTGAAAGTGGGACAAATTCATCCAGCGGTTTTGAACCAATTACGACACCAGCGGCATGAATTGATGTATGTCTCGGTAATCCCTCCAGACGCATCGACATATCAATAAGATTCTTTACAACATCATCACTCTCATATGCCTGCTTTAATTCCGGATTTGATTTTAATGCCTTTTCAATCGTGATACCAAGCTCCATCGGAATCATTTTTGCAACATTATCAACCTGTACATAAGGGATATCAAGGACACGTCCAACATCACGAACTGCCATACGCGCCGCCATCGTACCGAAAGTTACAATCTGCACTACCTTATCTTTGCCGTATTTTTCATAAACATAATCAATAACTTCCTGCCGTCTCTCATAACAGAAGTCAATATCAATATCTGGCATGGATACACGCTCTGGATTTAAGAAACGCTCAAAAATAAGCTGATATCTGATTGGGTCGATATTCGTAATCTCAAGACAATAGGAAACAATACTTCCTGCCGCACTTCCTCGTCCCGGGCCAACAGCGATTCCCTGACTCTTTGCAAAACGGATAAAATCCCACACAATGAGAAAATAATCAACATAGCCCATATTTTTAATAGTGCTAAGCTCATAAGAAAGTCTTTCCTGCAATTCCTGTGGCGGCGGGTCCCCGTATCTTTTCACAAGACCAGTCTCACAAAGCTCTTTTAAGTAAGAAAATGCATCGTAACCTTCCGGCACATCAAACTTTGGCACTTTCTGCTCACCAAAAACAATCTCCACATTACATCGCTCGGCAATTTTATGGGTATTATCCATCGCCTCTCTCGCATAGGGAAATACCTTCTGCATCTCTTCTTCCGACTTCAGATAATACTGCCCGCCTTCATAGCGCATTCTGTCCTGGTCTGAAACCTTTTTTCCAGTCTGTATACAAAGAAGCAGGTCATGTGGAACCGCATCTTCCTCTCTGATATAATGCACATCATTTGTGACAACCATCGGAATCCCAAGTTCCCTGGAAAGACGAATCAGGCTGGTATTTACCTGGGTCTGCTGACGAATTCCATGATCTTGCAACTCTAAGAAAAAGTTATTCTCTCCAAAAATATCACGCATTTTGTTTGCGGCAGCTCTTGCTCCATCAAAATCCTCTTTTAAAATCTTATTCGGAATCTCTCCGGCAAGACAGGCACTAAGTGCGATAATTCCCTCATGATATTTTTCAAGCACTTCATAGTCTACCCTTGGTTTGTAATAATATCCTTCTGTAAACCCTCTTGTCACAATCTTCATCAGGTTTTTATAGCCCTGATTATTTTCCGCAAGCAGTACAAGATGATAATATCTATCCTCTCCTCGTCCCTGCTCCCTGTCAAACCTTGACCCTGGTGCAACATAAATCTCACAGCCAAGAATTGGTTTAATTCCTACTTCTTTTGCCTTTTTATAAAAGTCAATCACGCCATACATAACCCCGTGGTCTGTGATGGCCAGACTATCCATTCCAAGCTCTTTTGCCCTCGGCAGAAGTTCTTTAATCTTACTAGAACCATCCAGCAGACTGTACTCCGTATGCACATGTAAATGTGTAAATGCCATAGGTGTCTTTTCCTCCTCTTACAACATCTCGACGAATGCTGTCATTCTCGTGTTAAGCTGTCCGATATCCTCCTGTGAATAGTCGGTCTCCACATGAATATACGGAACACCTTTTCCTTTTACAAACTTTTCAATACTCTTTGCCTCCACATTGTAAGTATGGCAGGCCTGCAGTGTCATTTCCACAACACCATCTACTTTATATTCCTCTATTAATCTTCCAAGAAGTTCATAACGATTCTTATTTGGTGTCATAACAGAACAGCCAATCTGAAGATATCTTTCCGCGATCGCCTCATAAATATCCTCTGCAGATTCATCTATTAAACGGTCAGCCGACTTTGTACCGCCACAGTTTTCATAGGCAACAACAACCGCTCCATTTTCTTCCAATGCTTTCACAACTTTCATTGGCGCACCGCTGCTTGGACATCCTGTTAAAAGAATTCTCTTCTTTTTCGGCTGTTTCTCACCCTCTCCATACTCCTTCATAATCTTTTCACGAAGCGCATGAATTTCTTCCGGAACCTTTTCTTTGTCAAAACGGAACTGGCTTCCATATAATACATTAAACAATTCCTGTCCATTCATCGGTGCCGGATCATTTTTCATAACTTCATAAAGATTTTTAAGCGCAATTCTATTTTCATTCATCATATGAACTGCCTTACGAACGTTCTCCTCTGTAATCTCCACTTTGAAAGTCTGCTCCAGATAAGATTTGAACTTAAGAATCTCTTCTTTCCAAAGCTTTAATGCAGTTTCACTCTGACTGTTTGGAAGCTCCATAACATAAACATTTTTAAACTCTCCCATCAGTTCATACATCTTTTTCTTCCCATCACAGGTTGTCTCCCCAACTACTACGTCGGAAAAATAAAAGAACGGACATTTATCCGATACTGCAAAACCATAACTTGCCTTTACCATAGGGCACAGATTTCTTGGCAAATCCTTCTCTGCCACTGGTATTGTCTCGTCTGAAGTAGAACAAAGACCTACTGTAACTGCTCCCATCGCCATTGCGATTTCCTGTGGAAAATATGTACAGTAAGCTCCAACAACCGGAACATCCCTATCCTTCAATTCCTTCATCGTCAGAAAGGACTTCTTTCTCTGCTCCGCAAAATCTTCAAAAATCTCTGGTAACGCTTTGATCAACTCCATAATTAATACCTCTTTCATAACGTATTTGTAATTAGTTTTTACCTTATTAAAATGTCTTATAAAAAATGATACTATCTGGAGTTGTTTGCTGTCAAATTATAAATAAAAAGTATTTCCAAACGATATTTTACCACAGTAGCGGATCACAATCCAGATTGAAGTTAAATAGGAATTTGCCGCAGGCAGAGAGACGGCCCGGCAAATTCCCATTTAAGAACGATATTTTTATAACAATTTCTCTATAATTTATTTCTTTTTTTCCTATTCCTTCCTTGATATTTTGCCAAACAATATGTTATACTTTTTTTAGAAAGAAAGAGGTGTTTCAAATGACAGAACGTCAGTCCAAACTCATTAAATTGATAAATCTTTATCAAAAAATCGAAGTGAGTCGTTTAGCTGAACTTTTAGATGTGTCTCAGGTAACCATCCGTAAAGACCTTGACCATCTTGAAGAAGAGGGACTTTTATCAAGAGAGCATGGCTACGCTTTAATTAAGAATGCCAATGATATTAACACACGTTTAACAATAAATTATGATAAGAAGCTTGAAATCGCCACAAAGGCTGCTGAGATGGTTTCTAATGGCGAAACAGTTATGCTTGAATCTGGCTCTACTTGTGCTTTACTTGCAGAACAGCTTGCGAAGTTAAAAAAAGATGTCACCATCATAACAAACTCTGCCTACATAGCGATTCGTATACGCGAGCTTCCGATTCGTAAAGTTATCCTTCTTGGTGGCGAATATCAGAAGGAATATCAGGGTATGGTAGGACCATTAGTTCGCAAATGTGCGAAGGAATTCTATGTAGATAAGTTCTTTGTAGGCACAGATGGATTTATTCCAGATGCAGGTTTTACTTGTGATGACCTGATGCGCGTGGAAACTATGAAGTATATGGAAGACTCCGCAAATCGTATGATCATTCTTGCTGACTCCAGTAAGTTCAGCCAGAAGGGGGTTGTAATTCAGACTACTTTTTCTGAGATTGATACGGTATGTACCGATGCGGAGATTCCAGAAGATGCATTAGAGAACTTAAAGAGACATAATATTAACGTAGAGATTGTGGAATAACTACTAATTTGTAGATTTCGTATAGACAAAAAAAGAAATAGTGTCCTAAATCTACAATTTTATTAAAGAAAATTTAAAAACCCCGAAAGACACATCCGCTATACCTGTGACTTTCGGGGTTCTGTTTTTGTCTATCTTATTTTGAATTAATAACAAAAATTAATAACAATTAGTATGCAATTGTTTTCTTTTCATTATATACATCTCTGTCTAATTCACCCAGTTTATTTGCTGCTAACATACCAACCATAACATCTACATCTACATTTTAAGAAGGTTTCCAATGTTAAAATCATATGATAAGGTATTAGACAATGCCGCCTGGATAAAACATGCAACAATATACAAAGAAACTACCGTTACAACAAAAGCAAAAATATTTTATTTCCATGGCGGAGGTCTTCTTTACGGTTTCAGAAAAGACTTACCAGAAAAACATATTTCCGTTATTACTCAGGCAGGTTATGAAATTATTTCTTTTGATTATCCCCTTGCTCCAGCAGCAGATCTTGAACAAATTGTTCCAGATATATGTGATTCAGCATAGCGGTCTGTTCCCTCAGTAACCTGCCTGATTCCAAAAAGATTCTCACTGACTTTTCCTCTATTGGTCATTCTTCTGGAACGGATACTTTATGCGGTATCGCATATATTTTTCAAAATCTTCATTATCTGATTTAAATATAAATAATAATAATAAAACGGATACAGAAATAATATAACTTTCTGTATCCGTCTTTTTATTGTGCATACTTTGTCAACGTAAGCGGTAGCTGAATTTGAAAACAATTAGAAATATCTGAAAGATTCATTTATAAATATCTACTGTTTCTCTTGATTGTCACAGTATAACACCATCATATATAATATGTATCGTTCATAACTGCCAAAAATTATTCTTTTATTTATTCATAAAGGACAAATATAGGGGAAAGGCTCTCTTTGCAGGCGTACGTTTCGCTCTGCAAAGTACAATTTTTTCTACTCTTTCAGGTAAAAGAATTCTTTCTGCTGATTGTCTTTTCCAAAAAGATTATTGTATTCGAGCAAATTATACTCATGTATCAAATCATAATACGGAGATTTTTTATCATCAATCTCGTAAAATTTACCATTTTTATCCCAATATCCAATCGCATTGATTGCAGGAATTTCTTCTCTGAGTTTTGTTAAATATTCAAGATAACCTGTCTTTTTAATTCCTGCAACTTCTGCAAGATAGGTAGACAGATAATTGTTACTGGTTTTTTCTACATTTTCCTCTTTTATATCATAGTTTGCCCAGATTAAAAATGGTACTTTGTAGAGCTGCTCTAAGTCCTCTCCCTCTAATTTCTGAATATCTGTATGAAGCAGACGGTTGTAAAATGTCTCTTCTAAATCTGGCTGATGATCTCCGAAAAATACAATGACGGTCGGTTCATCTACTTTTTCAAAATAGTGAACCAGTTCCTTTAATGCTTTATCGGACATTTTTATCATGTTCAGATACTGCTCTGCTTTCGAGTAAGACTGTAAATCCCCCTCTATCTGCACTTCATCTCCCGTTTCCAATGTACTTCCATCGTAACTTCCATGATTCTGCATTGTTACATTGAATAAATAAAATGGTTTATCTTTGTCGGTACGATTCTCATAAAGACTGATAAGCTTTTTATAATCTTCTGAGTCTGTGATATGATAATTCACCGTATCTGTAAATACGGAAAAATTATCCGATGTATAAAATTTATCAAATCCCATCAGCGGGTATACTTTATATCTACCATAACCTGTCTTATAAAATGGATGCAATGCATAACACGGACTATATCCCTGGTCTTTTAAAGTATAAGTCAGACCCGCTGTTTTACTTCGCAGGAAAAGCTGATATGGAACAGAATTATCCGGCAAGAATGCAAGTGTATTTCCCGTCATAAATTCAAATTCTGAGTTTGCCGTATTTCCACCAAATACGGAAGAATATGTGTAGCCCTTAATCGCATTTTCTTTTAATTTACGGAAAAATGGCATATAGTCTTTGGATGTCTGCAAATCTCCTACTGCTTTTAAATCTGCAAAAGATTCATTCATAATTGCAATGACATTTGGCTTCTTTGTTGTTTTATTCTGCGTAGACGTATTTTTTTCCTGCGTTTCTGTAGATTCATTCTCTGTATACTGCTTTGTAATTTTTTTGACTGCATTAACAGAATACTCTTCTGGCTGTGTTACATGAAGATAGCCAAAAGTCCTCATCGTCGTAAGCAATGTTCCATAATATCTGTACTTATACTGCGGTCGATACACACGGAAATCAACACCGATATCTTCCAGATAATCGCTATATACATACACCTGTGTAAATCCGGCAAATATCATGCATGATACGATCGCGTACACAATTCTTCCCTTCCATTTAAACAGCTTCACCTTATCAAGCTTTAAAAGAAGCGCAACAAGCACAAGTGCCATCATAAAAAATTCAGCCGTATCCACATCAATCTGCACCTGGTAGGTATTTGCCACCGAAACGGCCGTCACAAAGGAATAAATATCTGATGCAATAAATGACATACTTCTAAATAATGTCAATTCATAGTTGAAAATTCCAAATACGGCTGTCACAACAACCATACAGATTGATGCTGCGCGTATGCTATTAAAAATCAGCAAAAACAGCACATAAATAACATAATAAACAATAATATCCAGCACCAGATATAAAAATGGAATGCTGAAAATCGGAACCCAAAACTGTGCATCATTATAAAATTCTAACCACAAAAAAGCGATAAATGGAGTAGCAATTCCTGCGATATACGTCAGTATTCTGTTTACCTCTGCCGAAAAATGAATTTTTTTCACTGTGAGGAAAACAAGTACCGCCCACAACCCGCCACAGATTATTAGGGAATCTGCATAAAAGCGATCAAAAAAATCTGGAGCTTGTGGATTATAATACAAATCTGGCTGTGCAAAAAAGGCAATTGCTAACAGGACATCTAATGCCAGCAAAAAATTTCTTCCGTGTTTCCCCTTAAAGAAATCCTTGATTCCTGCCTTTTTCTTTTTTAATTTATTCATCTCAATTCAATCCAACCTTTCATTTTTTCTTCCCCTCATTTTGAAGAAAAAATCTTTTTCACCTGCCCTTTTAACGACAATCCAAATAATAACACAAAATAGTTGAAAACGAAATAGGAATTTGCCGCAGGCAAAATAGATGCCACCGAAGAGAGCCTATCCCCTATATTTGTGACTTTAGTCGCAGCGGTTTGAATGCTCGCTTTATGCGCTCGCATCCAAACCTTGCTCCGAGGCCACAAATATAGGGGATAGGCTCTCTTCGGTGGCTATGCTTTGGCTGGGCCGGGAAATGGAATTCTATTTCTCAATCTTCTCTGGTTCTGGATATTCCTCTCCCTGTGTATCTACAGTTACAGACGCCATTACCTGTTTTTCATATGGAGAATCCATGAAAGTTTTTACAGATGCGATCTTATCTACTACATCCATTCCTTCAATTACTTTACCAAATGCTGCGTACTCACCGTCAAGATGTGGAGCTGCTTTGTGCATGATAAAAAACTGGGATCCTGCAGAATTTGGCATCATGGAACGAGCCATAGAAAGTACTCCTGCTTCATGTTTTAACTGGTTTGTGAATCCATTGTTGGAGAACTCGCCTTTGATGCTGTATCCAGGGTTCCCTGTTCCATTTCCAAGAGGGCATCCTCCCTGAATCATGAAGCCTTTGATAACACGATGGAAAATAAGTCCATCATAGAATCCTTTTTTAACTAAGGAAATAAAGTTATTTACTGTGTTTGGTGCAATCTGTGGATATAATTCTGCTTTGATTACATCTCCATTTTCCATTGTAATTGTAACGATTGGGTTTGCCATTATAGTTCATCCTTTCTTTTTTGAAAAATGAAGCAAAATATTTAGGCTTTTGCTCCATTCTTTCTCATATTTCTATTTTCAATTCAAGAATGCCCCGGCATTCTTGCTGCGAGATGGGAGACATCTCACATCTGATACACTTTAATATCATAACATATTTTTTGATGATAGTCGATTCTTTACATTTTTCTCTTGTATAAATTTTAAAGATGTTATATAATAACAGTAAATTTATGGAATCTAAGAGATGTTAATTACAAAAAGGACGAATTACACTGTTTATTATCAGCTCTTTTATCCTCTTACAGCAAGAAGACTCCAACCTCTAAGGTGGGAGATGAATTGCGTCTGCTACCTACTTGATAGAGCATCCTAATTATAGTATAGTATCTTTAGTCGGATAATAAAAAATTGAGATAATAACGCACATTTAGTATTCTTACTATACTATCATCTTGTGCTTGTGTTCAAGTATCGCAGGCGGGTTTTCGAGGAAAAGGAAGTGGCATGGTGGCAAACAGAGCATATAAATTCAGA